>QMCD01001915.1_pt1 | contig 12070 bp, 10 predicted proteins | sample 1821841 | NCBI WGS metagenome assembly QMCD01 (sample SAMN01991225, study PRJNA193472) | Termite gut metagenome, whole genome shotgun sequencing project. | isolation source: worker | host: Macrotermes natalensis | reverse complement strand
TCCATTTCGTCTGCCAGCAAATTTCCACTACTCTGAAATAAGCGCATTATTTCTGCATTATCCGTTAATAGACGTTTATTCGAACCTTGCTTTACGTATATTTCTCCTTTCGCAGTTTTATACGGTTTGTTGATGCCTTCTTGAATATGCACCACCAAGACATTCTTAACAATGCTATCCATATCAACTTTTACAACTTCTGTGGTTATATACACAATAGGCTTGATATTATCTGCTATTTGAGAAATAGTGTTATCATATTGCTCAATTTGTTCCGCAGACAAACCAACTAATTCACCGGTAACATCTTTTATTCCTATCAATATAACCCCTCCCAAAGAATTTGACATGGCTACTATTTCTTGAGCCACGCTGTCTTTATGAGGAAGTTCCTCTTTAAATTGCACGTTACTGGTTTCTCCTGTGCTTATTACTCCTAATAGTTGTATCTTATCCATAATACTTTTTACATCACTTTCATTTCCGTTTCGGGCTTCAACTGCCTGATCAAGTTGTATTGCATTCACTTTTGCGATGCCACAAACAACTACGCTCTGCAAAGATACGAAAAAAATACGAATTACAAATTACGATTTACGTTTTTTTTTGTATCTTTGCATTTCTGATTTTCAGGAAACAAAAAACAACAAATAAACAACTCAACGAATAAACGAATAAACATAAAATATGAAACAACTCATCGAATGCGTTCCCAATTTCAGCGAGGGGCGCGACATGTCGGTAATCAAAGAAATTACCAATGAAATTGAAAAAATCGAAGGTGTTAAACTTTTGGACGTGGATCCCGGTTTTGCTACAAACCGCACGGTTGTAACGTTTGTTGGCACTCCCGACGAAGTGGTTGAAGCCGCATTTCAAGCCATCAAGCGTGCAGGAGAAGTGATTGATATGCGCAATCACAAAGGCGAACATCCGCGTTTTGGCGCAACAGACGTTTGTCCGTTCGTTCCGGTTTCGAACATCAGCATGGAAGAAACTGCAAAGTATGCCCACAAACTTGCAAAGCGAGTAGGCGAAGAACTCGGAATCCCTGTGTATTGCTACGAAAACGCAGCACAGGAAGAGAAACGTCGCAACCTTGCGAGCTGCCGTGCAGGTGAATACGAGGGCTTGTCGAAAAAACTTTCCGACCCCAATTGGAAACCCGATTACGGTCCTGCACAATTCAACGATCGAGTAGCAAATACAGGCGCTACGGCGATTTCGGCACGCGATTTTTTAGTTGCTATCAACTACAACCTCAACACCACTTCAACACGTCGTGCAAATGCAATTGCGTTTGATGTGCGTGAAAAAGGTCGTCCCGCACGTGAAGGCGGAAGTGTTACAGGCAAGCCTCTTGTAGATGAAAAAGGCAATCCTGTGATGATTCCGGGCACATTGAAAGCCACGAAAGCGATTGGTTGGTTCATCGAAGAATACGGCATTGCGCAAGTATCCATGAACATCACAAACATCTCTGTAACTCCCGTACATGTAGCATTTGAAGAGGTCTGCAAAAAAGCAGAGGAACGCGGTATTCGTGTAAGCGGTTCGGAAATCGTAGGATTAGTACCCAAAAAATGTATGATTGATGCGGGAAAGTATTTCTTGAAGAAACAGCAACGTTCAGTGGGTGTTTCGGAAGAGGAACTGATTAAAATCGCAGTAAAATCAATGGGTTTAGACGACTTAAAACCCTACAACCCGAAAGAACGTATCATCGAATATCTGTTGGATTCCGAAGACAAATCCAAGAAGTTGGTTGATCTGACGTGTAAAGGTTTTGCAGATGAAACCGCCTCCGAATCTCCTGCTCCGGGCGGTGGCTCGATCTCCGCTTATCTCGGTGCATTGGGAGCTTCGCTGGGTGCGATGGTGGCAAATTTATCTTCACACAAGGCAGGTTGGGACGAACGTTGGGAAGAGTTCTCGGATTGGGCAGAAAAAGGTCAAGCCTTGAAAGACGAGTTGTTGTTTTTGGTGGATGAGGACACTCGTTCATTCAACAAAATCATGGATGCTTTCGGACTTCCGAAAGGTTCGGATGCCGAGAAAGCCGCACGAACACAAGCCATTCAGGATGCCACGAAATATGCAATTGAAGTACCGTTCCGCACGATGGAAGCCACGATGAAAGTGTTTGACTTGTGCAAGGCTATGGTCGAAGTGGGCAATCCCAATTCCGTAACGGATGCGGGTGTTGGCGCATTGTGCGCACGTTCGGCTGTGATTGGCGCATTCTACAACGTGAAAATCAACTGCGGAGGCTACAAAGACAAGGCTTTTGTGGATGACATCATCGCCAAAGGCAACGTTCTTCAAGCAAAAGCAATCACATTGGAAAGCGAAATCATGAAAATGGTTGAAGCGAAAATTGCATAAGATTGCATTCGCCTAAATTAAAAGCAAATTTTCACATAAGTTTTTCGCCTTTTAATAATTTGGTGGATTGGGATTTTTTTCGTATCTTTGCAGAATGTTTTTATCATAAACTTACATTTTATCATGAAGTACAATACAGAAAGTGCAGTTGAAAAACTTTTTCGCGATGCGGATGTCTATTTTGAAGAGAATCCCGCCCTGCGCAAAATTCAAACCATCACCGTTGATAACTATGTTGTTCTCGGACAACTCACAGCCCTGCGTTTCTTGGAGTGGGTTTGCTTAAACCCGGGAGGCGTTGTGGCATTGCCAACAGGTAAAACACCTGAGTTTTTCATCAAATGGATGCAACACTATCTCCAAAATTGGGATAGAGAATGCAACGGAGGAATTCTGGAAAAAGTAGGGTTGAAAGGCAAAAAGCCGGATTTCAAATCTTTGCATTTTTTCCAATTGGATGAGTTTTTCCCCATTCATCCCGAACACGAACGTTCGTTTATGTATTTCGTGAAACGTTTCTATTTGGAAGCGTTCGGTTTCGACCCTGCGAAAACACACTTGATCAACACCTATTTCTTGAATCCCGAACAGCAAAAAATGCTCGGGAATATTCGCTCTTTGGACGATTTGTTCAGCGATGGCATCGACCTTTCGTTGCGTATCAAAAAACCGACCATTGAAATTGAGAAAACACGCCAAAAAGCCATTCGTTTGTTCGATGAATTTTGCCAATCCTACGAACAGGATATTCGTAACTTGGGCGGTATCGGTTTTTTCCTTGGCGGGATAGGTCCCGACGGACACATTGCGTTTAACGTTGCAGGTTCCAGCCACTATTCGCACACACGCTTAACCGGTATCAACTACGAAACGGAGGCTACTGCCGCAACCGATTTAGGAGGTATCGAACTCGTTCGTAAGAAAGCGGTTATCACAATGGGACTTGAAACGATTACATACAATCCCGATACTGTTGCAGTGATTATGGCGGCAGGTCAGGCGAAATCCAAAGTGGTGGCGAATGCCGTTCAGAAAGAGGCACAACTGCTCTATCCCGCAACAGCCTTGCAAAAACTGCCGAACGCTCGGTTTTTCATCACACGCAGTGCAACTTCCGAAATGGAACTCTCGCCGAAAATGATTGAGAAACTCTACAAGGACAACATTCTTCCGGCAACATATCCTACGAAATTGGTGGATGAAGCTTGTTTGGAAACACAATCCGAACTGAAAAAAGGATTGTCCGACACCTTGGAAAAGCACCCGAAATTGCAACTTGCAGAAAAAATCAGCGGTGTGAAAGCGGCGGATTTGCTGAAGAAAACATATACCGAAATCGATGAAAAAATCGAAAAAGGATTGGCGTCATTCTCCAATCAACGCTTCTTGCACACAGGTCCGCACCACGATGATATAGAACTTGCATATTTCCCGCTTTTGCACCACTTGGTGCGTTCGAAAGATGCGGAAAATCACTTTGTGTATTGCACGAGCGGGTTTACTTCCGTAACGAATGATTACCTGCGTTCGTGCTTCGAAGCATTGGGCAAAAACATCAAAAACGGACGTTTGGATTATTTGGTTGGTTATAAAAACCTCTTCGACGGAAGTCGTGCACAGGACGATATTACCGGCTATCTCACAGGTATCGCCTATCAAAACAAAGATGAACAATCTTTGTATGTGAGCGCACGTATGGCAAGAAACATTGCGATGTATCTGAAAACAAAAGACGTGGATACCGTCTATAAATTCATTTACGAAAATATAGATTTAATCAACACGCTTGAAGCAGGACGTAAAGAACCGTCGATTATTCACCTTTTCAAAGGCTGGTTGCGCGAGTTTGAGGCGGAATTGGTGTGGGCGCATTTCGGTATTGAAAAAACGTTCGTACATCACCTCAATCTGCCGTTCTACAGTGATGATATTTTCCCGCGTTATCCGGATTTCGACAGCGATGTTGCACCGATTCTCGACTTGTTGAGAAAAATTCGTCCAACGATCGTTACGTTGGCATTAGATCCCGAAGGAAGTGGTCCCGACACGCACTTCAAAACCCTTATTGCTCTAAGTGAAGCCATCGATCAATACATGAAAGAATTTCCGGAAACACCTTTGCAAGTATGGGGCTATCGGAATGTTTGGTCGCGTTTCAAACCTCACGAATCAACGATGATTGTGCCCACTTCGCTCAACTCTTTTGCGGTGTTGCACAATATGTTTAACTCGTGTTTCTTGAGTCAGAAATCCGCATCGTTCCCAAGTTACGAATACGACGGAACGTTCAGCGAATTGGCACAACAAATTTGGGTGAAACAGCACGAAGAAATGACAACTCTTATGGGCGAAGATTATTTCTATGCCGATAACAATCCGATGAAACGCCGTTCCTACGGAGCACTCTATCTCAAAGCGATGACCTACAAGGAATTTTCAGACTATATGATTCCTGTTCGTCGTCTGCTGACGATGAAAGGGGAGTTGCAGTAAACGTCTTTTTTCGATAAGAAAGCCTTAGATTTATTCTGAGGCTTTTTTTTTGATTGGGCAAACCTTTTTCAACAAAATTTTGAAAATCCAAATATTTTTCGTATCTTTGCAACCTTTTTAATCAATAATTAAAAACAATTAAACAATGAAAACAGTATCTATGAGCGGTTCGCTGCGCGCGAACGTAGGGAAAAAAGATGCGAAAGCATTGCGCAATGCGGGTCTTGTACCTTGCGTAATCTATGGCGGAAAAGAACAAATCCACTTTTCCACACCTGAAACTTCATTCAAACCTATCGTGTTTACACCCGATGTGTGTTTTATCGAAGTGGACTTGAACGGTAAAAAGTATTTGACAATCCTTCAAGACATTCAGTATCACAAAGTTTCGGACAGTGTTTTGCACGCCGATTTGTTTGAATTGAGTGAAGACAAAGTTATCACTTTGCCTGTTCCGGTGGTTTATCAAGGCAGTTCGCCCGGTGTTTTGAAAGGTGGTAAATTAGTGAAAAGCATCCGCAAAATCAGAGTGAGTGCGCTTCCGAAGAATATGCCGGAAACACTTACGGTGGATTTGAGTAAATTAGATATCGGAGATATGGTGAAAGTGTCTGCAATTGAGCCGAATAACTTCACTGTTGTGGATAATCTCAACACGACTATTTGTGCGGTGAAAACCACACGTAACGTTGTTGCAGAAGCTCCTGCTGAAGAAAAGAAATAATTATCGTGAACCCTGCATGCAGGGTTTATACTAAGTTATTCTCGAATGAAATACTTAATCGTCGGTCTTGGTAACATCGGCTCGGAATACGTCGGCACTCGCCACAACATTGGCTTTATGGTGCTGGATCATCTTGCCGCTGATGCCAAGACCGATTTCTCTACGGAACGCTATGCCGGTCGTGCGGAAATCCGCATCAAAGGACGAACGTTGATACTTATCAAACCAACAACGTTTATGAACCTTAGCGGAAAAGCCGTGCGCTATTGGATGCAACAAGAAAATATCCCCGTCGAAAATATGCTGATCATCGTGGATGATTTGGCACTTGATGTGGGACAACTACGCCTCAAAAAATCGGGTAGTGATGGAGGACACAACGGTTTGATAGATATTATCACAACTCTGAACACACAAAATTTCAGTCGACTGAGGTTCGGAATAGGTTCGGATTTCGCAAAAGGTTTCCAAGCGGAATATGTGCTCAGTCGTTTCACTTCTTTGGAACGTGAAATCGTTGATCCTAAAATCGAACAGGCTGCAGAAATGGTCAAGAGTTTTGTGATGATGGGTCCGGATCGGACGATGACTTTGTTCAATAACAAATAGATTATGCAACTGTCGATTGAAAACAAAATCCTCAAAGGTATTGTGAATTTCGGCAACATTGAAGTGAGCGAAATTATGCGCTCACGTTTGGATGTGATTGCGATCGAACAGCAAACTCCATTCTCGGAAGTCTTAAAAATCATCCGAAAAGCAGGCTATTCCCGTATTCCGGTGTATGCCGAAACACTGGACAATGTTGTTGGAGTATTGCACATCAAAGACCTCTTGCCCTATCTTTCCGAAACCGACACCTTCAATTGGAAAGCCTTGATACGAGAGGCTTTTTTCGTTCCTGAGAATAAAAAAATCGATACTCTTTTAACTGCGTTCAAAGAACAAAAACGACATATTGCCATTGTTGTTGATGAATATGGCGGAACATCCGGGATCATCACAATGGAGGATGTTTTGGAAGAAATTGTGGGCGATATCAACGATGAATTTGACAACGAAGCCAAAGAGAAATTGTATCATCAAATCAATGATCACACGTGGAGTTTCAAAGGAAAAATTTCGTTGAATGATTTTTGTAAAGTTATGCAAATTGACGGCGATTTTTTCGATGAGATGAAAGGAGAATCAGAAAGTTTGGCAGGCTTGATTTTGGAGCAAACCGACGAGATTCCGCAACGCCTCACGGAGATCAAAATTCCTCCATTCACGTTTCTCATCGAATCTGTTGATCAACGCCGAATTAAGAAAATTCGAGTTGCGCTGTCTGAATAATGAAACAAAGTTTCATTTTTTTTCGTATCTTTGCAAATTATAAACAATTGTATCCAATGTCTGTACTCTATCCATTGAAATTCCGTCCGATCCTCAAAGACAAAATCTGGGGCGGACACCAAATAGCAAACCTACACATCGCCGAAAATGCCTCCGAAAACACCGGAGAAGCGTGGGTTCTATCCGGCGTGAAAGGAAATGAAACGCTTGTTGCCAACGGTTTTTTGAAGGATAACACCGTTAATGAACTGCTCGAAATCTATATGGAAGAACTCGTTGGCGAAAAGAATTTTGAAACCTACGGGAATGAATTTCCTTTGCTGTATAAACTGATTGATGCCAACGACGACCTGTCTGTGCAGGTGCATCCCAACGATGAACTTGCAGAGAAACGGCACAACTGCTACGGAAAATCCGAAATGTGGTATGTGATCAATCACGAAAAAGATGCCGAAATTATTTTGGGATTCAATCAAGAAACAAATCGTGCAAAATTCCTTGAAAGCCTCGAAAACAAAGAACTTCTAAACATTCTTTCTCGACAACCTGTACACGATGGCGATGCCTACTATATTCCCGCAGGCTGTATTCACGCTATCCGAAAGGGCTTACTACTGGCGGAAATCCAACAAACATCCGACATTACTTATCGTGTTTGGGATTGGGATCGTGTGGACGAAAACGGAGAAAGTCGCGAATTGCATTTGGAAGAATCGCTTGATGCGATTGACTACAACGCCCGAAACGACGGGGCTACACGTGCGCAAAGCATCATCAACGGAACATCTTCACTGATCAAAACACCCTATTTTCATACCAACGAAATCATCCTTACTCAAGCCGTTGAAAAAAATTATGCCGAAATGGATTCATTTGTAACTCTCTTCTGTGTGAAAGGACAATGTACCATCGAGGCAAACAACATATCCACAGAAATCAAAACCGGAGAACTTGTGCTGATACCCGCAAGCATCGATACTGTGCGGATTTATCCCGCAGGTTCTACTCGGCTTTTGGAAACATACGTTCTTTAATTAACAATTAATAATTAACAATTAACAATGTCTTCAACAATCCCACTATCCTTAGTTTTCCTTGGTCTGATGGTCTTTTTAGCCCATTTGTTTGCAGGGATTTATCGCAAACGTATGGTGCCCGATGTGCTGATGCTGATGATTATCGGACTAATTATCGGTCCTATTCTTTCGTTGGTTTCTCCTGAGGATTTGGGTGGTTTCGGTCCTGTTTTCACGACCGTAACGTTGGTTGTGATTCTGTTTGAAAGCGGAACAAGTCTTGCACTTAAAACGTTGAAAGAATCGTGGAAAAGCACAACAACGCTTACAATGACTGCTTTTTTTGCAACCGTGATTGTTCTTGCATTGGTTGCCTATCTTTTTTGGGGCTTTTCTTTCAACAGTGCGATTATGTTAGGCTCCATATTGGGCGGAACTTCATCGGCAGTAGTTATCCCATTGGTGCAACAACTGCGGCTTGGCGAAGAAACGAAAACCGCACTCATTCTAGAATCTGCCATCAACGATGTGTTGTGTATTGTGCTTACTTTGGCGTGTGTGCAAACTTTTGAAAAAGGCGGCGGTATCAACTTCGGAGAAACGATTGGTTCTGTCGTTTCTTCCTTTGTTCTTGCGGCTTTGATGGGTATTGGCGGTGCAATGATTTGGTCGCGTATCATCCGCTACATACGTCGCATTCAAAACTCAATTTTCACAACTCCCGCTTTTGTTTTTGTGATTTACGGAGCTGCTGAATTGTTGGGATTTGCAGGTGCTATTGCGGCTCTGTCTTTCGGCATCACGATGGCGAATATCAGTACGTTCAAGGGTTTTATCGTGCGTAAAATTATGGGTGGTCCGGGGCATGAACTCAACGATACGGAAATGGTTTTTCTGCGTGAAGTAGCGTTTCTACTTAAAACATTCTTCTTTGTATATATCGGAATGTCAATTCTTTTCAAGGATATAAATGCCATTCTCTATGGACTGATTTTTACGGCTATCGTGTATATTCTGCGCTTGTTTGTTGCAAAATACGCATCGCCCAAATCCGCTACACTCTTTGATAAATCCGTGATTTCGATGATGACACCGAAAGGTCTTGCCGCAGCCGTTCTCGCTACAATCCCCGAAATGGCCGGCGTTGCAGAAGGAACAATGATTAAAAATATCACGTACTCGGTTGTGTTTTTCTCCATCACGGTTACATCTATCCTCATTCTGATCAATGATAAATCTAACAAACTGCAAGGATTTTATCAATTCTTTTTGGGGAATAAAAGTAATAAACAAATAAACAACTAAACGATTAAACATTCAATGAAACCACACAAATCTCTACTATTCCTGTTTCTCGGCACTTTCGGTATGGTTCAACTGCAAGGGCAAGCCTTGTTGTGGGAAATTTCAGGAAAAAATTTGAAAGAAAAATCATACCTCTTCGGTTCTATTCACATTCAGGATCGACGCGTGTTTGAGCTGGATTCGATGGTGTGGGAAAAGTTTGAAAAGGCATCTTCCTTTGCCTTGGAATTTGATGTTGAACACATTGACCCCTATGAATGGGCAAACCGAATTCTAATGGAACAATCCTACACCGAACTCTTGTCGGAAGAGGATTACAGCCTCCTCGGACGGATTCTTCAACGCCATACGGAAGTTAACTTTTTGCAGGCACAACGGATGAAACCTTTCTTCATCTCGACTTTAATTTCGCAATCGGTATTGCCGAAAGATCACAAAGATCCCTTGGATTTGTTTCTCTTGAAAAAAGCGCGGAGTGCAAAGAAAACGATTTTGGAATTGGAATCTTTCGGAGAGCAAATGAACATTGTGGACAGTTTTCCTTTTCAAGAACAATTGGATGCTTTGCTGAAACTCATTCACGATCCGGATTGGAAAGCCAATCTCACTGCGGAATCCGAAAAGATGATAGAAACCTATCTCAGTCAAGACGACACGCAACTGTATAAATTGATTCTCGAATCGGAAGGTTCGGAAACGTTTATGAAAGATTTTTTGATTAAACGAAATCACAATATGGTGGAGAAGATACAGACGTTTGTTTCAAACGGCAGTGTTTTCATCACAGTTGGTGCGGGGCATCTTGCAGGAGATGAAGGGCTTGTGAATCTCTTGAAGAAAGCCGGATATACATTAACACCTATCAAATACAACGGGAAATAAGATGCAGGTATTTCTTTTGACCTTTGCGCTGCTTGCGCTTGCTATTGGCGGGGTTGCCATAAAAATGTTCGTCAAGAAAAACGGCGAATTTAAGAAACAATGTGCAACCATTGAGTTTGAAACCGGCGAAAAGATAGGCTGTGTCTGCGATTCCGAGCGTCACGAAGACTGCAAATACTACGAACTTCATCACGGAAAAAAAAGCACTATTTAATTCTAATTTATTCCGAGGATTAACGAAGTTTAGAGTTGTTATATCTTTTAACTATTTAGTTGTTGAATTGCTTATTTTAGTTGGAAAGTTGGAAAGTTTGAAAGTTATAAAGTAGTGATTAGTGATTAGTGATTAGTGATTAGTGAATATGTTCTCTTAATTGTTAATTGTTAATTGTTAATTGTTAATTGTTAATTGTTAATTATTAATTGTCGCGAGGGGATTGCGGGTCAAGCCCGCAATGACGGTCTTTGGTAGCACCTTTTACCATTTACCATTTTGCGACCGTTTGGCATTGGACGACGGCAAAGGTCGCCCATAAAATGAACACAGTCTAAATTATCGAAATAAACACTTGTGAATAAAATCACTAAATGAAATGTTAAAAAACTTTAACTTGAAATTTATACGAAATTGTGGTTTTTTCCGTTATATATATGGACAAAATCATTACGTATGAAAAAATACAAACAAACTGAAATACCGAGCGTGAACGTTCAAATTCACGAAAATTTATCTTCCTATATCCGTCTTTACTATCACAAACATTTACAGGGGAAAACCGTAATCAACAAACATTTGCGAATGCCTATATTTTTCGGGGCTATTGGTAAAAATGAACTTTCGTTTGGGCGGGCGTTGTATGCGAAAAAAGCAGCCATTGTCCAATGTCTGGAATCCTTAATGGAAGTCGCTGAATATAACAATTTCGGAGAACGAAAACCTACCGACAAGCCAAGCATTCATGGCTATTTCAATTTCAAAGCCAAAGTTATTATCAATGGTAAATTAGAACACGTGCGGATTTCTGTACTATTCAAAAACAATAAAGCATACTATAATCACGAAATTAACCTTATCAAAAAAAATAACCTCTCTTGTTGCAGAAGTTCCAAAGGTTCTTCAATGCCCACACAAGAGAGGTAGATTTGACACTGCAAAGATACAAAAATAATTTGAATTATCCAAATTTTCACAATCGCAACCGTCCAAAAAAATATCAATTATCAAAACTTTAACTTAAAATTTATACGAAATTGTGGTTTTTCCCGCTATATATACGAGGGTAAAAGGTAAACGGTGGAAAAATTGCGAATGGCGGTGGCACATCGTGCATTGTAGGGGCGTATTGCATACGCCCCTACCATTCACTAACCACTAATCACTAATCTCTATTTCACACAGCGCAGGGCGAACCCGGTAGACTTATTGTAGCTGGTCTGAGGGGAGACGTCGCTGTAGAAGCGCAAGTTGTACCCATACGTCGCAGAGTACTCGGACGACGACCAGTAGAACGAGCGCATGTCCGTGAGATTCGTAGCGTCCGCCGTAAACCGGGAACCACCCCAAGTACCCCCACCATTGGTACAAGACGAACCACTACCGGTAGTAGCATGACAATACTTACCATAGGGATTGTCGGAACGATTTGCTCCGGTACCACCATACATAGCCTTATCCAAAGCAATAAAATCATCCCTTGTGGGAACCCGCCAAGGAGAAGGACACAACGTAGAAGCATACTTCACAACAGCACACCACGAAAAATAATGACCATTAAAACCATTAGTAGCACTACGACAATCAACATTGAAATTACCCGAAGAACCACCATTATAATCTGTTTTATTACAACCGGTGGTCTTCACAACATCAGACCAGGTTTGAGAACCGACAGTCCACGTAGTGCCGGTAGCAAACGAAACCGTACCAAAA
>QMCD01005441.1_pt1 | contig 12072 bp, 2 predicted proteins | sample 1821841 | NCBI WGS metagenome assembly QMCD01 (sample SAMN01991225, study PRJNA193472) | Termite gut metagenome, whole genome shotgun sequencing project. | isolation source: worker | host: Macrotermes natalensis | reverse complement strand
TTCATGCCGGGCGACTCGAACTGGAAAAGCCCCGTGGTCTCACCACGGCTGTAAAGTTCGTAGGTCTGCCGGTCGTCCAGAGGCACGGAGTCTATATCTATCTTCTCACCGCGCGAAAGGGCGACGTTCTCCACGGCATCCTTTATTATCGAGAGGGTCTTAAGCCCCAGAAAATCCATCTTTATCAGGCCTATCTTCTCGACCTGCCCTCCTTCGTATTGCACGACATTTTTTCTAATAATACCAGGCTTACACAACTCGGCGGCGTACTGTATTCCAAACAAATGGACAGCGGTTTTTTTGCGCCCCGGCATACTCTGCCATTTTTTCTTTAAGATTTCTCCCAATTCATGTTCCGTCATGACCTTTACCCCCTTTTATTCGCACATCCTACTATTATGTGAATCTGCTAACTCATAGTCTATTAGAATTTACATTAAAAGTCAATTGGGTGTCTCATTAAGCATGGGCGAATGGTGGAAATGCCGAATCCCCCGTCCCCTAACGCTCAAGGGTAGCGTTATGTACTGTCCCGGTGGCAAGTGTCAATGTTTCAACGGTTGTGCAGGGGCGGGTTCAAATCTCTTTTTCATAACTAGGGCATGGGCAAATCTTGTTAAACTGACGTCCATAATAGGGCTAAAAAGACGTGCGGCTTGTATTACTCAGCGCTTACCTAAAACGAATTGATAAACATTAGGCAGGGGTCACCGGCTCAAAAGAACAGATGAACGCGAGCTTTTTGCTGCGGGTATTCGCAAGGAATTTCTTTTTGGTGCGTTCCAGCACATACTCGCAATCCTCATAGCTGGAACTGGGGAGAAGCAGCAGGAATTGTGATTTTGAGTATTGCGTGACGACGTCGCCACGCCGAAGTCCGATCAAAAATGCCCGCTTGAGCTGCGCCATCAGTGGGGTAAGCTCTTCATTTGAGGGCAGTGAATGGTCGTTGTTCGCGATGGAAACGCACACGAGGTAAACGGACAGGCCCGAGCGCTTGAGCGCCCGCTGTTCCAATTGGTATATCTTTCGGAATGTGTCGGCATCACAGAAAAACGCACCGCTTTCCTCCGGGTTTTGCTCATTCAGGCTGGCGCGGATGGAGTCCAAATCATATTGTATGTTTTCCGTGTGGCGGAAAATCTGTTCGTGCAGTTTTTGCAGCCGTTCGGACGGCTGCACACCAAGGTCTTTGTTCAGCACGGAAACGATATAATCGTAATGCGCGATTGCCTGGGAGATCTGCCCGAGTTGAAGCAGCGCCTCAATCAGCGCGGCATGGTGGTTTTCCTCATACGGGTCAAGTTCAATCGCTTTTTCACAGAATTTAACAACGCTCAAATAATCGCCGACGGAAGAACAGAGCTCGGCCAGTTTCGCGACAAGGTTTGTGTACAGCCGCTTGTAGTAGTTTGTGGGGGGCAAGGCCCATGCCTCCTGCGCGGATTCGGCGAGGTAGTCGCCGCGGTACAGGGAAAAAGCCTCCCGGTAAAGATTGATACGTTCTTCCGCGGGAAGGGCGATATTGCCCGCCCTCTTTACCAGCGATTCGAATTCTTCAGAATCGATGCGGTAAGGGGCGTTTTTGTTCCAAATATAACTGTTGTGCTGAAATATGATAAAATCACACGCGCTGCCGAAGTTTTTTTTCAACATGGAGCGCAAACGGTAAACAAGGCTGTAGAGCGCTTTTAACGGATTATCAAGGTCACCATCCGGCCAAAGCACGTCGATGAGTTTTTCTGTGGGGATGGGGGTTTCTTTATTTGTGATGATATACTTGAATAGTTTCCAAATCTGGCCCGAACGGGGCGAACTGTCGGACAGTATTTCATCGCCGACGCGAACGGAAAAAACCCCTAAAGTTTCGATAGCTAAAACAGGTTGCTCTTTAGGCTCGCCGATAGGGAACACCCCTTTCCTTTTATCCCGCAAAATCAAAAAACAGGCAACGCCTGCCGCCGCAATTTCCGCAAAACGGGAAACCGCGGCAATGTCTGTGATTCCCCAAACATTGCAACTACTCCAATAATATCCTATTTTCCATAGATATACAAGTATAAATATCACAGATATACAAATAAAAAACTGAGGAGAAGGCGCTTGAAAGCTGCGAAAATTGCATCAAAAGAAAGCGGGTTGTGACCGGCTTATGGCTGTTTTGTGATTGGGTTATGATTAGCATGTTATATTATGCCCATAACTATAATTATAGTAAAATATAGTAGTCTGTCACGCAGTTGACATATTATGCAAGATTGATGAAGAAGTGTATGGGCGCGGGCGTCATAAAGGGGAAGGTTGATATGGCTATGTTGAAGAATGCGAAAAGAAACGGCGGAAGGATCGTAATACTGTTGCTGGTGCTCGTGCTGGTGCTGCAAATGGTTCCGGCGGCCACCCTGGCCGCGGGCGAGGGGACGATCTCACCAAACGTTACGGTGGAGTCGCGTATTTTATATGGCGGCGCTATTTCGACGACGGACCACATTCCGGCGGGCAGCCCGTTCACAGTGGAATTTGAGTATTCCTTCCTGCCGCTCGGCACGGATCAATCGGGCACGCCCCTTGTGTATGAATACCCGACGATCACGATGGAAGTGCCGAAGGGCGCTGTAATCGATAAGATCATATACGACAATAACACGGACATAGACCAGTCGCGCCTGCCCGGCGAATTGCCGTCGGTTCCGACTGCGCCGACGAAGAATATACAGTTTTATTTGAACCCGGGGCTTGCCGGGGATAAAAAGCAGGTTTCCGTATTGATGCACTTCCCGAACATGACGACGCCGAACAACACCGCGTGCGCCATCAAATCTTCCCTGGACGGTTCTATCACGGCAAACGGGGTCATTGCCGGCACCTTCTCGGTGGCCGCGCAAACGAAAAACCTCAATATTACCGCGAGCGAGCCATGGACCTTGACAAAAGAGGCCGGTTCGATGGCGGCGGACTGGAGGCCCAGCGGGTATAAGCTGAACACGATAGAAAAAGTGGGGGACGCGTACAGGGCGACATACCGGCTCTCGGTGAAAGAGAACATTGATTACGACAGGATGGGCCGCCTTGATTTCCTTACGTACGCTTTAACGGATATTTTCCCCACGGGGTATCCCGCGGGCGGCGGCGGGCGGTTGGTAGACGTGCGGATGAAAGACCCGGGGCAAAACGACGCCACGGTCGTGCTTGCGCAGGGAACTGACTATGATGTGACGGCGGCGGTGGACGGTTCTACAAAATCCATTACGATCAAGTCATACGCGCAGCAGCCGAAGGACGGAAGTAATATCCCCAAAGGCGCGCCTGTGGAAAGCGTTTATTATGTGACGGTGGACTACCCGGCGGCGCCGTATATTTACGCGACAAACGCGGACCCGGAAGATCACATCTATTCGCTGCAGAACACGGCGCAGCTTTCCTATAAGCTGGTGGGCGAAGTAGCCGGTAACAGCGAAGCGAACGCAAGTATAAAGCTGGGTGAAGTCGAGCAGATGAAGACCGCGTATACTTTTGCCATCGCGAAGTATATCAGGATAGGCGAAGCGCCAAACCAGTATTATAGTTTGCTGGATGAAAACGCGCAGGCCGCGTATGGAACGGCGCAGTTTTGGCTGACAATGGACGCGGAGGGCAGGATCCCCGCGAGAAATATTTATAACCAGCCGGTGATGCAAACCGTTACGGATATAGGGGCGGACGGCAGGCTGGTGTTTACCGATATGCGCGAGGGCGATTATTACCTTTCCGAATATAAGGCCCCCAATGGGTTCGGCGGGCTTTCCGGCAGGCTCAAGATCACGGTGAACCCGGACGGCAGCGTGACAAGGGGCGACACGGGCGAGCGGATCGCGAACCCGGCGACAACGGATATAAAAATAGACAACACGATGACGGACAGCGGCCTGGGCATCGTGGAGTTCACCAAAATGGGGAAAGACCCGGCGGGGCGTATCATCCCCATGCCGGGGGTGACGTTCGAGCTGATCTCCGGCGCGGGGCAGGCCGTCCAGACGGCGATCACGGACAAAAACGGCTACATTGCGTTTCATGCGGTGCCTGCGGGAAATTACAAGATAAAAGAAACATCCATCTCCACGGAGATGAGGAACGCCGGATTTGAAGTGGGAACCCCGCCGCTCACGCTTGATGTGACGGTGGAGGAAAACAGAATAACGAAGGTCGTATCGCCGGGTGAAAGCTCCGTTATGAATTATTCGCCGTATGGCACACTGAACATCAAAAAGACGGATGCAAGCGGAAACCGGCTCACAGGCCCGGGCGTGACGGCGGCGGAATTCACGCTCTACGAAGCGGATCAAACAACGGTTGCGCGGGGGATGGACAGTACAAACTACAGCAGGATCGTGGTACCCAACACCGCGGCAGGGTATGTTTCCGGGCTTCTTCCGGCCGGGACGTATTATTTGAAAGAGACGAAAGCCCCAAATGGATACGAGCTCAGGGACGATTTTATAGAGGTAACGATAACGGGAAGCACGACCACGACCGCATCGGTGAAGAACAACGCGCTTGCCAAGCTGGGCGTCTTAAAATACGGCGCATGGGGCGGCGTGAATAATTATGTGGGGCTGGCGGGCGTTTCATTCCGGATTTATGATGTGGAAACGGGCGGCTCGCCGCTTACGAACGAAAAAGGCGAAGTGATCGTTCTCACCTCGGTGACGGACGCGACGGGCAAGCCTACGCTTTATGACCAGAATAACAACGACACGACGGCGATCAAGGTGCTGCCGGTGGGTTCGGCGCCAAAGACTTACTATCTGGAGGAAGTGGAAGCCCCGGACGGGTATACAAAGCTTACGGACCGGATAGCGGTAACGATGCAGCCCGGGCAAGTCACAGAAGTGAACGTCTACAACACGCCGGATTTTGGCAGGATACAGGTAGAAAAGAAAAACGAAAGGACGGGCGCGGCTATGTCCGGGGTGGAATTTACATTCTACAACGGCGACGCGACCTACAGCGAGGACGCGAACGGCAACCCGACGGCGCAGCCGGTCTACAAAACGGTGACGGACAGCGCGGGTATCGCGACTTCCATGCTGCTTGCGCCCGGGAAAAACTATTATATCGCGGAAAAAACGCCGACAGGCTTTAAACCGGCGGGCGGCGTGTATAAATCTATGCTGGCAAGCGGCGAGCTTTCGACGGCCGCGCCGGATGGAGCAACGTATCTGCCGATAACGGCCCCGGTAGCGGGCACGTCGCTCAAAGTAACCGTAAAGAATGAACCGTTGGTGGGGTTACAGTTCGTTAAAACGGAATCGACGAAAAAAAATACCAGCACGGTCACGATCAGCGGCGTAACGTTTGAGCTGTATACCAAAAACCCCGACGGGCTTTCGGCGGCGGAAAAGACGGCGGTGCGCGTGGGCAGGGGCACGACGGGCAGCGGCGGGCTGCTGACATTTGGAAACCTTGAGCCGGGCAGGAGCTACTGGTATGTGGAAGTAAGCGCGCCTGCGGGTTATTTTTACGACGCCACACCTAAAGAGGTGACGGCGCCAACGACGGCGGAAACGACGCCCAAAAAGGTGGAAGTGACAAATGACCGCGCGGCTACGCTGAAGATCAAAAAAACGGGCAAGTATAATTACGGCGACGGCAGCGGCGAGAAGGACGTTGTGCTTTCGGGCGCGACGTTTGAGGTGTTCCCCAAGCTTTCTGAAAACTGGCGGACGGATTACGCGGTTGCGGGCAGCGAGACGCGCGCCGACTACAAGGTAAAGACGACGAACGCGACGGACAATAACGGTATTGTTTTGCTTCCGAATATAAAGCCCGGGTTTGACTACTGGATATTGGAAAAGCAGGCGCCTGCGGGGTACGCAAAGGGAACGGAGGCGGTGCAGACAACTGACACGCCGCTATCGGGCGACAACGTTTCGGGCTACAACAGGGACGTTACCCACGCGACCGTAGATAATATGCCCGAAAAGGGCATTCTGAAAATAAAGAAAGTGAACGCGGCAAACAAGAATCAGGGGCTTGCCGCCACGTTCAAGCTGTACCCGGAAGACCCGGCGGGCTCCGGTTTGTACCCAACGAACGGCGCGGGTGTGGTTACGATCACCACGGCGGCGGGCACGGGAGCCGCGAGCGGCGTGGGCACGTCGCCATGGCTTGCGCCAGGAAAGTATAAGCTGGTGGAAACGGCGGTGACGGGTAATTATTCGGTCGGATCGTTACGATCAACGCGGGCGAGACGTTAGACCTTACACTGAACGCGGCGGATCATTTCTTAAACGCACCATTGGGCCGTGTAAAGATCACAAAAACGACGACATGGAAGGGCGTGGCGCAAGGCAGCGCGGACTTCACCGAAAAGCTGAGCGGCGCGGTGTTCGAGGTGTTCCCCAACCTTACGGGCAACGCGGCGGACGACCGCGCGGCGGCGGCGGGTAACGGCACCCTAAAGGGAGGGCTGACCACGGCGGCGGGCGAGGTGTATTCGCCTTACATGAAACCGGGGGACTATTGGGTGCATGAAACAGCCGCGCCCAGCGCGGATTATGTGAAGGACGACAACTACTACAGCGTGACGGTGCCGGGCAATAATGCCAACCCGGCGAACAACATAGCGGACGTGAGTGTGGACAACAAGCCGAACACGGGGCGTATCCGCATTTCAAAAGTGGAAATGGGCACAAACCTTCCGCTGAACGACGCGTATTTTGAGCTGTATGAAGTGGTGGCGGCGGGCGGCACGCTTATCGAAGTAGAGCCAGGGGTGTCTGTCCGGCTTGCACGGGTGCCGAATACGGGCAATATCGTTTCGGGAACGGAGCTTAACGCGAACGGCCAAAGGATAGCGGGGCGCGTCGTGACGATCCCGCTGAACAAGGACAAGACGTATTATTTAAGGGAGACGAGGGTGCCGGGCGGCTACCAGATGGTTAAGGAGTGGACCGGCCCGATTACCGTGACGGCCGGGAATGTCACACAGCAGGTGGTGGAGAACTTCAACCCGCAAACGGCGGAGGTCGGCAAAGTGGACAGCCACGGCAACGCCGTATCGGGCGCTTATTTCGGGTTGTTTGATAACGAGGGGGATGCGATAAGGGCAAACGAGGTCATTGCGGCAAACGCGGCGGCGATCGAGAGCGCGACAACGGACGCGCAGTTGCTCGACGAGGGTTTCTGGAATAGTTTGGGGTCGGAGTCCATGAATGTGTTGCAGGTGCAAAAATCCGCAAATGGCAGTATACAGTTTGAAAACATTGCGCCTCAAACACACTGGGTGGTAGAACTGAAAGCGGCGGCGGGGTATACGCGCAGAAGCGACATTAAAGAGCTTGTGTATGACCTGGATACGGAAACGTTTAAGCCGATCAGCTTTATAAACGACGAGTACGGATACATACAGGTATCTAAATATACCGAGCTTTCGGGTACATATTACCGCCTGGACGGCGCGACGTTCGGCATATTCAAGGCAAAGCTGAAAAACCCGGATGCTCCATCCAGTGACAATGGCGGGGATGTGAACGGCGGGGCCTGCGACTATGAGATTGACGGCACGGCCATCCACGAATTTGTGACGGGTACCGGCGCTGACCCCGGCGCGTTTGTGACGGGGCGGATCCCGTCGGGGCATTACATTGTAAAGGAAACAGCAGCGCCCGATGGGTTTACCGCGAGCGCGGACGCTTACCATGTTTATGTCGCGCCGGGTGAAATAAATATGGACTTGTATGTGCCGCAGAGCGAGGTGGGTACAAACCCGAACGGTAAAATAATCATTGAGAACACGCCGAATGTGGGCCGGTTTGAGCTTTCCAAAAAGGACGCGCACACGGGCGCGCTGATCGCGGCGACGTTCAAAATAGAGAAGAAGAATGGCGATGCGTGGGAGCCGTATACTTCCGCCGCTTACCCGGCCGGTACGTTTACTACGGCCGCGGGGCAGGTTTATCTTTCCGAGTTTATGGAGCCGGGTGAATACCGGATCATTGAAACAAATGTGGACGGAAGCTACACGCTGGATGCCGCGCCGATAGAGTTTGAGATAACGGCGGGCGTGGTGACCAGGGGTTTAGAGAAGCTGAACGTGAAGAAAGGCGGGCTTAGGTTCACAAAGGGCACGTTGTTTGGCGGAAGCGAAAAGGGCACGCTCGCGGGCGCGAAGTTTGAACTTTACGCCGTGCAGGGCGGCGACCCAGCAGGCCCGACGCTGACTGCCGGTGAGCGTACAGCTATTTTGGCGAGGCCGGCGGACGCGACGGCCACCGCGAACGCGCAGGGTGTGGTGAGCTTCACGGGGCTTAACGCGAACGAATTGAACGGGGCGGCTTACAGCAAGGATTACTGGCTGATTGAGGTAGACGCGGGTAACGCAGGGTATAACCCGGCCGGTTTCACACCGCGCAGGGTGACGATCCGCGCGAACGACACGGTGAACCTGGACACAACGGACCCGGTGGTGAATATTCCCGAATGGGGCAAGCTTAGGATACATAAGGTGGACGCAAACGCTGTGAGCACCGGCCTTGCGGGCGCGCGGTTCACGGTGCATAAGCAGGAGAGTTGCGCTGACACGGAAGTGGCGACGATCACGACGGACGCGAACGGGTACGCGCAGACCGGGCTGATCGAGCCGGGGCAGTATTGGCTGAAAGAGGTGACGACGCCTGCCGGTTATACCACGGTCGCCGCGAATAGCATCTATGGCCCGTATACAGTGGAAGCGAACAAATATAACGACCCCGCTGCTAATGTGATCGGCAATATTAAGCAGCAAAAGATCGTGGTGACAAAAGTTTCGGACGCCGCTGGAAAACCGGCGGTGGCGGGCGTTACGTTTGACCTGTACAAGGGCGATCCTTCGTCGGGCGGCACCAAGGTGGCAACCTTAACGACAGGATCGGACGGCAAGGTAACATTTGAAAACCTGCTGCCCAACACGGATTACTGGCTTGTGGAAACAGCCGCGCCCGATACGATTGTGCTGAACACGACGCCCGTGAAAGTGAGCACAAACAACACGGGGACGGTTACAAAGACGATTGAGAACACGCGCAAGGGAAAGATCGCGGTGTCGAAGGTCGCGCGTTATTTCGACGCGGCCACGGGCGGCTATTTAGACCAGGCGCTCTCCGATATTTTCTTTGATATCCACAAAACGACGGGGAACAACGGCTCCGTTGGCAGTTTTGTGGAGAAGATCGGTACGTCGGACGGCTACGCGGTTTCCGGCTGGCTGGCCCCGGGCTGGTATGTGCTTACGGAGCAGCCCGACTCGCCGGGGCTGGGCGATACTTACGAAGCCAGTACCCAAAACTATTATGTGGAACTGACGAGCGGGGAAACGGACACAACGCTTTCGGAAAACCCGGTCGTAAACGACGCTAAAAAAGGCCGTTTCAGGGTAGAGAAATTCGCGCAGACGGGCGGGCAGAAGACTATGCTCCCCAACGCCGAATTCGCGCTCTTTATGAAGAATAAGAGCACCGGGCTGTATGAGCCGGTGCAAATTGGCACAACGAATATTTTCCGCACCGAGGCGGACGGCACGTATCTTTCCGGGCCGCTTGCGCAGGGCGACTATATGTTTAAAGAAACGAGCGCGCCTGTTTTAAAAGACGGTGCGGGTAAGATAATCGCCGAGTATACGCTGGACGAGCAGGCGGAATATACGTTTACGATAAAGAACAATGAAGTTGTGACGCTAAGCGTGGAAAACTTCGCAAAGGCCTCGCTGCTTTTAACGAAGAAGGCGGACAGCTTAAACGGCAGCGTGAATTTGAACGGCGCGGTGTTCCAGCTCTACGATAAAAACACGAACCAGCCTGTGGGCGCGCGGATGGTGACGGGCACGGACGGCGTGGCCACGGGAGACGGTACGATTTTGTGGACGGGGCTGGACGCGGGTAAGTATTATGTACGCGAGGTCACGGCGCCGGAAGGTTACCAGGCAAACGTGCAGACGATTGATATTGACGTCAGCCGGTTGGGCGCGCCGTATCAATACACGATAACGGCGAGCAACACTTCGGTAAAGGGGCGTATACTCATTCAGAAGACGGACGCCGACACGGAAGCGCCGCTTGCGGGCGCGCGGTTTGAGGTGTACCGGGATATCGGCGGGGCGCCCGCGCAAACCCCGGTGAATGGGGTAAGCTTTACGTCGGACGCGACCGGGTTTGCGCTTTCCCCGCTGGTAGACGCGGCGGCGGGCGGCACGGACTACTGGGTGAAGGAGACGAGGGCGCCCAGCGGCTATATACTGGATGAAAATTTGCAGCCCATTTGGCAGAAGGTACGCGTTTACCCGCTGCATACCCCGGCTGCGCCCGCAACGGGCGAAACGGGCAGGAACTACCTTGCGTTTAAAAACACGAAGCCGGAGAGCCTGGACGGGTTCGCGAGCGAAATTGTAAAGACGGTAAAACGGACGGGCGGCGCGGTTGACCCGGCCAGCCCCTACAGCATCGATACGGATAAATTTGAACACGGGCTGATGCAGGGCGACGTGCGGCTTACGTTTGGCCTGCAAGGCTACGCGAAAGGCAAAAACCCGCTTCCCTACAAGACGTTCTCCGTTACGGATATGCGGGTGGGTATGCAATATAAGGAAACCTCGGGCGACTACGTCGCGCAGCCCATCGCCGCCGGTGATTATTCGGTCGATAAGGTGAAGCTCTTTGCCGCGACGAATAAGGATGGAAGCCCGGTCGGCGCGACGGTGCAATACCAGACATACGCGCAGCTTGGAACGAACCAGTGGTCGTCGTTTGCCGCCGGTTCGGTGGAAAACCTGCAAAACCTGCCGGTCACGGGTGTGCTCGGCTATGAGACAGTGGACCTGCAAAACCTGCCGAACGGCGATATCGCGATGGCGGTGCGCGTGAACTACAGGAACATGGGCACCGGGTTCACAGCGTATGGCATCGACATGGACGTTACATTTAAACAGCGGGAAGGCGGCGCGCTCGTCCATGAGATACAGCGGCTCAATAATTACGGCAGTATCAGCTACAGCTATGAGCTTTTTGACAGCACGGGCGCGGACCCCGCCGTGATTACGGTGCCGTCTATTTCGAGCAACGAAGCCTACGCGTTCCTGCCTACGCAGGACGTAGTGAAGACGGTGGTGGAAGTGACGAACAAGATCACAAAACCGACGGAAAACCATGTCTTCTATCCGGGCCGGGATATGGGTATCACGACGACGGTGTCAAACAAATCGGCGACAATACCGTATAACGCGCCGGAGGTTGCGATTGACCTGCCCGCGTGGACGATCTTGAAAAACGCGACAAACCCGGACGCGGTGATCGTGACACTGCGCGACAAAGATACAGGCACAAACAGGGATTTGGTGCAGGGAACGGATTATTTCGTGCGGATGGACGAGTATGTGCAGGCGACGACCTATGAGGCGGGCATTTTGAAGCCGATTTTTGAGGCCGACGGGGTAACGCCTGTGATGGTACGGCGCATGAGCTTCGTCTTCCCGGATATCGTGCTTGACCCGGACGACAGTATATTGTTCTTATATGAAGCGACGGTGAGCGCGAGGCTGCCTTATTACGTGGAATCGCTGACGAGCAACGCGTACGCGAGCAGCGGCTATAAGCTGCCCGTCACAGTGGAAAACCCGCTCGGCGTGTCGTACCGCGAGGCGCCCGGTATGGGCAGTATGCGGACGGATACGGACCTTGACGCGGTGATGGACGGGCTATTTACACAGGCGAACAAAGACAAGCCGGGCGAGAATATGTATATCCATGCGTATGACCAGGCGACGGTCGGCGTTTCGAATGACCTTTCCGTGCGAAAGGAAGTAAAAGGGCCGCAGGACGCGGACTTTAAGGATCCGGGAGACGCGGCGTATGTGCTGCCCGGGGCGGAATATGAGTATAGGCTGACGATCACAAATAACAGCAACATTGAAGTGGAAAAACTGCGCTTTGTGGATATCCTGCCCTTCCTGGGCGACACGTATGTGGTGCGGAACCCGCAAAACGACAGCTTAAACGCGCGGAAGACAGAGCTCCCCGCACGCCCGACCGTGGTGGATGTTGTGCCGGATACCACAAACGGCGC
>QMCD01001914.1_pt1 | contig 12075 bp, 8 predicted proteins | sample 1821841 | NCBI WGS metagenome assembly QMCD01 (sample SAMN01991225, study PRJNA193472) | Termite gut metagenome, whole genome shotgun sequencing project. | isolation source: worker | host: Macrotermes natalensis | reverse complement strand
GCCAACGAGATACTCGGCTTCCGCATCACCGACATCATGTTCGGCGGCACGGACGAGCAGCTGAAGCAGACCGACGTCACCCAGCCCGCGTCAAAGGCGGAAGATACCCTGAACGCGCTTATCGATTATTCGGAGCAGGCTCAGCTGCGTTATCCGCCGATGGCGGTGGCCATCCACAAGGCGGATATGCTGACTGACGACAAAAGTCTCGCCGGCGATGCGCGGGAGCATCTTCTCAATGCCGGCATGGGCAATTTCGTGCAGCTTGCGGAAAGCAAGTTCAAATATCCCGTTCAATACTGGTTCACCTCTGTGGAGCGGAAGGGCGGCTCCTTTGCCAGCACTAGTCTGGTTGACGCCTTCTCATGGCTTCTCGAACAAACACCGGCCAAGCGGCAAAGCCCGTTTTTGCCGTACGCGGCGAGGGCTGCCGTGTTTGCCGCAATGCTTCTTGCCCCTCTCCTGCTTTGGCAGTATCTGGTCTACCCGTTTTTCGCAAATTTTGACAGAAACCACCCCAAAGCCTATGCCTCAGGCGTCAGAATGGTCAACAACGCCGATCATTTCATCCGTTACAATGGTGACGCCGCATTGCATAAGGCAAGCGTATACACATACCGAATTGTGGATGTGTACATTACCGCTTGGAAGAAGCTCCGCACCATCCTGCCGGGTACGTCCGGGGAAAATGCAAACAATAGGGGAGGGAATACGAGTGCCCCGCGTCCTGCATCCTCCCCGAATAATTTGCTTCCGATCCAGCCCCCGCCGAAACCAACTTCACCCCAGCCTCCACCCCCGCCACGACCCGCACAGCCGCCACCCGTGCAATTGCGGCCTCCGCAGCAGAGGTCGCCGTCGAGGTCTCTTTCCGGGCGTCCCCAAAGCGATCCATACTATGCCGCTTTCACAATCTATAACCATTCACGGATGCCGCAGGAAATTCAGATTGAATGGGACGACAGCGGCATCTGGGACTCGGATCGCATTCCCGGAGGGATAAAAGAAATATATTGGAAAAAAGGAGGCGTCTCGGCAAAAGCACGGTATTATGACCTCGACCTCAAAGGTTTTCGCATTCATAAATTGAATCTGTTCCGGCAAAAAGTACGCGAAGGCACCCCGCAAAGAGTGCCCGTCGCCTGCAGTCATTGCGTGAACTATACAAATTCTCGATTGGATTTTCGGTATAATTGTAAAGACTGAAGTGAGAAATATCGGCACATTCGGTTTCTTTGGAGATGAATTTGCCCGCATAGTGTTTATCGGTAACTCATTCATTGAAATCGAATTATCTATAATGGCCCGGGAATTTAATACAGCGCTTTAAGCAATAGCCTGCCGATGAAAACATGAATACGTTTCATAGCAATGGAGGCTGCAGATGCGGAAGAGTTATTCGGCGGCGTTCAAGGTGAAGGTTGCGCTCGAAGCAGTTGTGGGGCAGCGGAGCGTGTCGGAATTGTCGTCGCGGTACGAAGTGAATGCGACACAGATCCACGAGTGGAAAAAGCAGCTGCTGGGGGGAGCGTCATATCCAAGCGACGGTGAGAACTATCCCCGCTGTCCGCAGCGATTCTCCGCACTCAATTTCCTCACCCTCTCCCAAAGCGCCGCAATATCCTCCGCTTCCATTCGGCATACGCCTCCACGCTCTCCCGCCGCAGAAACAACCTCTTTGAAAACCGTACCACAGCCCCAAGCCTCCCCCTCATCCGCAGCTGATCAATGCGCGGCACTGACACCTTGAGGTAGCGGGCGGCGTCCGCGAGCGAGAGGATCCCGATGTTGGACAGTTCGGTAATGACGTCTCCGTAGTCGGGCAGGAGCTTTGCGAGATGGTATGTGGAAATGCCCAGAGCCTCGGCGACAAAGGAGCGTCTCATGGGGTAATACCGACAAATAGGGCAGTTTCTGTAATCTTTAGTACAGTGGTTAGAACAGTGATTCTGCTCCGTTGAGCCAATCACAACCACCTCGCCGGAATCCCCCAAGCGGTGCTCGTGAGCGGCATGGCCGTGTCTGTGAGCGCCACCACGACGCCGATCCCCACGTTCAACCCTGTCTTCTCCAGCAGAGCAAAGTGCGCCGCCATGCCTCTGTCGGGTGAAGCAGTCTTCTTGAACTCTACCGGATAAGCGACGCCGTCCCGGACAATCACAAGATCGATTTCCTTCTGATCCTTGTCGCGGTAATAATAAAAAGAGGGCGTCAACCCGTTATGAGCCCAACTCTTCAGGATTTCCCCGAACATCCATGTCTCCAGGAACGCCCCGGACATGGCGCCCGCCTCCAATACTTCGGGATTTGTCCATTCGGTGAGGTAGGCGGCAAGGCCGGTGTCGAGGAAGTACAGTTTTGGCGTTTTCACCATCCGCTTGATAACGTTCGCGTGATACGGCTCCAAGAGATACACCACTCCCGAAGCCTGCAAAATCGACAGCCACTTCTTCGCCGTGTTCGGCGCAACGTCTGCGTCCCGCGCAAGCAGAGCCGTGTTCAAAAGCTGCCCCGTCCGCGCCGCAGCCGCCCGCATGAATCGGAAAAACGCCGCCTCGTCCCCCACCGCAGCCAATGCCCGCACGTCCCGCTGCAAATAGGTCTGCACATACGAGCGGAAGAACGTCTCCCAACTCATGCCCGGATCGAGCGCCATGCCGGGAAAGGAACCACGCCAAAGCTGATGATACAGTTCCCGATGCGAAGGCTTCGTGTTCGTATCGCCCAAGGCTTTTTTCTGGAACGCATCCGCATCCGGCAGAAACGGCTCCTGCTCGCCGCCCAGCCCCAGACTCTCCCGGCGCGACAAACCCAGAAGATCCAGAATCCCCACGCGTCCGGCGAGCGACTCGGAGACGCCGCGCATGACATGAAACTGCTGCGACCCGGTCAGCCAGAACATCCCGGGCTTCCTGTCGGCATCAATCCCCATTTTGACATACGGGAGAATCTCCGGCGCATACTGGATTTCATCCAGCAGCACCGGCGGCGGGTAGCGCTGCATGAACAGCGCCGGGTCGCTCCGCGCCATCTCCAGATTTCGCGGATCGTCCAGAGTCACATATGTACGATCGCTCTCCGCCACCTGCCGCAGCACTGTCGTCTTACCCACCTGCCGCGCGCCGATGAGCAGGAGAGCCGGGAAATGCTCCGCCGTACTGCGGATCGTTTTCTCGATGGTTCGTGTCAAATACATATACTGCGCCTCCGTCCACAATGCACTTTCATTGCATTATGGACGAAATTACTCTGTCATCAAGCTTTATCTCCAGATAAAGTGATGTTTCGTCATCCGAAGAGGAGAAACCGTCGATAACACATGACTATCGTTTTGCATATCTCATGAAAGGCAAGTATGTTAACAGAAAAGAACATCGTAACGCAGATCAACACATTCATTTCCTCTCTCAAGGTAAACAGAAACCTCTCTCAAAAATCGCTCAGCGCATATCGCTGTGACCTTCGTGGGTTGGAACGCTGGGTATCGGATCATATTGTCGGAGGAATCGGTAGGGAAAACCTGATACGCTTTTTCAGCACACTCACAAATGGTTCGCTGAAACCGTCAAGCATACGCCGGAAGTTGGTGACAATCGGTGCGTTCATTGACTACTGCATTGAACATGGAGAGCTCTCCCCAAAGGACAAACCTCCCAGAGTGAAGGGCGGCTTCATCGTCCCCAAGCGGTTGCCGAAAACAATCCCCGACCAGAGCATCCGCTCCATGCTCCTGACCACATACAGGCGTATTGATGACGCTCCCACACAGGTGAAAAAGATATTGGCGATACGGAATTATGCCATACTGGAAGCACTGTATTCTACCGGTATCCGAATTGGGGAACTGTCAGGAATGAACATGGAGGATTTCAATCTGGAGACCCGCGAATTACTCATTCACGGGAAGGGGCGAAAAGAACGCCTGGTGTTTCTCGCGAACAAAGAAACCCTCTACGCGACACAGGCATGGTTGTCGGTGCGAAACGAGCTGCATCCAACCAGCAGCGCATTCTTCGTCAACAGATACGGAGGTCGCTTGTCCATATACGGGATCGGGCACATATTTTCTAGAATCCTTGCCGCAGCTGGTATTCAGGAACACGCTACCCCTCATTTTATCCGCCACTCCTTCGCCACAAAATTGTTGGCGAACGGCGCCAATATCCGTGATGTTCAGGAATTGCTTGGTCATTCAAGCATAATGACGACGCAGATATACACGGAAGTCAGCGCTGAACGGAAAAAATACGTATTGACCCACTACAACGGCAGGAACTCGTTACAAATTCATGCAAAATGCTCCTGAACGGATGTGATTCGGCACGCGCAGTCACAGGTTGTCCGGATCCGAAACAGGCTCGGATGCTAGAGATAAGAGATTCAGTGATTCCGCGCTTTGAACAAGGGAAGAATATGCGTTGGCGCATTGTTCAAAGGCTTGATCCAGTTCTTCGGCGATGTCGCGCTCAGTTTTGACATCACTGGATGAATCACCGGCTCTTTGTTTTTGAATAGTTAGGAGACGCGCATTTGAAGCCATGTATTTATTGATTTTTTTTAGGTACAACTCAATGAAACCAATAAGGGTGGTAAAATTCTTCCGAAGCTTCGGGGTGCGAGGGACAAGGCTGTTCTGTTGGATGTCGACCAGACAGTCTTGGAGTTGATCGCGGATACATCTCTGAAGATAGGATGAATGATCCGGTTTGTAATCGCCGCAAAATATCCCAGCAAGGCGCGCATGGACTTCATTAAGACACCGTTTATCGGCCCTGCTGTTTTCACTCCTCGCGTTGAATTCCTCATCCAGTTCTTTTTTGGCACGCTCTAGAGCTCTTTTCTTACGATAATCAATGTACTCCTTTGCCAAAAAAGCGGCAATTGCCACGACTGACGCCGTGGTAAATACATGTGTGCGCAGATAATTCCATATCTGCTCCATTTTAACCTCCATGGCAAAGGTAATTTCACTATAAACTGTAATATTTTACAGCTGAGGAGGCAAGTAAAAAACATGAGCCAAGCGCCGTGCGGGTTACAGCACTCGAAACACGGCGCTGCCACTTTTGTCTGGAAGGAGGATCGGGCGCAGCCCGTGATCGGCGCAAAGCTCATCCACTGCCTTTGTGCATCCTTTCCAGCGTCCTGATGAATAGTCATGAACAAGGAAAAACCCTCCGGCAGAAACGCGCGGAAGGAAGAACTCAAGTCCAGCTCTGATGGAATCATATAGATCGCAGTCGAGATGGACAAAAGCGTATTTTCTATCAACGCAGTCGCCAACAGCTGATTCCGGAAAAACGCCGACGACGTAATGAAGACAGGGATCCTCTCCCAGAAATGTTTTCACATCATGAAAACAGGTATCGGCGAACTTGTGGCTTTTCGCGTATTCATCATCCTGAAGGCGGTCTTGCGGAAAGCCGGAGAATGTGTCGAAAAGGAACAGACTCCGCCCGGATTTTTTGGCGTAGCGCCATAGAAGTGCTGCCGTGTTTCCCTTGTGCACTCCCACTTCGGCGAAATCGCCCTGTATAGCTTCCTTTTCACATTGCAGCAGATTGAGGATGAGAGAGTAGAAACGTGGCAAATCTCCATTATTATTGTATTCATTGTTATGAATAAAAGCATTGAAAAGTATTTCTGTCTCTCTGTATTCGATCTTGCGCTCGAAAGAATCCGGATGATGAGCTACAGCAACGGGGAGAGCCATCATGGGGCCGTTTCGAGTGAACAGACTCCTGATATCATGAAATCCAGAGACGAGCCAATTGTCGAGAAGTTCCCGACGGTTGTCCTCCCAGCCGATTATCCTGCTTTCGGGAACTCCTATGTTCAGAAGCCGCTGGATGATTGCGGCACGGGATGAAAATTCGTCAACCGCGATGACAATGCGATCATACTCGGCTGCAATGATTTTTTCGAGAGGGTATACGGGAACCCTCGACTCGGACGATGGTAGTTCCCGGAAGTTGTCATCGATGAAAAAGAGGACTCTGCAATACTGCAGTGCTTCGATCTGATCAAGATAATCTCTTCCGGTTTGCCCGGCACCAAGAATGACGATGTTCTCTCCTTGTTTGATCTGCCGGAACGGAAAAAGAGGGCGGGTTGTTTTGCGCCGCATGAGTTTGCCTACTCTGTTGACTGTAAACGGTGTATCCATCCTGACTCCATCGGTTCCTCCTTTTTGAAGCCAGATGCGGTGATTTTCGAACCACTCTGGCATCAGGAATTCCATGTCGGGACTGTTCCAGAATTTTTCTTTATGTCCAGCATGCACTATTCTGGCTGTTTTGGCTGCTTTGAGACGTGGAAGACAGTGCCATTCGTTTATCGAGAGGATGCGAGGAGAAAGATGAAACTCCTGGACAGCCAAGTTAATGATACCCTGATCGCCATTAAGGAGAAAAGGCGCGTATTGAAGCGCTTTTTGATAGCACCAGTCAAAAATATCCATATATGGTAGTGAATCATAGGCGACAATGATGCAGGAACGGTATCCGAGAGCGTTCATGCAGTAGCCGGGGATTGGGTCTGTGAAATTATTTTGCACTGGAAATCCATCATCGAATCCGATGCCGAAGGGTGAAAAATTGAGAAGTTCGCAAATATCGTCCTGAACCATCATATCAGTGTCCAGCCAAATCACAGTATGGTATTCTTCAAGCAGTCTGAATAATTCAAAATGGGCGAAGGACATGATGCCATTCTTGGATCCGAAGCGCGATGCAGATGGCATTCTTTTAATCATTTCATGCTCAAACCCTGTCGGAAATTTGAATTTTCGTGCGGCGCAGTGGGGAATCGACGCAACGGCGTCGAGGTCGCTCCGCTTCAGATTATTGTGGAGAATGACGCAATCATAATCCTCTATCTGAAGATATTTATGCAACCCAATAGCAACATTTCCGGCGGCGAATCCTATGTTCTCACTTGCAGCTAGTACAAAGCAGATATTTTTCTTTCCATTCTCGTGATTCATTTCTTATTCCCCTCTCAAATCTGATTGCCAAGCATGTTCAAGCCTGCGCCATTCAAAATAACTCGCGATTATTTTGAGGTAATCAGTCTGATTTTCGGGGAAAACATGATGAACAAGAAAAATGAAAAACGTCTCGGAGTAGAAAATCTTATGCCCATTAGCAAAGAGATCGCCGAAAGATACGGATGTGATTTGGCTGTGCCCAATTGTCGCCGAGCGGGATTCGGCAATATTCTCATATACACTAGTCTTGTCGAGGGAATGGCTCTGTCCTTGGGAAGAAGAATCTCCATTGTTGCCGGAGGGATAGATCCAATCGGAGGAGTTGTGGAGAATGAAGATCCGTTCGCATTCTGGCGGTGCAATCCATACATCGAAAGGATTGTCGATATTGCGGAGCTCCCGGATGCCGATATAGAGCAATACCTCTCTATCAACAAAGAAAGAAAATTCTTGATTCAAATTAACCACGTCATCGAAAATCTTTGCTTTGCTTTTGGAGTTAAACCACGCACACTACGCCCCTCGCTTTTTCTTTCAAGCAAAGAAATGGCACACGCCATCGACACTCTCAGCGAGCTGCACCGCCCTGTGGTTTGCGTCCATCCAGGCGGGAAAACAAGCTCGCTCCGGCCAAGCCCGTGGTATTTGGAAAAATGGATTTCGCTGACAGAGGAAATCTCCGGGGAGGCGGGTGTGTTTCAGGTTGGACGCCAAGAATTCGGAGATCGCGATCTCGGTCTCAGGCACTTTAGGACGACATATCGGGAATTGATGGCACTGATTTGGGCCTCCGATATTTTCCTCGGATTCAATAGCGGGCCGGCGCACATCGCGGCAGCATTCGAAAAACCCAGCATTGTTCTGTTCGATATGGAGAGGCTTCACGCAAGCGAAGCAAGAAAAAGTCAGTATCACAGCCCCTCTATTATATTGCGCTGGGCTTATCCGAAGAACTACAATTTTTGCATCATGCCCAACGATGATCACGACGCACTTTCCATGCGGGTCAGAGATGCGATCAAAACAGAAATACGAAAACTCAACTATCTAAGCTGAAATGTCAAATAATCATAAGCAGGGGTGTTCCGTCCCGTGTGGCGCACACCGGTGCGCCCGTTGGAATATCCGGACATTGCAGTCGCTCGAACTGGGCAAACTTCTCAGCCTCGAATGGAAACACCTCCGGGCAAACCGAAGACAGCGTGCGAAGGTTGACAAGGACGGGCGCGAATCGGCTGAAACTCCGTTTACCATTCTCCGGGAACACCTCTGCATTTTTGAGCCTTTCGGGAGCCGCCCCTGTGATTCTTGTGTATGCTGCGGCGAGGCGATCATATATAGCGTTGGAATCGATTTTTTTCAAAGCATCACCGAGGCGGCAAATTCTCGCGATTATGTCCTGATGCAGGCGGATAGCGTGCATTTTATCAACGTTGTCTTCAAGACCGGTCGCCATGAAGGCGACGAGCAGATTACTTTCGCTTGCCAGCAACTCGCGCCCGTGTCCGTACCATTCCGCATCAGAAACGCATGCCTGAAAAGAATCCACGGAGGAGCGATGAAATCCACGCGCTGAATCAATGAGCCCTTTTAGATATATGGCTTTATACTTGATACTGGGCATATTCAAATCTTCGATTTTCTCCATTACCTCCTTCAGCCGCGCTTCGGCCATATCCATCTTACCCGTTCGTAGATAAGCAATTCCCATAACAAGCAGGTCATGCACTCTTTGTCGCTCTTTATCTGGATTTGTTGTCTTGGTGTTGACCGCATCCGCCGTTTCAATGAGCCGGAGCGAGCATTCGGGAGCGATCAATCCATAGAGTACACTCATCTCATGCAGAACCACGCTCCAGGAAATCTCATATCCCGAATCCTTCTCTTTCTGATGCGGCCTGTACAATTCTTGCGCCAGCAAGGCAGCTCTTCGGGCATTTTCAAAATCCCCTGATGTCGTCGAAAACTGGACAAAGCGGTCGATGTATCCAAACAACCTGCTTTTGTCGAAAACCAGATCAATGCTTTTGTTCATATACCGCAGGAATTCGGAAATATTGGCCGACTTGTTGCTTATCGCCATGCCGCGATGGCAGTATGCGCAGACAAAAGATGAGCGCTCGGCGGGGGTCAGGGTGAGCGCAGACTCTGCGGATAATATTCCATCCTCGACATCCTTGAGCTGCTCATCCGTATGCATGGTATAATACGAAAAAAACGCTAACTCACTAAGATTCCCGTGCAGAAGCATGGTATTCTGTCTGTCGAGCCCGGAATATGACGTCAGGAAATCATGAAGCCCTCTGTGGATGCTGTACCGTCCTCCAATGTTGTTGCTTGCTGCGGCATAACTGATCGCCGCCTTGAAGTGGGCGATCGCGTCGGGATGGGAAAAAAAGGCGCATATGCGACCAAGGGCGTGTTCTATTTTGAAATCTCTCACATTTTTGTAGCCGGCGAGTATCGAGTGAAAGATGCTGTTTGCTTCAGCACGGCTGTCAAGATCATTCCCGTTTATTCTGTCCTTGAGCCAGGAACGCGCCCCTGCACGCAGATATTCATGTGAAAAAACATACTGTCCCATTTGCGTCCAAGTCAGGATGCCGGCGCCTTGGAACCATTGGAGAATGTGCTCGCACTCGGCTGTGTCGATTCCAAACAAATTTCTCATCGAATCGAGTTCTATGGACATGTCAAGAATAGCCATTACTCCGAGATAATAACAACCATGGCGAATGCCGCGTTTCACGGAGAGGGGGTGGAAATGGTTGAAGCGCTTGACAAGCAGTCTCTCGCTATCCTGCTCCGGCTTGACAGTGAATTTCTGAAACTCCGGAAGGGAATTGACAGAATAACCAGATTCCCAAGAATCTCCTACGTATTCTAGGGTATGGGAAATTATGTCGCGTTCCAGCATGGATTGTAGAAATTGACTGAGAAAGAATGGATTGCCTCCACAATTTTTGGCAATGGTTTCAATTATCGGTTTGATGCTGTCTGTGCGGAAAGTGCTTTGCAGCGCGGATTCTATGTCATTCCTGCAGAGCGGTTTCACCTGATGCCGCAGCAGTGCGGATGAATGCCTGTCGAGCAAGTACGAGCGGAGATTCAACCAATCCTGAGATAAATCCTCCTGGGTGTCCCTTGCCTCGATAATCAGCCTAGGACTGTTCCTGTCGTCTTTCCAGGCTTCCGACGCGAGCGTGTTGATCATTGTCCGCAGACAGCGCGACACCGCTCCTGTGATGCAATGGGCGTTGCTGAACAGGAATATCAGTGGTTTTTCGATGCTCATGAGCAGGCGAGTGAAATTAACGACGATGGTTTCCCCGCCATCGCCCGTGACGCGCCCTTCCAAGAGCAGCGCCTTGAGTTCTTCGCTCCCTTCCCGGGAAAGGATATTGCTTTTGACTTTTAGGAAGTTGTTGATATAATCGAGGATCGACCCGATACCGGGAAAAGTGTAGCCGTCTTCTTTGCAAAATTGCTGATAATTGGCACCGAAAAAGATCCAGAACATATTTGAAAGCAGCGCCGGCGTGCTTTCCTGTGACAACACCTCGTGACCAACAATGAATCCGTCCTGTACGGCCTGTCGGCAGATTTCAGAAGATAGATGGGTCTTCCCCGTGCCGCCTTCGCCCTCCAGCAGAAGGATATTATGCTGTTGGTCGTTTACCCAGTTGAGGAGGTTTTCCGATTCCTGCGGCCTGAGATTGGGTAGCGTCGCTTTCTTGGCAGAGCGATAGAGAGCGATGAAGCGTTCTGTTCCACAGAGCGGGATGGTCTTTCCGGAGGCATCAATGATTTCAACTCCGGTCATGCAGTAGGTTTCAGAATCTCGCAAATTACCGCCACGAAATTCGCCGTAAAATCTGTCATGTTTATGCAATATCCCGCAATGATTCAGTCCAATGTGGATAACATCACCGCCGTCTGACTGGAGTTTAACATTCACTCGGGGCGGCTCGCCACGTTCTGCCGCGCAGTCAAGGAGAAGACGTATGGCAATACGATCGTTGACATTCAGTTCTGTTGGGCGCCGCCCGTCCTTAGCAAGATTTTTATCGCTGAATGTTTTTTTCAGCAGCATTTCAATATCGACGATCCTGTATTCCCCCAAAGCATCTGGATCGTGACGGAACAAGTCTTGCTCGATGGGGTGCCATTCAATGACGTTGATGGAGTCACGCAGCGAACCGCTGAAAAATTTGCAGGCATACTCCCTTGCTTGCGGAGTGAATCCTTTTGTTGTGGCGATGGTCAATGAATCCGCGTTTTGGCAGAGGGTGACGACAAATGCCTTTGCGATGGCATCAAGGGTGAGCTGCTCTTGATAGTTTGTACATTTTATGAAGTGAACTTTATAATGCAGTTTTTTCTTTTTATCGGATCGTGATAGATCAACCTGCGGAACTTCTTTTGGTTTTTCCCGGATTATGAGGTCAACCGGATGCATGTCTTTATACTGTATCATGTAGATGCCGTCCCGTGTAAGGTTCATGAATTTGAGATACCCATCAAGATATTTTGCGTCAAATTCATCAGGTTTCATTTTATCTCCATTATGCTTCCGGAGGGCATGCTGTACTCCCGAAACTCAAAATAATCGCGAGTTATTGGGAGCAGTATAGCACAAAGTCATTATGAGGCAACAAAAACCCTTGTTGCATGCGTTAAATACTCTTATCGTTTGATTCGTAACACGTTGAAGCGCTTTGCTCGGAATGCCAACTCATCACTCTCTGTGCATGGTGGGAATATCCAAGTGATACCGTGTCGTTTTTTTCTCGCCCACCCGCACCAGTGCCCCTTTTGCGACCAAATCCGCCAGATCCCGGGTGACGGTGGCCGGGGGCGCGCCGGTAAGCCCAGCGTACTTCCCGGCGCTCATGCCGCCCTTGAATCCGTCAATGCCCACCTCGAACATCCGGAGGAGTGCCTTTTCCTGGCGGGGATTGATGACGCCCCGCAGGGAGTCCATGAGCCTTGTTTTGTGCATGAGGAATTCGACCCGGGAGAGCCCCCGCCTTGCGAATGCGACCGTACAATACTTTCCGACGATATTTCGGGACAAATACCACGTG
>QMCD01001913.1_pt1 | contig 12075 bp, 15 predicted proteins | sample 1821841 | NCBI WGS metagenome assembly QMCD01 (sample SAMN01991225, study PRJNA193472) | Termite gut metagenome, whole genome shotgun sequencing project. | isolation source: worker | host: Macrotermes natalensis | reverse complement strand
CAAGCATATTATGGCTGATTGGGGCTTCTATATTATCGTTTGTAAATATGAAATAAAAACGTTTTTTGTCATAAACTTGCCCTTTGTATTTTTCTTTGTATGGCTCCGTGATAATATAAATTGTATGACCTATTTTCAACCAGTCTCTAAAAGGTTCACTCATATATGGCTCCAAATCCAGAAAACGACCATTGGCGTATGATTCGCAATCGGAAATTAAGATTGCCTGTTGATTATTGTTGCAAATTTCAAAAACTGCCTTACGAATATCGGCAAAAGAAATATCTTCTTTGATTGTTTCCAATACTTCTGACACCTTGTTGTCCTGTCTATTCAAAGGTATAGATTCAAAAAAGCCACCTTTAATCAGTTTCAAAGTATCGCAATATTGTCCTAAATTAGGGCGTAATGTTTTAAAAACTTGTGAATTTTGAACGGCATCTATCACACAAGTAGAATGGTCGAGATAAAGAACTGTACTTTGAGCCAATCCTTCATACTTTGTTGCCGTCGGTTCGTAGATTTCTTTTTGAATTTTTATGGCACATACTTCAAAATAGACACTATTGCACCCTGTCAGTAACATTGCTGAAACAACAATAGTTATAAAAAAATATAAATTCTTCATATAGCATAAATTATTGATTGTTAATTATTTCTATTACTTCTTCCATAACACCTTGTAATTGATTGATGCCATCGCTAACATCATCCATTATCTGACCTGCTTCGTGTTTAATTTTCACAGTTTGGAATTTCGTTTTCAATTTTCCTACCTGTTTTTTGTCATCATTGGTAAGTTCTGCCCTAAAATTGTTATATGTTTCGCCGACATATTCCTCATATTTCTGGTCAGCATTCAACCAATCTTCCTCTGAATATGATTGATAGTTTTGTTCCACCTCAGTAACAAAAGAGGCGAAATCTTCCAAGTAGGCATCTTTGGAATAAAAAGAACACGATACTGCCCCAAAGACAATAATTAGAAATCCCATTATGAGGTAAAATTTTGACTTTTTTAAATTGATTGCCATGATTAACACTTTGATGTAATAAATTAAATGGTTCAAATTCTTCTTTATTTCACATTTTATTTTGTTCTTCCTATTTTGAATAGGCGGTACTGAGAAAACGATTCATGCAACTAATTGCTTGTGAGCTATATAAATTGTTATTGAATTTTCATTAAACGAAGTATTAAACAATCCATTAAACAAATACTTTGCTCTGTGTTTGAAATATTAATTATCACGTTACTATTCAGTTAGATAACTTTAGAGTAACAGAAGAAAAAGTCGAAAACAATTAAATTTTTCATTAAACACATATAAAATCAATGATTTATGTGTATTCCTTACCGTGTTATGTAACATGGTGTAAAAATATGTTTCCTATTTATTCATCGGATTAAGAGAAATTTAATATATTTGTACCTTTATTTTATATTTCAGTACCGCCTATTCAAAAGAAGCGGAACGATTATTTCAATTTAATTATCTCTGCATTTGCCTTATCCACAGCTGATTGTTCTAACGATGCCAAATAAATCCGAGTAGTGGCCTCATTCTCATGTCCCATGCTCTCACTAATAATTTCAATTGAAATCCCTTTGCGAAGTGCCAAAGTCGCCCAAGAGTGCCGGGTAACATACGAGCTTAGCGGTTTGTCTAATCCTAATATTTCAGAAATACGTTTCAGGCGTTTGTTGTGATTGCGAAGTTGGCTTGTGTTGTTACGGTTTCGAGCGGTGTAGACCGGTAACAAATAATCATCTACTGTTTGTGATTCGTATCGAGAAATGATTTCTTTCATACACGCCTCCAACTTCACAGTTAGCAATTGTCGTGTTTTGCTGCGGGTATAAATGATATATCCGTTTTTTACATTGTTTTTCCTAAGATTTGCCATATCAATGAACGAGATGCCTCGCATGTAGAAACTGAACATAAACAGGTCGCGAGCTAATCCCAATTCCTTGTGAGGGGATAAAACCATATTTTTGATACGGATAATAATGTCCTCGTTTACGGCACGTTTCACGGTCTTGTCGATACGAGTAAAGATGTTGACAAAAGGATTCTTCTGAGTAGTCAAACCTCGCTTGACCGCTTGATTATATACAGAGCGTAACGCTCTCATATAGCACGAAACAGTATTTTTCATTACTCCCTTAGCTTTCAACCAATTTTCATATTTGCGCATCAAATCGTTGTCAATCCTGTCGATGAGAATGTCTTGCCCACAAAGGAAATGTTCAAAGCTTGTTTTGGCTGTCATACAAATACTTGCTGTTTTTCGGCGGTTGCTGTCTTTGAGGTTTTTAACCACATAATTTACAAAAGTGAAAAGATAACCATTGAACGAGTTACTTGTATATAAATCAGCTAATTCCTCTACTGTGTAATCGCTTTTCCTTTCGAGCAAGCAAATCAATTCGGCAAGTTGCTTCATTTCAACATCTAAGCTTGTTTTTATTGATTGTAGATAAATTTGGCGTTCCATGTCAGTATTTCCGAAAAAAACCGTTTCATTTTGATTGTCCCATTCGGCAGGGAAAAGACGAAATCGGGTTCTTAGCAACTTGACTTTTCGATTATGAATCAGTTGCAAGCAAATTACTCCGGTTTTGTTTTTGATTTTTGAGGGAATGAATTTTAATTTTACAGAGGTTGCCATTGTATTTTTGTATTAAAATAAGCCATTTCACTTCCCCTTTTTCTCTGTACTTTCCAAATGAAGAATATACTCCATTTGTTGATAGAGTTGCACTCTCAATGCCCGATAATCATCCATTTGTTTGATGTTCAGAGTCAATGACAAGAAACAGACCAATATCAATACAAAAATTATTACCGAACTTCGTAAAAATTCAAAACTGCAAACGGTAACTTTCTTAGGTTTTGGAAATAACTTCATAATTGGCTCTAATGAAACATTTCCGGATTTCGACGAAATTTCTATTTTTTTATCGACCTCACTAATGGCAGTTGTTAGAATTTTTGTCTGTTGTTCTGTTTGTTGTTTTAATCTCAATTCGATGTAATTGCCAATGACTGCTACTTTGTCTTTTACAATCGTTTCTATTTCTTCTTTAGATACAGATTGATTCTCAGTCTGATTTTCCTTGACTTTGCTATTCGCCTGAATAACAATATCTATTTTTTTGTTTATTTCGGACATGATGCCTAAAAGTCCTTCATATTGAATGCTTTCCATATTTTTACATTTTTAATCCTTTACGTTTTTTCTTCTTTTTCAATTGTTGTTGTCGTAAATATTCCGCTTCTTCGGGGTCATAATCTGAACCCGATGGCAGAATATCAAACAAGCCTCCCAAAATAGAACCGGTATTGCTTACAGACGATTGACTGTGCGAATAATCCGGTTTGCTTTGGCTGATTTCCATACCCAGTTCCCGGCTGTTTTGCTGTAACCGATAATCAATCTTTGAATAACTGAATTGTCGGTCTATTTCCGAACCTTTGAAAGAATAATCGCCCTTAACGAAAGAAATGCCCTGAACTTCACCTGATTGACCTTTGTACTTGAATTTCGATTCAATACCGGATTTGCTCAAACTTTCTCTGAATTGATTCCAATTTTTTGCAGACTTCAAAGTCGTTTGAATTGCCCTGTGTATTTCATACTTGGTCTTATCCGGCTCTTTCAGGCGATGAGTCTTTACTTTTTCTTTGCTTGTTCCGAAAGTCAGACCGTATTTTTCCTTTAATGCTTTCGTTACCTTCTCATTCCTGAAATGGTCGTTACGGTCGGAAATAGTTTTACCGTCATTATCCACCCTGTTGAAAACGATGTGGCAATGTGGATGCTCCCTGTCAGAGTGGCGAACGATAATGTATTGTGTATTCTCAATTCCCATCGCCTTCAAATATTCTTTTGCTAACTTTAGCATGAACGTATCTGTCAGTTTAGGCGCATCGTCTTTGGAATAGGAAAGTGGGATGTGTCCGACACTTTTGGCAAGATTCGGATTCATCAAACTCTGCATATAAAAGCTATTGATAATCGAATTTGTATTGTTTAATAACACTCCTTCGCTACCCAACAGCTTTGCATTTTCCTTGTCTAATATGTAAGAAATGCAGCCTTTAAAGCTTTTTCCTTTTATGATTTTTCCAATCATTCGATAATCTTTCTATGATTTTTGTTAGAAAATTCAGCGTATTTCTAATATCATTTTCCAAATATGGCATCTGAAAATTGTTCGCTTGACGCGCCAATTGATTCAAATTATTTGCTTCTCCCGACAGTTTTCGAAACAAATCCATGTCTTCTTTTTTTACCGGTTCGACGATTTTACTTTCGAGAATTGCATTATGGGAATAAGCACTGACGGTCAATCCGGCAAGGGATGCCCTTCGTTTGATAGCATAGTATTCCGGCTCGGAAACTCGGACATTAATCATCCGTGTTTTTCGCTCGGAAATCCCTTTTTTCGGGCGACCGCCTTTGTGTTTATCTTTATTTGCTTCTGTCATAAAATTGCTGACCGGCGGGAACAATTTTCCCTTTCGCCAAGAGCGAAAGCAAGGGTTTTCGTATGACGAAAACATACCCTTGCTCCGCTAAAACACGGACACCTGTGTCCCATTGGAAAGGATAAGCCCCAACCGAATAAGGCTTATCTCGTTTTTCTTATCGTTCAATATAAAGGCGGCTTGTTACTCATCGGAATCGTTATCCTCTGAAAGTTCCGATTTTTCTTTTTTGCCAAAGTTGTTTAGCTCTTCAATAAATCTACGTTCCTGCTCCTTATACTCCTCATTCAGAATCTCCTTATGCTCCTCAATATGTCGGCAAATAATCGTATCTGCCAAAGAAGATGTTGTTGTGTGATGTTCATAGCAGAACAGCTGTACAATCTTTTTCAGGTTCTCATGCGTTTCAGGGCTGACATACACGGCGTACCGCTCTCTTATCCGTTTTTCCCGACAATAAGTCTCAATATATTCCTGTATTGAAACCTGTTTTTGTTTCTTTTTCTCTTTCATTTTTGAAATCTGTTTATAGTTATACATGGATGCCTGTATTGAATTGAATATCGAATCCGATACCGGCATCATTTATTATTTCCGAATGGATTCCAAAACCGATTTCTATACAGGTTTCGATTTTTATGCCGGATAATATTCCGGTATCGAATCCATAATTTATTCCTGTTCTGAAATCTATTTTGATACAAATAAAGGATGAATAGCTGACATCCAAATCATTACGGGTTTTAATGCAGTTCCTCACAATAATTTTCTACTGTGGTCTCATTTCAAGCGGTGTAAACCTCACAAATTTGCGAATCCAATATAAAGCGAGCGAACCGAATATCTTTTAGAAACAATCGTGTTTTTGCAGATGAAACCTAAATTATGCTGTGAAGTTAGCCAACCCATACCAAACCGAAGTCAACCCATACCGGCTCACTGCTCAATCATCACTGTGTCTATTTTTTATGCTTTACTTCGCATCGGGTGAAAGAGAAATGCATGATTTTGCAATGTGAGCGAAGCCACACACTGCCAAATCAGTGCCACTCCACTGCCACCTGAATAAAAAGCCATTGGGGAGCAGAATTTTCTGTTTTACTTCGTGGCAGAAAGGTGAAATCGGAGTACTGTCTCCGTTCATTAAAGCAACTCGAAGCAACATGCGGACAGTTGGTTACCTGTCCATTGCAATACGGATTCTTCGGTTTTACTTTGTGGCGAAAAGGTGAATGTATCACCGGTAAAAGCAAACAAGATGCTGCAAAAAATAGAGAGCAAATGCAAAGCATCCGGTTTGTTGGAATGGGGAAGCCGGATACTTTACTTTTGATGAGAATTAGAAATAGTAATAACTAAAAATATTTGCAATTATGGAAATTATCAACATTGAAGCGCAAACATTCGAGGCGATGCTCTCGACAGTTGAAAGCTTTACAAAGAGAATGGAACACCTCTGTCGCCAACACGGTGACAGGGACAATATCGAATGGATGGATAATCAGGATGTATGCCAATTATTGAACATCTCGCCCCGAACCCTGCAAACGCTTCGGGATAACGGAGCATTGGCATATTCTCAAATCAGCCACAAGACTTACTACAAGCCTGATGACGTGCAAAAGATTCTCCCGATAGTAGAGGAGAAACGCAAACAGGCTAAATATAAGGGGAAACGAATATGAAAGAGGAAGAATATCAATCACACCAAACTGTCCCCACCTCATGGTTAGGCGGATGGGAAAGTGTGAGCGGCAATCCCGATGTATATATCTTTCAGGGCTATGATGGGAATTATTGTCTGCTTGCCTATTCTTATAACAGGGAGTACGAGCGTGGCAGTTTCGCCTGTTACAGAATAGATTTTGACGAAAAAGGATGTTATATCGGTATGGGAACGAAGCGCCATCGGTTAACTGCTGAAGATTCGCCCTGCATCCTGCATATTGCAGGGTGGGGCAGCTATTTGCAGAATTAAGATGAGATAATAAAATTGAAATATAAAACGAAAGGAGTAAATGTATGAGTAACCAGTTAATTACCAAAGAGAACAACGAGAAGGTCAAATCCTTTTTTTCTTCATTAGACAGGATAGCCTCGCTGATGGAACGCCTGTTCACCGGAAAGAAGCCAACATTAGACGGAGAGAGTTTTTACACGGATGCAGAATTGGCAGGGAAACTAAAAATCAGCCGCAGAAGCCTCCAAGACTACCGGAACGAAGGACGGATTCCCTATATCAAGTTGGGTGGGAAAATCCTGTACCGGGCATCGGATGTTGAAAAACTGTTGGAAGAGGGATACAGGGACAGGTTCAGGTAATGGCTAAACGAAAAACCATTACCCGTAAAAGTTATTCCCGGACTTCCGGTTATTCCCGCACGGCTTCTGCCCTTCAAACGGCAGGAAAGCTATGAACGGGGAATAACCGGAGTTGGACGGGAAATAACTTTTACGCATTATGAAAACGGCAGGCTTTTGATTGGAATGCCTGCGGTCGTTATATTGAAGAGAAATCTGTCAATTCAATGCCGGATTTTGAATAGTCATTACCAGTATTTCAGGGATTTCCACTTTGGTCAGCTTTCTCATCAGGTAGTTCCGAAAGACTGCCGCATTTTTAGATTGCACCCGGAAAGCAACGGCAACAATCATCTCCAACCCGTAATAATCAGGATAGACTGTCATTCCCTCAACAGTACAGGATAGTGTATTGTTTCCCTCTGCAATAGCTGACTTTTCAATGGTACGGATACACTTTTTCGTCGTTTGATAATAAATTCCGAACAATTCCGCTATTTCGCCAATGGTCATTTTGATATTATCGGGGACAGTTACAACTCCGCTATCACTAATCGTTATCATATTTCTTTCTTTTTTCATCGGGCTGCTCCTTTCTTATTTTTTGTTACTGTTACCGTTTCCGGCTCTTTCATCCTCCTGCGTTCCATGAGTTTATCCATGTCTTCCGATATTTTATCATCCGTTACCTGAGCGTAAATTTGTGTGCTTGAAATATTGGTATGCCCCATCATCTTACTGATACTTTCAATCGGAATACCCGCCGACAGCATCAGTGTTCCGCACGTGTGCCTGCTTTGATGATAGCCCAGAGTACCCTTTACACCTGCAAGAAAACCTATTTCATTGATGCAGTACCATAGCTGGTCTCGATTGGGTAGCGGAAACACAGGTTTCGTATCATCGACGGTATTGTACAGGGATAGAATTTGTTCGGCTACCGGATGCAGAGGGATAAAGGCTTCGACATCGGTCTTCTTCCTGTGGATTCTTATGAAAAGCCGTCCTTCGGCTGTTTTTCCTATATGATACGGATATAAGCGTTTCACATCCACGTAGGCAAGTGCCGTAAAGCAGGAAAAAATGAAAGCCCTCCGGGTCAGTTCCTGCCACCTGTCGGGCATCGGTCTCTCCATTATCAACTTCAACTCGTTTCTGCTGATGTGCCGCAGCTTGGGCGGATCTTTCTTTTCATACTTGACATCGGCAAGCGGATTGAAGCGAAGCAGTTCCCTGTCAACGGCTATGTAGATAAGCCTGTTCAACCAAGTCAAACAATGGTTGATATGTCCCGGATTGCATCCTTTGCTCCTTAGATACAGTTTGTAACCCTCACCGAACCCTTCGGTAATATCCGTAAAGGCAATATCTGTCCGTTTTTGTGTCAAAAGATACTCCCGCAGGTTGTTTTGAGAAATCTTGGATTGCCGGTAAGTGGAAGTCGAGTCTATCTCAATGGCTCGAAGCCTTAAGCGTTCCCGTTCTTCTTCGCCTGCCTGTAACAACATTGTTGGGACGGCGTTTATTCCGGCAATCGTATTTTTCAACAGTTCGCTACTGATAACGCCCTGCTGTTTGAGGATATGCTCGTAGGCCTGTTCCAGACGGTTACGGAACTCAATCAGTTGGTTATTCTCTCTTTCTGTTTTGATAATGCCTTTCTTGGCATTCCAGTCTTCGGGTCGGCAATAGATACCGGTAGTGAGAACAGAAACTTTGCCGTCAATGCTGATTCTGCATAATACGGCGGTTGTTCCATCGGACTTTACTTTAGCCCGGTTGATATAGAATAACAGTTTGAATGTACTTCTTTTCATTGCTGTATGATATTTATTTATAATTGGTTATTGTCTTTTGTTTAGTTTCTATTTAGAGTACCAGTTTCAAGTCATGGGTTGCCTCAATGTATTTATCCATGTCCTCGAACAGTTTCTTCGGGGTAACACGGGCATAAATCTGTGTCGTTCTTATATCCGAATGACCGAGCATCTTGGACACCGTTTCAATGGGAACACCTGCTTCAAGCGTAATCAAACTTGAAAACGAGTGCCGCCCCATGTGATAGCTAAGAAAGCCTTGCATACCAATCATTTGGCGTATGCTGTGAAGAATCCATCTGACCGCGTTGTATTCTATTTTCGGAAACAGGGTTTTCCTTGACTTGTCCCTGTACTTTTCGATTAAGGCAATCGCTTCGGGCAAGAGTTTTACCCGGCAAAGTCTGCCGTTCTTGCCGCGCGGATACTTAAGCCACAAGCTGCCATCATCGTCTTTGGACAGGTTGTCGCCCGTAATGGCTACTACATCAATGTATGCCGTACCTGTATAGCAGGCAAACAGAAACATATCGCGGACAGTGATGTGGGACAGACGGTGTTCCTCAAACTCCAAATCACGTATCTTCTCAAACTCTTCTCGGCTAAGGGTTCTTGGCGGATTCTCTTTTTTCTTTAACAGGGGATAGTTCGCAAAATAATGTTTGTCGGAATGCCCCTCCCTGAATGCGATGCGGCATATCTTTTTCAGTATCGCCAGATAATGGCGTACACTCTCTATGCCCAATCCTTCTTCGATAATAAGAAACTCCTGAAACTCACGGATAAACTGTTCATTCAGTTGGCTGAAAGCGAGGTCTGATGAATTGGAATTTTTTTTGACAAACAGAGCTAACCGTTTCCGGGTATAAAGATAGTTGGGCAGGGTGCGGAAAGAAACATCAATACCTATCCGTGCCTTTATCTCCTCAATATGACGGTCGAAGAGTTTCAGCAGGGTCATCTGTGTATCCATGCTTCCCTGAAACAGTTCCTTGACCGAAACGGCATCGAAAGGCTGATTACGCAGAATAAGGGAGTCGTAAGCCGAATGTACTGTCAACAACAATTTTTCGATTTTGGCATTGGTTTCTACCGCTTCCCGGCTTTTACCATCCAGACGGCTTTCCCGCGGATTCCATAGGGAAAGGGAGCAGGAGAGTTTACAACTGAATTGAGCCATTGAACGCCCGATAGTGATGCGACCCATAACCGGGGCTTTGCCCGATTTATCCAAACCGCTCTTTTTGAGGTAGAGCAGAACCTTGAATTTTTCCTGTTTCATAACGCATATAATTTTGTGGGCTTTGCCAAAGACAAAGTTACCGGTTATACAAGCGTTCTTTGTTATGCAAAATATTGTGAATCAATACATAAGAATCGGATTGTTTTTCGTTTCATTACCTGTTTTGTTCCGGTAACAACTCGGATAACGGTTTGGTAACTGAAGGAATGCAATATTTTACAATATTCAGCTGTTTTGTGAAATAGCAGGTTTATACAAATCTACTCATTCTGAACGGTTTACGTTTTAGCTTCACTGTATCGCTAATTACTGTTTTGCTACTGATTATCCACACAGGCCGACATACGTTCTGTTCAGTGGTTACGCTGGCTAATAATGTATCGTTGGAAAACATAGCAAAAAGGTGGGACACACCAATACCCGAATGACACAACGTTATGCAAAAGTGTTAGACCAAAGATTCTCCGGGATATGCAAGGCGTAAAAGAAAGTTTTGCAAAGTAGATTGGATACAAAGAAAAAACGGCTGACTCATTCTCACGAATGTTCAGCCGTTCAGATAACCAAAGAACAATGTTTATAAAGAACCGTCATAAGCGGGACGAAACCGTTCTTCCAAAATTTTTCGGATATCAGATTCACGGAACAGTATTTTTCCCGGCAACTGAATAAATGGCAAAATCCCGTTATTCCGGTAATCCTGTAAAGTGCGTCGAGATATTTTAAGGATAGAGCAAAGTTCCTCGCTTGTCAGATAACGTTCGCCGTCAAATAACAGCTTATGCGTTTTCAGGACGTGTTCAATATAGGGCAAAGCATTCTTTAATGCCTGCAATAATTCCCGGCTATCTTGATTGGTATATAGTTGCATGGAAAAGCTATTTTGAATTGATTTTACTTTGTTCTAATAGAGATTTCACTTTGGATATCCGGTAGTAGATTTTCTTTCCGATGGTAGAAAATGAAAGTTCACCACTTTCACGAAGATGTTGTAACCGGCGAGGCGGCAGATTAAGAGAAGCGGCCAGTTCTTTACCTTCTATCCACTCCTGTTCTATGCATAGGGTATTATTGGATGGTTGTTTCGGAACTAATGAGGCTATCCGTTCCAGTTTCTTTTTGAAGGAATCAAAAGATTCTTTTTCTATTGCGATAATATCCATATCTGTTCGGTTTATTACGTTCTTCCGACAAATATAGATGAAGATGTAAACGGTTTTGAGAAATGGGTAACAGTGGCAAAAAGGGGTAGTGAGTGGCTTGTTTATGAGAGTTTTCATATAAAAATGATGAAAATGAAGTAAATCTGTTATTCTTAATCTGTATTTGTTGAGGAGTTTATTAAACAGAGTTAGCAGATTGATTCATTTTTACACTTATTAATATGACATATGAGATTACCTTTGCAAAAAACAATAAGTACATTAAAATGATACGATTACAAAATATAAACCTAACTCCACCTGAGGATATACAGCAATTAGCAAATAATCACGCTATCGCTGTAAACTTACGGGATACTTTTCCATATCCTTATAAGATTGAAGATGCTACTACATTTCTTGATTTAGCTACAAATGGATCATTAGGAAACGTTTTCGGGATATATGAGAATAATACATTCGTTGGTTATTGCAGCCTAATACCACAGTATGACGTATATCGTATTAATGCAGAAATTGGATATTGGATTGGAGAACCTTATTGGGGCAAAGGATATGCCACCGAAGCGGTAAGGTTATTGATAAAATTTGCTTTTGAAGAACTTGACTTATTGAGGATTTATGCGAAAATTTACGAGTATAATATAGGCTCAATGAAAGTTTTGGGAAAAACAGGTTTTGAAAAGGAAGCCATTATTAAATCCTCGGTTATAAAAGAGGGGCAAATAGTTGATGAACACTTATATAGTATTAGAAAAAATGAAAAAAAATATAGGCGATCACATTATTAGTAAATTGGATTTGCAGGATATAGTTAAAATGTTGTCCGATGAATTAAGAGGATCGGAACTGAACACTGTTTTACTGGACGTTTTTAACAAGCGTGTTCAACAAGAAACTCCCTCGTCTATACTAAGTAAATATGAGGGTAACAAGCTTGTTAAACCAGCCTTGTTAGAAGATGTTTTAGAATATAAAGAAAATGAATTACGGTGCTATAAATTAATAGCAGGTAGAGGATTTGAACCCATAGAACTTTCCCCGGTCGCTCA
>QMCD01001910.1_pt1 | contig 12100 bp, 11 predicted proteins | sample 1821841 | NCBI WGS metagenome assembly QMCD01 (sample SAMN01991225, study PRJNA193472) | Termite gut metagenome, whole genome shotgun sequencing project. | isolation source: worker | host: Macrotermes natalensis | reverse complement strand
GCAGGCGTTTAGGGCCGAGGCGAAAAGCGCGGCGGATGCGGCGGCGCAAAAAGCCGGGACGGGGCAGCAGGCGTTTGCCGCGGAAACAGGGCGGCTTTGTGAAGAGCTGGAGAGCTCGCTCGAAGCGAAGAAGGAAAAAGCGGTGGCGGCCGTAATGAATTTGATTGCGCAGCAATAGGCGGGGAGGACGGTCCTTTGGCACTTGTCAAAACGAAAAAAATCTTCATTTACGGCTTGAATACGGAACGGAAGTCTGTTCTGGAAGATTTGCACAAAAAGGAAATACTGGAAATCGTCCATATGGACGCGGGTGAAAGCGAGATCAAGCGGATGGAAACGATGCAGCAGGTTTCCCAGTTTGACCGTTTCATCAATTCCACACAGGACGCCCTTGCGGTTCTGGATCAATACGCACCAGAGAAGACGGGGCTTTTTTCCAGCCGCCGGGTGTTGCCGCTCAGTAAATACGGCATGGCCACCGGTAACACCGAGCAGGTGCAAAAAACGGTCTATGAAATCATCCGGCTTTCCGAAAAACTACACGAAAACGCGGAAAACACGCGGCGGGCCGACGCGAAGCAGATTGCGCTGGCGCCGTATTTGAAGCTGGATGTACCGATGCAGGCGGTCGAAACAAAATATACAAAGATACAGTCCGGCATACTGGCCGGGCACTGGACGGAGCGGGAGATCGAAACGGTTCTCGCGGATCAGGGGATTGACCGCGTACATTTTGAGATTCTGGAGACGCAAAAAGAATATACAAGCGCTTGGTTTATGTACGCGAAAGACATACAGAAAGAGATGTTCGCGGCATTCCAGAGCATGGGGCTCGCGGAACCGGCGTTCAGCCTCTCCCATCACATCCCATCCAAAAAAGTGGAAGTGCTGGAGCAGGCGAAAAAAGACCTCGCGAAGCAGGCGGCGCAGATAAAAAAAGAAATCGCGGGTTATGGCGACGCGCGCAGGGAGATCGAGCTTCTGCATGACCATCTTGTGATGCGCAGGGAAAAATATGACGTGCTCGCGCGCGTGGGCCTTACCGAGAGTACGTTTGTGATGGAAGGGTATGTGCTCGCGCCGCAGGCGGAAAAAGTTAAAGATGCGCTTGAAGGGCAATACAACGTGTATGTGGAGCTTGCCGAGCCGCAGCCGGAAGAGGACGCGCCGGTCGCGTTCAAAAACAATGGGTTTGTCGCCCCGGTGGAGGGGATCACGCAGACATACAGTATGCCCGGGCGTACGGATGTGGACCCCAACCCCATTATGGCGTTTTTCTATTATTTCTTCTTTGGCATGATGTTTTCGGACGCGGGTTATGGCCTGCTGATGGCGGTTGGTTGTTTGATACTGGGCTACGGTAAGGTGCTGGAGCCTGCAAAACGCGCCCCGTTCAGAATGTTCTTCTTCTGCGGGCTTTCCACCATATTCTGGGGCTTTATGTACGGCGGCTTCTTTGGGGACGCCACGCACACCATATCCTCCACGTTCTTTGGCGGGAATACGGTGCTTCAGCCGCTTTGGATGGATCCGACGAGGGAACCGCTGATGCTGCTCGTTTTCTCCGTCATGTTGGGGCTGATCCACTTGCTGATAGGCATTGGCATAAAAGTATACACGCTGCTGCGCGATAAGCACGTGCTCGAGGCGATTGCCGATAACCTGATCTGGATGGTTATATTAGGGTTCATACTTTTGCTTGCGACGGGCATGTTCCTTTCGACCGGCGGAACCGCCGTGCCGACTGCCGTAAACACCATTGGCCTGTACGGGCTGATTGGCGGGCTCGTTCTGCTGGTGGTTTTGAAAACTATAGCCGGAATCAAAGTCCAGAAGAAAAAGGCTTTTGCGGCGGTCTTTGGCGGCATACTCAGCATATACGACGTCACCGGGTATATCGGCGATATGCTGTCGTATTCGCGGCTGCTCGCGCTGGGCCTTGCCACGGGCGTTATCGCGAATGTAATCAATATGATGGGCGCTATGTTCTCGGGCGCGCCGGGAATAGGCCCGGTTCTGTTCGGTGTAATATTTGTGCTGGGGCACATTGTAAACTTTGCCATCAATGCCCTCGGGGCATATGTGCACACCATGCGCTTGCAGTATGTGGAATATTACAGTAAGTTTTATGAAGGCGGCGGGGAATTGTTCCGGCCTTTCAAAATGGATACAAAATATTATAAATTCGCTGACGAAAAGTAGAAAGAGAGAGGTAGCAAAGTTATGGATTTAGGTATGTGTTTGGCATTGGGCGGCGTAGGTATTGCGATCGGGCTTTCCGGCGCGGGTTCTTCTATCGGGGTTGGCTTGGCCAGCCAGGCGAGCGCGGGCGTTCTTACGGCTGACCCGAGTAAATTCGGCAGGCTGCTCGTGATGATGATCCTTCCGGGAACACAGGGCCTGTATGGGCTGATCGTGGGCATCATGGTGCTGATGAACATTGGCGTGCTGGGCGGGAGCGCCCCGGATGTATCGCAGGGCGCGGCGTATCTTGCGGGCTGTATCCCCATGGCGATCGGCGGCCTCGTTTCGGCGATCCACCAGGGCAAAGTGTGCGCCGCCGGCGTAAACATCATTGCCAAGCGCCCGGAAGAAAGCTCTAAGGCGATCGTTGCGGCTTCTCTTGTGGAGTTGTACGCGCTGCTGGCGTTCATTGCGTCGTTCCTTATCGTTATCAACATCTGATCGGAGGAAATTATGAGCGGTTTGGACAATATTGCCGGGCAGATCAGGCAGGACGCGCAGCAAAAGGCGGACGGGATATTGGCGCAGGCAAACGCGGATGCGCAGAAAATCGCGGACGCCGCCGCGGCGGAACTGGCTGAGTATAAAAAGCAATACGCGCGGCAGATGGAGCTGGATGCGGCGCAGATTGCCGGGCGTTTTGAATCGGAAAACAGACAGCAAAGGAAGCAGGCCCTCTTACAGGTGCGCGCCAAAGTGATTGGCGAAGTGGTGGAGGAGGCGAAGCAAAAACTGGTGTCTCTTCCGTCCGAAGCGTATTTTGACTTGATGAAAAATATCTGTGTCAAAAACGCGCAGCCGGGGGAGGGAAAGTTGTATTTTTCCAGCGTGGACAGCGGCAGGCTGCCGGATGATTTTGTGGACAAATGCAACGCGGAACTTAAAAATGGATCCATTACGCTGGCCGGCAGCACAGACGGCATTCAGCATGGTTTTTTGATCGTGTACGGCAAGGTGGAACAGAATTGTTCCATCGACAGTATATTTGATTCGCAGAAAAACCGGATCTGGGATACAGTGAACGAATGCCTGGCAGAGTAAGCCCGAGGGAGTGATTTTTTGAAAGATACGGATTTCACCTATGCTGTCGCATATATGCGGACAATGGAAAACAGCATGCTGGGGCAGGGCGATATCGACGCGCTGCTCAATTTTTCCAGCGTGGAGGACGCCGCGAAGTACCTGATGGACAGAAGCTACGGCAGCGGCGATAAGTTTGAAGTGGACGGCAAAAAGGATATAGACAACCTTTTAAGGTCTGAACTGGAAAAAACATGGCGCGAGGTGCGCGAGATATGTCCAAAGGGCGCGCCCATCGACGTGTTGCTGTACCAGAATGATTTCCAGAACCTGAAGACGATCTTAAAAGCGGTGTTTGGGAATACCGGGTGGGAGCAGCTTATGCTTGAGCCTTCCACGGTGGAGCCGCGTGAGATGTATCTTGCGGTGTCGGAGAATAAATTTGACGACCTGCCCGCGCTTGTGCGCCGGCCGGCGAGCGAAGCTTACGAGGTGCTTGCTAAGCTGGGCGACGGGCAAAAGGCGGAGATCGTCATTGATAACGCGTGTTTTTCGGCGATGAACACTATCGCGGAGAAAGAAAAAAACGCGTTTTTGCGCGATTGGGTGAACCTTTGGGCGGTGCTTGCCAACCTGAAAATGATGCTGCGGGCCGCGCACGCTGAAAAAGACCGGGCGTTTATCGAGAGCGCGATGCTGCCCATGCGTGGGCCGGACCCGGCGCCCATGGCGGAAGCGGCGGCAGGCGGTGTTTCTTCGGTGCTGGACTGGATGAACAACAATGGGTACAACGACGCGGCGGACGCGGCGCAAAGGTCTACCAGCGAATTTGAAAAATGGTGCGACAACAAATTGATGGAATTGATCCAATCCGTGAAAAACAACACATTCGGTTTCGAGCCGCTTTTGGCGTTTTTGTATGGAAAAAGGGCGGAGATACAGGGCGTGCGCATTGTGCTTTACGGGCTGCTGAATCAAATTCCAAAGGCGACGATAAAGGAAAGGCTGCGTGACATGTATGTATAGGATCGGTGTGATAGGCGATTACGACAGCATTTGCGGTTTTTCCGCGCTCGGGATGGATATTTTCCCGGCGGATGACGCGGAGCAGGCGAAAAAGAAGCTGCGGGAGCTGGATAACGATGAATACGGTATCGTTTATGTGACGGAGCCGTTGATCATGAAAATGCCGGAAGAGTATGAACGCTTCAAGAGCAAGACCATACCGGCGGTCATTGCCATTCCCTCCACGCAGGGGTCGGGCGGTTTCGCACTTGAGGCCATAAGGAATTATGTGAAGCAGGCGGTTGGGTCTGATATTATTTTTGGCGACAAGTAAGTAAGGTTTAGATAGGAGAACGAATATGAGTAAAAGCGCAGGGTTCATTAAAAAAGTTTCCGGCCCGCTGGTCATTGCGACAGGCATGAGAGACGCGGACATGTTCGACGTGGTGCGCGTGAGCAAGGAAGGCCTTGTGGGCGAGATCATCGAGATGCACGAGGACGAAGCTTCCGTGCAGGTATATGAGGAGACATCCGGGTTGGGGCCGGGGGAAGAGGTGGTGACCACGGGGAACCCGCTTTCCGTGGAGCTGGGCCCCGGGCTTATAGGCAGTATTTACGACGGCATACAGCGGCCGCTCGACCTGATCAAAAAAATGACGGGAACCAATTTGCAGCGTGGTATCGATATACCCGCGCTTAACCGTGATAAAAAATGGAAATTTGAACCTGCGATGCAAGCGGGCGATGCCGTGATAGAGGGCGATGTTCTGGGAACCGTGCAGGAATCTGATGTGGTCGTCCATAAAGTGCTGGCGCCGCCGGGAACGCAGGGCGAGCTTACCGCGCTTTCGGCGGGGGAATTTACTGTGCTGGATGTGATCGGCAAAGTGAAGGGCGCGGACGGCAATGAAACCGAGCTGACCATGCTGCAACGCTGGCCGGTGCGCCGGGGCAGGCCGTACAAAAAGAAGCTGCCGCCCACCGAGCCGCTTATCACAGGGCAGCGCGTTGTAGACACGCTTTTTCCCATCGCGATGGGTGGCGTGGCCGCCGTGCCCGGGCCGTTTGGCAGCGGGAAAACAGTGGTGCAGCACCAGTTCGCCAAATGGATGAACGCGGAGATCATCGTGTATATCGGCTGCGGCGAGCGCGGCAATGAGATGACGGACGTGCTGAACGAGTTTCCCGAGATCAAAGACCCTAAAACGGGCAAAACTTTGATGGAACGGACGGTTCTTATCGCAAACACATCGGATATGCCTGTGGCGGCGCGTGAAGCGTCCGTATATACGGGCGTGACGATCGCGGAATATTTTAGGGATATGGGCTACAGCGTGGCCCTTCTGGCGGACTCGACATCCCGCTGGGCGGAGGCGTTGCGCGAAATGTCCGGCCGGTTGGAAGAAATGCCCGGTGAGGAAGGCTACCCGGCGTATCTCGGTTCGCGCCTCGCGAGCTTTTACGAGCGCGCGGGCGTGGTGGAGACGCTGGGCAAAGAGAGCAGGCAGGGCGCGCTTTCCATCATCGGCGCGGTATCGCCGCCCGGCGGCGACATTTCAGAGCCTGTTTCGCAGGCGACGCTTAGGATCGTGAAGGTGTTCTGGGGGCTTGATTCTGGCCTTGCTTACAGAAGGCATTTCCCGGCGATCAACTGGCTTACCAGTTATTCACTGTACCTCGATACGCTGGAAGGCTGGCTCAACGACAACGTTTCCGCCGACTGGGGGCAGCTTCGCCAGCGCGTGATGCGGCTGTTGCAGGAAGAAGCGGAGCTGGATGAAATCGTGAAACTGGTAGGTATGGACGCGCTTTCGGCGGCCGACCGGCTGAAGCTGGAGGTGGCGCGCTCGATCCGCGAGGACTACCTGCACCAGGACGCGTTCCATGAAGTCGATACGTATTCATCGCTTGTAAAGCAGCACTACATGCTGCGGCTGATACTGGCATATTACGACCTTGGCGCAAAGGCGCTCGAGCGCGGGGCGGATATAGACGAGCTTTCCTCGCTTGCCGTGCGCGAGCGCATCGGGCGTATTAAATATGTGCAGGAAAACGATGTGCCCGGTGAATACGACAGCATTTACGCGGAGACAGAACAGGCGGCGGCCGGGCTTAGAACTGAGGAGGATGTATAAATGCCTAGAGAATATCGTACTATACAAGAAGTGGCCGGCCCGCTGGTCCTTGTGACGGATGTTGCCGGCGTGACATACAACGAGCTTGGTGAGATAGAGCTTGCAAGCGGGGAGATACGCCGCTGCCGTGTGCTCGAGATAGACGGCTCGAACGCGCTGGTGCAGCTTTTTGAAAACAGCGCGGGCATCAACCTTGAAAACAGCAAGGTGCGTTTTCTGGGGCACGGCATAGAGCTGGGCGTTTCGGAAGATATGCTGGGGCGCGTGTTCGACGGCATGGGGCACCCGATAGACGGCGGCGTGGATATCATACCCGAAAAGCGGATGGATATTAACGGCCTGCCCATGAACCCCACGGCGCGCGTGTATCCCGAGGAGTTTATACAGACGGGCGTTTCCGCGATAGACGGCCTGAATACGCTGGTGCGCGGCCAAAAACTGCCTATCTTTTCGGGTAGCGGCCTGCCGCATTCCAACCTCGCCGCGCAGATTGCCAGGCAGGCAAAAGTTTTGAACTCGGATGAAAATTTCGCCGTGGTGTTCGCGGCGCTCGGTATCACATTCGAGGAATCTAACTTCTTTGTGGAAGACTTTACAAGAACGGGCGCGATGGAGCGCACGGTGCTGTTCATAAACCTTGCGAACGACCCTGCCATCGAGCGTATTTCCACGCCGCGTATGGCGCTTACGGCCGCCGAGTATCTCGCGTTTGAAAAAGAGATGCACGTGCTCGTGATCATGACGGACATTACAAACTACGCGGATGCGTTGCGTGAAGTTTCGGCGGCGCGCAAGGAAGTGCCCGGGCGCCGCGGCTACCCGGGCTACCTCTACACCGACCTCGCGACGATGTATGAACGCGCGGGCAGGTTGGAGGGCCACGCGGGCAGTATTACGATGATGCCCATATTGACTATGCCGGAGGACGACAAAACACACCCCATCCCCGACCTTACAGGGTATATCACAGAAGGGCAGATCATACTTTCGAGGGAGCTGTACCGCAAAAACATACAGCCGCCCATCGATGTGTTACCGTCGCTTTCCCGCCTGAAGGACAAGGGCATAGGCGAAGGAAAAACACGCGCCGACCACGCCAACACGATGAACCAGCTTTTCTCGGCGTATGCGCGCGGCAAAGAAGCGAAGGAACTGATGGTCATATTGGGTGAGGACGCGCTCACGGAGATAGATAAGCTGTACGCGAAATTCGCGGATGAATTTGAGGCGCGCTATGTGTCGCAGGGGTACGCGGCGAACAGGAGCATTGAGGAAACGATCGAGCTTGGCTGGGAGCTGCTGCGCATACTGCCGCGGTCTGAGTTAAAACGTATCAAGAGCGAATTTTTGGACGCGTATTACGGCGAAAAGGATTGAGGTGAGCTGCCTTGGCACAAATGAGGGTTAACCCGACGCGCATGGAGCTGACAAGGCTCAAAAAAGCGCTGCAAGTCGCGAGAAAAGGGCATAAACTTTTAAAGGATAAGCGGGACGAGCTGATGCGCCAGTTCCTTGAGATTGTCCGCGAGGCGAAAGACCTGCGTGAATCGGTGGAAGATCGGCTGGCGGAAGCGAACCGCAGCTTTACCGTCGCCAATTCCGTCATGCAGAGCGAGGTTCTCACTTCCGCTCTTATGATGCCCAAGCAGGATGTGGAGCTTTCGATCGGCAAAAAGAACATCATGAGCGTGAACGTGCCGCAATATGAGATAACGTACAAGACAAAGAACAAGGACGATCTCTATTCTTACGGGTATGCGTTTACAAGCGGCGACCTCGACGACGCTATTTCCAAATTATATGAGGTGCTGCCCGCCCAACTGCGGCTTGCGGAACTGGAAAAATCCATACAGCTCATCGCTTCGGAGATCGAAAAAACCAGAAGGCGCGTGAACGCGCTCGAGCATGTGATGATACCCGATTACCAGGACACGATACAGTACATCACGATGAAACTGGACGAAAATGAAAGAAGCAACCTTTCCCGGCTGATGAAAGTGAAGGATATGATGCTGGAGGAAAAGAGAAAAAAAGACAGCCGCTAATAAGCAACAAACTGCCGGGGCGCATACAGTTTGCGCCCTTTTTGTTTATATAAATATGCAAAGCAACTAAACTTAATTTCGCTCGGTTATTGCTGAACAGCTTGGCCTGCTTCCGGCAGGGCATGACGCGGCCGTTTTTTAACCATTTCCACAGCGCTTGTGAGCGCCACCGTGATCTCCGCCAGCATTTGGGTCGTCGTAGTCTGCATCCGGCCGAACACATCGCCGCTTGTGGACACAACATATTTAGGGGGAAGCTTGTTGAGCGCAAACGCGAGCACATCCGCGCGGCACATGTCGCATTTGCACATGTCTACCTGCGCTAAAAAAATGTCCAGTTTAGCTTCCACAATCTCTTCCATGATATTCGTAACGTGCAGCTGGTCTGCCTCGTTCATAGATGTTACCGCCTTTCGGTTTCAGGGTTCTTTAGCGGCCTTCCTGCATCGGCCGTCTGCTGTTTGCTTTATTTATCTAGGTTGTAAGCCCGCTCCAGATGGTATTGACGGAATCCAGGCATTCAAAATATTTTTCTGTTATGATGTCGGTGGGCATACCGAGTATTTCCGCGCAATCGTTTATTTCGGGCCAGTCACCGCGCTCATAGGCGAGCACCATCTTGTAAAGCGTGCCGCAACGGCCTTCCTGCGTCAAAAGCGCGGTCTTGATATCTTCGGAAATAGAGAGCTTGGAGAGCGCGTCTTCCATGCTGACCCCGAGGATATAGTCCATCGTTGAGAACATGCCCAATAGATAGGCTTCGGATTTTACGATGGGCATATCCTGCGCGTAGCTATAAAGCTCGCTGCAAAACTGGCCGCGCATAAAGGACATTTTGATAAATTCTTCCGGCGCGTTTTCATCGGTACGGAAACTCAGCAGGTAGATCCACTGGCGAAGCTGGTTCACGCCCAAAACAACCATAGCCTGGTGGACGGATTGTATTTTATTGCGGAACCCGAAGAACGCGGAATTGACCAGCTTCAACAGGGCATAGGTCAATGTTACGTCACGGGAAAGCAGTTCCTCGATTTGGTCGAGATCCGGCTCTTTGGCGGTGACGGCAGCCATGAGCTGGAAGAAGTTTCCTTTCAGGTGATCGACATTCGTGACTTTCTCAGGCACCATGGTGCCGATATATTGCCCTTGCATGTAATCGGCATTGAGCTTTTTCGCGTACAGGAAAGCTTCCCGGTCATCCACATTGAAGCCCAGCATTTTGATACCCAGTTCGGAAGCAATAGAGGCGACGGATTCGGAAGAAGTGGAGGGGATGCTCATATTCAACTTGATGATATCCACATCGTCCAGCATGGCGATATAGCGCGGGTTGAACTGGAATTCCATCAGTGCGATCCCATAACCCTTTTTCTTATATTGCTTGATGATGTCAAGCGCTTCCGTATTGAGCAGCACCTCGTAATCAAGCTGTATCACCAACTGACTCGGAGGGAAGATACTGGGGATGTCTTTATATATCAGCGCTTCCGTGAAGGTAATGAACACGCATTTTCCTTCAAAAAAATCGGTATCCGACAGGCGGGGCAATATACTTTCTATCGTACTTGCCGCGATGGTGTCGTCAGATTCATTTGAAATGATATTTGGGTTTTCCCTGTATAATATCTCATGCGCAAAGAGATTGTTCTCCCTGTCGTGAATCGGTTGTTTTACAATATACGTCTGCATTGCGCCATCCTTTCTTCAAACAGTATGGTGAACAATAAAGGGGTTCGGATTCGGGTATCCGGCTTTGGCTGGCCGAAAGCAGGAAAACTATATCGCAAAAACCCGGGAATCCCCTCCTTTATCATTATAAAAGAAAAGTTGTGAAAAGTAAAAGGAATTTGTATGACTTTACAATATTTTTAACTGCGGGGTAAACCTTGCCGGGATTATGACGATGATACATAGAAGAATAGGTGCAAATAGGCGTAAAGTGGTATAAAAAAACTGTACCGAACGAAAACAAGGTAAAAGGTTTTGGCGGGAAAACTTGATTCTTCAAAGAAAAACGATTATAATCTAATTATATAGTTTATCGATATTGCACACCATGATGCCTTTGCTACGGGACGCAAGTTTTTTTTTGCCGTTGTAGGCTAGTTACAAGTGACATGATTCGGTTAGAAACAGCAGGCAGGGAGAAAAACAAGGATGTTATTCATTCCGATCAGCCAATTGAAACCAGACATGAAGCTGGCAAATGACGTGCTTGTGTTTGAGCGAGCCAATGTTAATTTACTCAAAAAAGGAATGAAGCTTTCGCAGGCGTTTATTGACAGGCTGTACCGCTTTGGCGTTGCGGGCGTTTATGTAAGAGACGACCTCACCGGCGACGTGATGCCCAGCCAACCCCTGATGAACGAGCGCATGAAGGCAAGCACTTTAAATGACCTGGAATGGGTGTTTAAGCATTCCACAGGCGAAAATACGCCCGAGGCAAATGAAAAATATATCCAAAGCATGGACGACACCGTGGTCAAACTGGTCAACCTTGTGAAGGATAACCAATCCCAGCATGTTAATATAAACGACCTCAAGGCATACGACGAATACACATACCACCATTCGCTCAGTGTGGCGGTGCTCTCGCTCAGTATTGGCCTTAAGCTCGGCCTAAGCCAGGACGAGATGCACAAGCTTGGGTTTTCGGCGATTTTGCATGACATCGGCAAAATGGAAATACCGATCGAGATCATAAACAAGCCGTCTAAATTGACTGCCGAAGAATTTGAGATCGTAAAAAAGCATCCGGTTTTCGGCGGGGAATACCTGAAAAACAATAATGTGAATGACCAGGAAATATTCGACGCCGTGGTGGGGCATCACGAGATGGTGGACGGTATGGGTTACCCGGAGCACCGGACGGAGAGCGAGATATCGTATTTCAGTAAGATCATTTCCGTGGCGGATGTGTATGACGCGCTCACGTCGCACCGCCCGTACCGCGACCCTATGCTGCCTTCACAAGTCGCGGAATATGTCATGGGCAACTGCGGCGCGGCGTTTGATATCGATGTCGTCAGGGCGTTTTTGAAAAAGATCGAGTTTTTCCCCGTCGGGTCGTTTGTCGAATTTCACGATGGCAGGAAGGCGGTCGTCATTGGCAATGAAAACCCGCTGCACCCTGTGGTGCGCCTGCTGGAGCCGCCGTTTGCCACGCTTGACCTGTTTAACGACCGTGATACGTACAATACGGTGATCACGAAGCTTTTTGAGGAATTCCCCGTGGCGGATATGCTCGCGTCGTCGTGACGGCGGGTGTGTTTTGTTGAGACAGACCGGATTTAAACTCACCCCTGCGCTGTTGATGAAATGGAAACATTTTCCACAGTGGATTGTTATGACGCTGCCGCTGGGCGTCAAGGGGGGCAGGGGGGATTCGGAATTTTCATCATTGCGGAGACCGGCTCCCCTACCCAATTCCGTCATTGCGGGCTTGACCCGCAATCTTTTAACTGGCTGGATTTAAGCAAGGATTGCGGGTCAAGCCCGCAATGACGTGGCCGTACAGTGTAAGCACTATTCAGGCCTTTAAGGGAATTCTAAAAACCGTAGGTTCTAAACCGCCGGAGGCATATAATGCGCCGCAGGCTCCTTGACCCGGGAGGAATACCCAAAAGCAAACGCAAGATTATTTGCACAATA
>QMCD01003389.1_pt1 | contig 12108 bp, 7 predicted proteins | sample 1821841 | NCBI WGS metagenome assembly QMCD01 (sample SAMN01991225, study PRJNA193472) | Termite gut metagenome, whole genome shotgun sequencing project. | isolation source: worker | host: Macrotermes natalensis | reverse complement strand
GCTTGCCGGCCTGCGTGTACCGCACGGGCGTTCTCGGCCGCGGCCCGGATACCCTCCACGATGGGATAGGGACGGTCGGTCACGTCGATCAGGCCAATGTTGTAACGCTCCCCGTCGCGGCGGCCCAAAAAGCCCTGATCGGTGTACTGGAACCAGGCGATCCCGATCAGGTTCGGATGGGCGAACGCATTTTCGGCGAAGTAGCGGAAAGCCGCCGCACGCTCCCGCTGGTCGGCCACCTGAACCAGGCCCGGTGCCATCCCCCGGTCGATCGTGCCGAAATGGAATTCACCGAGGATCATCGGCCGATCGATCCGTGCCGCAATCTCGTTCACATACTCCATGTTGGGCATCAGCCGGTAGGTGTTGAAGCTGAACACATCGAAGAAATCTTTACAGATCGCCAAAATGGCCGGGTGCGGCACCGATGCGTGCCCGAAACGAATGCCCAGCGAAAGGTGGTCGGGGTCGTATTGCTTCAGGGCGCGGGTCATCGTTTCGATGTGCCGCCGGAAGGTGGTGTGTACGAATTCCGTCCGCCGCAGGGGGGTGTCGCCTCCGGCCAGCCACTCGACGAGCGCCTTTTTCAGCGGAATATCCTCGCCGGAGAGGATCAGCTCGCACACGCGGGGCTCCTGCTCCAGCCACGAAGGCTCGTTCTGAAGGAAATAGCCGATCAGCCAGGGGTCGTTTTTGACGCTCTCCGTGGAGGCCTTTACCCCCTCGTCGATGCGGCTTTCGTAGTCGGCGACATAGATATCCTGCAACCCGAAGACGTTCGGAACGCCGGAAAAGCGCAGATAGCTCATGTAGGGCTTCGTCTGCGGTCCCAGGGAGCCGGTATTCAACCCCCAGGCGTTCATTCGTTTGGCGGTCAGGGCAGCCCAATTCGCACGGAAATCTTCGCCGTCCCCGTAGCGCGCGCGCTGGTTCATCTCCCCGTAGGTCATGTGCCCGCGCTCGCCCTGCGGCGGCATTTTCGTGAATACCTGTTTTAGGCCCGGTTCGTCGGAAGCGCTGCCTCCGCCACCGGGGCCGATGCCGTTGGCGCCGATCGACAGGAACAGGCAGCCGTCCGGATCGACGAACCACCAAACCCCGTCGATCTTCTCCACCCGGAACCAACCGGTGGCCCGCACCTGATAGTCGGGGAAGCCACCGTATCGCGAGCGTTCGAGCGAAGCCCCGTCGAGTTCGGCCTCTTCCTGCGCCCATTGCTGCTGCAACTCTTCCATCGAGCTGATCTTGCCGGCGAATTCGGCCGTCCATTGTCCGAATTCATCGACCAGCGGCTCGGTGCCCAGATAGGCGTTCCCCGGATCGTCGAGGGCCAGCGCGGCCGAACGGATCTCGATCGTCGGATCGTCGAGCGGCGTGTAATATTTGACGGAGATACCCCTCACGCCTGTCAGCGGCCCCACGGTGCCTCCTTCGATGTGTTGGAAGCCGACCCCCAACGGTTTATTGACCGTTGCGGCCAGATCGGTACTCGGACGCGGTTTTTCCCGATAATATTCGAGCGGCAAGCTCACCCGCAACCACGCCTGCGGCATCAGGTGCGTCCGTTTTTCGTGCAGGCCGTTGTCTGTGTCGATCCCCAGCAAAAAACGCTGCGCGGTGGAGGATCGGATCTCCAGCACCAGGTAGTTGTACGCCTCCCAGTCGGCCGGCAGATCGCCCAACTCTTGCAGAGTAAAGGCGTACGAGTCGACGCTCCGACTGCTGTCGAATGTGTGCGAAAGGATTTTTTCGCTTCGACACGATCCCAACGCCAATGCGATCAGGATCAACGGGATAAAATGAAGTTTTCTCATCGGCTGTTATCTATGCGGCTCCACCGCTGCGCGGCTGACTTCAACGCTGAACTCAACGCCTAATCGTCCACACGCCAGTCGGCGGGGATGTCGATCACCATAATATTCAATCGCTTGCCATCGGAAAGGGCTCCGGACTGGATCAACACCCGGCGGCTGTCGGAGCTGAAATAGGGATGGGCGTGATCCGGCTGCATCCGGTGGCCGGTGGTCAGCAGGCGGTTTTGGCCGGTGCGGACGTTGATCAGCGAAATATTGCCCGCAAAGTCGTCCCCGACCGCCCACTGGCCGTCCGTCGAACCGTTGCAGTGCCAGAAGCTCCGTGCGCCCTCAAGTGCTTCGGGATGCAACGGATGGTATTCCGGGGCGATGATCTGTCCCAACACCCGCGCGTTACCCGTGCGCAGGTTCACCGAAAAGATACCCGAGGGTTTGTTGTACAACGGATCCTTGTGGCTGATCACGTTGAAATAGACGTGATCCGCATCGGCGATCGTCTCGTGGGTCACCCATTCGCCCTCCGATTCAATATAAAGTGGACGGTAGGTATTCGTGTTCATGTCGCCGAACCACATCCGTTGGGGCGAATCGCCGCCGGTTTCGTGGCAAAAGACGATCTCGCGCGTGACGAACGGGCTGGCCTGCACGTGGCCCATCGTGAAGTCGACATTGAAGACGAAGCCGATCTCGCCCGTGTGCACATTCACGCTTCACGCTGCGGATGCCGCCCGGCCGGTTCGGGATCCGGTCCAGGTCGGGGATCGGGCTGACCCAACCGGCCGGAACCGGCGGATTGACCCCGATGTAAAGCATATCCTCGGCCACGTCGAGCCCCATGCCGCCCGAAACGGACAGCGAATCGGGCCATACGCAGATCTCGCGTTCGTACTCCGTATAGGGTTTCATCTGCCCCCGTTCGCTGTCGCGCAGCACCGCGTCGGTATCCAACACCATGATCCGGGCCGGCTGACGCGGCTGTCCCTCGACCGGCCGCGGACGGCGCATGAAATAGAGCAGCCCCTGCTTGCGGGAGAGGTTATAGTCGCCGGTACCCGGGCCGTCGGTAATCTGGATGATCTCGCCGCTCTGTTCGTTGACGAAGAAAAGCTGTCCTCCCCCCGAACGCCCCGAACGGAAGGCGATGTATTTGTTGTCATACGTCCACTGCGGGTGCGTCTGGTAGATGCGGCTGTCGCTGTGCTCGGGGCTGTTGGTCAGCACTTTGACCGGAATGCCCGTCACCGGGTCGTTATAAGTAGACATTTCGGACGGAAAACGCCGCCCGATCTGGGCGTCCGCCGATGAAAAAGCCGCTATCGCTGCCAGGCAACAAGCCGCTGTGATCCATGTTTGATTTTTCATGTTCGTTGATTTTAATGACAGAGACTTTTATTCGACAAAAGAGTCATCGATGCTGAATATACCGCCGGTCTTGCCCGGATCGGTCAGGTAATACTGCACGGCCGTGTCGTTGATCCGGGGGAAAGTCCGCTCGACCAGTTCGATCATCTCGGCACCGGCCAGCAGCACGGGACCGTAACCGTGGGCCGCGTTCACGCTCACCAGGCGGTAGTAATAATAGGCCGGGTCGAAGCCCATACCGGTACCGACGCAGACGTCTTCCACGGCACCTTCGGCGTTGATCTTGGTCGTCACGGCCGCCCAACCCAGTTGAGCGACGGGGGCGAAAGCCTGCGTGTCGATCCACCCCTTGTTCATCGCGTGGGCGAAACAGTAGGTGAAGATCGCCGTGGCACTCGTTTCGAGGTAGGAGTCGTTGCGGTCGAGCAACTGATGCCAGAAACCGTCGCCGGACTGCAGGCGGGCCAACCCTTCGAGGTGGGAGCGCACCAGGGCCAGGATCATCGGATAGTCCTTTCAGGGCGTCCAGCACGTCACACAGGGTGAGGATCGCCCAACCGTTGGCACGTCCCCAGAAGAACGACGGGTGGTAGCTCATGGCCTCCACCCAACCGTGGCGGAAGAGTTTCTGCTCGGGCACCCACATGTGTTTGCGGAACAGGCCGACCTGACTCGCCGCCGCGTCGTAGCATTGCTGCGTCAGGTTGCCCCCCTGGATCTGGCTCAGGCGGCCGCGGTAGGCCATCGCCGGGATGCCCATGTACATGTCGTCGAGCCACACCGAGTTGCGCTGCGGCCGGTTGCGGGCCAGCGTTCCGTCGGCCAGCCGGTGCTCGCGGTACATCACCCAGTTGAAATAGTTGTCGATCACCGGAGTCAGCAGCGGGGCCAGATCGGGATTCTGCATGATCGCCTTGATCATCGCCGCGCACATCGACCCCGAATCGTCCAGCGCACGGGGGTTGATCATCTGCCGCATGGTCGTCTGGCCGGTTTCGTCGAAAATCTTTTTGAGGGCCGGGAATGCCCCACCGAGCAGTTCGAAGCGGTCGTAGACGTAGTCGGCGTATTTCCGGTCGCCGGTCACCTGAGCCACCCGGAGCATGCCGGAATAGGTAACGCCCCACTCATAGCCCGTCAGGCCGAAACGGCCCCGTTCGAGCACGCTGTTGGGGGTTATTTTGCTCAGATCGGTTATTTTTTGCCCCGTTTCGCGGTCGACGAAGGCCGCAGGCGAGTTGGTGTCCACGAACCGGAACAGCCGGTCGAGATCGGCCTTGATGTCTTCGGCGGTCCAGACTTTATAAGGGACTTTGTATTCCGATTGCAGGGCATGCAGTGCGCCCTGGCTGGTGGTGGCCGTCTGGGCTTGGGCCAAAGAAGCCCCGAAGGCGAGTACTGCGCAAAGGATCAACAGGTTAGTCAGTTTTTTCATAAATAAAAATATTTGGATTATCGGTTAAATATACGATTAATTCACAATTTCACAAAAAAAAGGCCTCCGACGGAGGCCTTTTTTGCGAAATAAGGGACGATTAATTGTATCCCGGGTTTTGATATTCCTTTTTCCGCGCAGCGGTCAGCGGTGCACCGTTTTCGTAGACACCGTCGAGGTATTCGAGCGGAATCGGGCGCAGGTAATGGAACTCCTGGATGTTGTTTACCCGCTGAACCCCGTCATTATACGCCTTGGCACGATCGATCAGGGTTTTGGTGCGGGCCAGGTCTTCCCAGCGGAAGAATTCACCCATCAACTCGCGCGAACGTTCGTTGAGCAGGAAGCACATGGCCTGATCGTATTCCGACGTGTAACCCAACCTGGCGATGATCTCATCGTCTTCTTCCGGGAAGTCGGGGTAGTTGACCTGGAGACTCGACTCGGTGTTGTCAAGACTTCCGAAAGGAAGGCCGTTCGAAATATAATAGGTGTTCACCGGGCTGAAACTCGACGGGGTGGAAGCGGTTCCGGCGTAAGCCTGTCCGCCGTGGATCTGTTGGGAACGGATATCGTCGCTTTTGTACTGGGCACGGGCACGGAGCGGGTTGATAAACTCGTTGAACGCCGCGGCGTAGTTGCCCTGACGGATCAGTACTTCGGCAGCCAGCAGGTAGGTTTCCCCCACGCGGGCCTTGATGATGTCGCGCTGGCCGCCCGGATTACCGAGAGCCACCATGGCGCCGTCGATGAATTTGACCAGCGGAGGCCAGACGGAATTGGTGTGAGCCCTGTGAAAAGCATAGGTATCGCCGCTCGGGAACTCTTTCATCCTCCGATAGCGGGGCAACACGTTCGGAACGATCTTCTCTTCACCGGGGCCTCCGGGATAGAGCATTCCGCTGCGGATCGAGTCGTAACTGACGCCTCCGTCATCCGACACCAGAATAAACGGCGGACTGACCTTGACTTCGGGCTTGGTCGAGCCTTCGGGCAACAGGAAACGATCGGCATCGTCGGCATCGTTGATGATATACGCCACGGCCATTTGACCCAGGACCAGGGTACGGGGAACTTTCAGACCGTCTTTCGTACTGTCGTAAGTAGCAAAGTAAGCCGATGTTTTGGTGGGATTGTTGGCCGTGTGGGTGGTACCGAAACTGCCCCAAAAGCGCGAATCGTTCACCCGGTCGTAGACGTCCATGGCGTAATCGGTCGTGCGCTGACGGGCGTATTCACGGTTGCCCGCCTGGTTGCGCATCGTGCCGGACCAGGCTGCATCCGAATACCACGAAGCCCAGTAGAGCGACATGGCGTTATCCGGAACCCTCGGGTTCGCACCGCTTCCCTCCGTCGTATACTGGGCGGCGAGCAGCACCTCGGGAAGTTGTTCGTTGACATCGTCCGGTTTGGTGTAATTCCACAGATCGATGAATTTGGGGGCGAGCGGACGATTGGCGATCACTTCACGGCACAGGCGCAACGCTTCGTTCAGGTCGGCGTCCCGGGTGGCGGCAAACGCGTCTGCGTTGATCTCACTCTGGCGGTAGATCAGCGCTTTGGCCAGGAAGTGGGCGGCGGCATCCTTGTATACGTGGCCCAACTGCCCCGAGGCGTGCGTATAGCTGGTCGGGTTGTCCAGATTCTCGTAAGCATATTTGAAATCGTCGATCACCAGGGTCAGCACATCCGCTTTGGGTGCGCGCGGGAATTCGCGAACCACACCGACCGTCGGTTCGGTCAGCAGGGGTACGTCTCCCCACTGCTGCAACAGAAGGAAGTAGATCCATCCGCGGATAAAGCGGGCCTCGGCCAGAATACGCCCCAAATCGGCCCGGCCTTCGAGTACGGTCGGGGCTTTGTTGATGACGATGTTGGCCGTGTTCAGCATGATGTACTGCGGCCGCCAATGGTCGTAGGGCTGGGAAGCGTTGGACGAACTGACGATCCGGCTTTGGAACTCGGTATTGTAGTCGTTCCAGGCAGTATTGGCATCGTCGCTGCCGACGGCAAATTCATCCGTACCGCGGGTGTAGGCAGCGTAGCTTGTCTGTTCGGTGGTACTCTGCAGGTAAAAGGCGAGGGGAAGCCCGTCCGCCATATCGAGAAGCCCTTCGGGCGTGTCGAAATAGGTGTCTGTCCGTCGACGGGTATCCTCCTCGTCGAGGAAACTCTGGCTGCACGAATAGAGGCCCAAAGCACCGACCACAACAGCCAGAACGACAAAAAATCTATTTTTAAACGTATTCATAATGTTTATCGATTTAAATGTTTGCTTTCAACGATTTTAGAATCCGATATTGATACCGAATACGAAGCTGCGGTTATAGAATTCGGAATCGACGTCCATGTTTTTCCATTTGACGGACTGATAGACCGCAAAGGGGTTTTCGACCTGTGCATAGACGCGCAGGTTCTGCATGCCCCATTTCTGGACCAGCGGACGCGGGAATACATAACCCAACATAATGTTCCGCACGTTCACGAACGAAGCTTTGTAATACTGCTGGCTGCCGTGATAGGGGTCGTTGTCGGCGCCGTTGTCCACCAAAAACGGACGATGGAATTCAGCGTTCGTGTTGACTTCGGTGTAGTAGTCGACCTTACGGGAGTTCTGCACTCCGGCCAGAGAAGGGATGCCACCGTCGTCCCAGTAACCCAGGCGGCCGTACATCATGATGTTCAACTCGATGCCTTTGTAACTGAACGTGTTGTTAAAACCGCCCGTCCATGCCGGCTGGGTCCGGCCGATGACCACCCGGTCGTCAGCGGTGATCCTGCCGTCGTTGTCCACGTCGACCACGCGGGCCTGACCGAGGACGAATTTATGTCCATTATCGTTGAACGCTTGCATCTCCGCTTCGTCTTCCGGCCGCCAGACACCGGCCGACTTGTAGTCGTAATGGACGCCGATCGGTTCGCCGATGAAACGCTTGTCGTTGATCTCATCCACCTTGCCGTTCGAAAGTTCAAGGATCTTGTTCTTCTGCCAGGCCAGATTGAGGTTCGATTCCCAGAGGAAGTTGCCGGCGCGGACATTGATCGTGTTCAGTGTCAACTCGACCCCGTTGTTTTGGGTTTTTCCGACGTTCGACGTGGTTTCGAGGTAACCGGTCTGCGGCATGATCATGGCGTTCAGGATCAGGTCGGAAGTGATCGAATGATAGTAGTCGATCGATCCGGAGACCCTCGAACGGAACATCGAGAAATCGAGACCGACGTTCAGCGTACGGGTCGTTTCCCATCCCAGGGTCGGGTCGGCATAGCGCACGTTCGAACGCGGGCTGTTGATGTTGTAAAAATATTCATAGTCCGTCCCATAGGGAAAAATACCCTGGGTGATGTTCGCGAGTGCCGAATAGGGAGAGATGCCGCCCTGCTGGCCGGCCTCCCCGTAGCCGAGGCGAAGTTTCAATTGCTGGATCCAGGAAATGTTCTTGATGAACTCTTCCTGTTCCAGACGCCAGGCACCGGCAATACTGTAAAATGTACCCCATTTGTAGCCGGGAGCGAGTACCGACGAACCGTCCCAACGAACCGTCCCGGTCAGGATGTACTTGTCGTTGAAAGTATACTGGGGACGGATCATGTAGGAGGTCAACTGGCGTTCGACCAGATCGGAGTTCACCGAACGGGACGAAACCTGGGTCAGGTTCATGTTGTTCCAAAGAGCGGGTTCATAGGTCAGGTGGTCTCCACGGATATAATCTTCCACCCGCTGGAACTTTTCGGCACTCTGCAACAGGGTTACGTTGATGTTGTGCTTGCCGAACGTGCGGATGTAGTTGACCTGATTTTCGATGTTCCAGGAGAACTGGCGATTTTGCTCCAGGCGTACCACGTTGAAGTCGTCCTGACGAACGGCCGACAGGGGCGACACGAAGATCCCGTTTCGACGCTGGCGGAAGCTCGGGCCGGTGCGGAATTCGTAGGTCAATCCTTCGATCGGCAGGTAGACCTTGGCCGAAACACTGGCAAAGGCGTTGAACGTCTCGCGGCGGTTGCGCGAGTGTTTCCATTCTTCGACCGGATTGCGCAGGGCGTCTCGTCCGCCGGGCGCCTTGATCCGGTCTCCATCCGGTTCGAACGGCACGGCATAGGGCAGCATTCTCGCCGCCGAAGCGAAGACCGAACCGGGGCCCGAACTGCTCGAAGCACCCGTACCGTCCTGGCCGTACTCCTGAATGGCCCAGGTGGCGTTGATGCTGGCACTCAATTCGAACCACGATTTCGGTTTGAGTATCGTAGCCGTATTGAGCGTATAGCGTTCCATCTCCTGCCCGTAGGACGTCCCTTTCTGATTGTAGTAGCCGAACGAAGCCCGCGAGGTCATCCGGTCGGTACCGCCGCTGGCACTGATCTGGTGGTTGTGGGTGATCCCCGTACGGGTGATCATGCCGATCCAGTCGGTGGTGGGAACGTTCGCACCGTTCCACGTGCCGCCTTCTTTACCGTTGCTCCAGCCTTGCACCACATTGTCCCAGGCAAACGGGTCGGAAGCGAGAAATTTGGAGTCGTTCTCGATCGTCGGCTGGTCGCCTCTCGGATTATTCAGCGGATCCACATAGTAGATGGCCCAACGGACGTAATCGATGTAATCGGCAGAGTTCATACGCTCGGCACTGTCGACGATCTTATCGATTGACAGGCTACCGTTGTAGTTGATGGAGAAACGGCCGGCTTCCCCGCGGTTGGTAGTCACCAGCACCACGCCGTTCGCACCGCGCGAACCGTAGATCGCCGTGGCCGAGGCGTCCTTGAGGATGTCGATCGACTTGATGTCGTAAGTATTGATCGTCGAAATGTTGGTGTCGCCCTGCAACGGAATACCGTCAACGACATAGAGCGGGTCGTTGCCGCCGGAGATCGAGCGCTCGCCGCGAATGCGGATCCGGCCCAATTCCCCCGGACGGGCGCTGTTGGTGATGTCGACCCCGGCAGCCCGGCCCTGAAGAGCCTGGAAGGGGTTTGCCACCGGACGCTCCTGGAGTTGTTCCGCTCCGACGGAAGACATGGCGCCGGTTACGTCGCTTTTACGCATCACCCCGTAGCCGACCACCACCACCTCGTCGAGGAACCGGGTGTCTTCCGAAAGCGTGACCGAATAGTAGTTCGAGGCGGTCAGGGGCACCGACTGGTCGGTGAATCCCAGCATGCTCACAGTAAGCGTACCGCTGGCCGGCACATTCGCCAGAGAGAACGTCCCGTCGCCGAGCGCCGACGTTCCCCGGCTCGTGCCGTCCAGAACAATGCTGGCTCCCGCAACGGGGTTGTTTTCCGCGTCCACGACCGTTCCGGTGATCGTCCGGCTCTGGGCCGAAACAGCCCAGGTTGCCACGGAGAAAAAGGCAACCCACACCAGTCTCTGCAAAGTCAGGGTAAAACTCCTTCGAGTTCCTGCCGCTTTGAGTAGTTGTTTTTTCATACAAATTAAAATTAGGTAAGTGAATATTAAGAAAACGGTGAGTCTTTTGAATGTGCGTTTTTTACGCGAATGCACAAGCATTAAAACAAGGTTTCAACAGATATAACCAGGATTCTTTAATGATAAGTTTCAACTATTTTTATTTATTATCTTAACACAATATTAATATTTTTTTCTGATTCACAACATTAATTTTCCATTAAATTGTTATGTATGCCATTTTTCATCCGGAAAATGAGATCGAAAAATAATCCTTATCTTTGTTCCGTATGTTTACAACAGAAGGCGGGAACGAAAAGAAGAACCGGTTGGCCGACGCGCCGAAAATGCTGCTGGCGGTGATCGTCGGACTGAGCGCACTGACGGCGGTTGGCTCCTTTACCGTGGCCGGGTGGACGCCGAAACGAACAACGCTCTACGCCGACCTGACCCGGGGGCTTTCCGTCGCCGACGAACTGCCGGACGACAGCCTGTTTTTCGCATACACTCAAGCCGCCGCCCCGGTCGAATCCGGTTCGGCAACTTCGGCAGTATCCGGCTACACCCCCATCGAAGACTTCTCGGGCAGCGGTACCGCTCTCTGGCACTTTTTCGACGCACTCCGGCGGCGGGAAGAGTTGGAGCGGCCCGTGCGCATCGCCTTTCTGGGCGACTCGTTCATCGAAGGCGACATCCTGACCAGCGACGTGCGCGAATTCCTGCAGCAGCGATACGGCGGCCGCGGGGTCGGCTTCGTGCCGTTGGCTCCGGTCGATATCTACCGCAATACGCTGAGCATTACCCATTCCGGCTGGACGGTGCTTTCCTCGCTCTACGGCAACCAGCGTTCGCGCTACCTTTTTGCCGGCCAGTCGTTCCTGCCGGCCGCCGACAGCGCCGCCTTCGGCTTTCAGGCGACGAACCAGCGCGAACACGCCAGGAATTTCAATACCGCCACGCTGCTCTACGCCAGCGAGACCCCGGCAAGCATCGTATACAAACTGGGGGCGGCGGAGCCGCAGCAGGCCGAATTGCAGGCCGACAACCTTTTGAGGCTCTTTCCGATGCGCCGCACGAACATGCGCTCCGGCCAGTTGCTCATCGCCGCCGATTCGGGCTTCACGGGCTACGGTATTTTCCTGAACGACGCCACGGGCGTATGCGTCGACAACTACTCCCTGCGCAGCGCTTCGGGCCTGCAACTTTCGCGTGTCAACGCGACCGTGCTGGCCCGGTTGAACGAACTGGTGCCCTACGATCTGGTCGTGATCCAGTACGGCATGAACGTGATGGAGGCCGAGCGTACCGATTACAGCACCTACACCGAGTCGATGGTCCGCACGGTGCAGCGGCTGCAGGAGGCGATGCCCGAGGCTTCGTTTTTGATCTTCGGCGTGGGCGACCGCAATTTCCGGCTCGACGACGGCACGATGGGCACGAAGATCGGCGTGCTGAATCTGGTCGAAGCCCAACGGGAGATCGCCCGCCGGACGAAAACCGCTTTCTGGAACACCTATCTGGCCATGGGCGGCAGGAACGGCATGTCCGATTTCGTGAACCACGATCCACCGCAGGCCAACAAGGACTACACCCACATCAACTACGCCGGCGGGACACGCCTCGGCCTGGCGTTCGGCGAGGCGCTGATCGAAGCCCAAAAGCAATACGAATGAGACGGGAATTCCGCTATATCGCACCGGTGCTGCTGTCGGGGATCCTGCTTGTCGGCCGGGGGCATACACAAAAAGAGACGCATGCGCTTGCGCTCGTACATGCGCCCGTTCCGGTTCCGCTGGCCCCATACGAGGGGACGATCCTCGCCGATTCGATCAACGTCGTCACCGATCCCGCCGCCTCGCTCGACGCTTTTTACAAACGACTGGGAGACTTGCGAAGCGTCCGACTGGCGGACAGCACGATCGTCGTGCCGATCTTCCACCTGGGCGACTCGCACATTCAGGCTGGGTTCCTGACCGGCACCGTCATGCGCCTGTTCCACCGCGATTTCGGGAACGCCGGGCGGGGCCTGATCGCCCCTTACCGAATGGCCCGCACCAACGAGCCGAGCGATTATTCGATCCGTTCGGAGGGCA
>QMCD01001907.1_pt1 | contig 12115 bp, 11 predicted proteins | sample 1821841 | NCBI WGS metagenome assembly QMCD01 (sample SAMN01991225, study PRJNA193472) | Termite gut metagenome, whole genome shotgun sequencing project. | isolation source: worker | host: Macrotermes natalensis | reverse complement strand
TGCTCCGACAGCGCGCTTTTGGTGATCTTCTTATACGCCGAGTCCAACTGCGTGAAAAGCGTCTGGAAAGCGGCCCACAACGCCTCCACGCGCAGTACGGCGGGCCCGGCGGCGGTCACCGCGGCGCGGGAACGGACGAAAAACTGGAAATATTCCTCGTTGTGGAGGTGTTTCAGGTGGATGTTGTTAACTTTCATTATTTTCAATTTAAATTGTTAGTGATCGTGTTGTTTTGATCGTTCCGCGGGTTGCGGAAACGGTGAATCCGTCCGTTTAGTCTCTCCGCGGGTTGCGGAAAGGGTAAATCCATCCATTCGGTCGTTCCGCGGGTTGCGGAAAGGGTAAATCCATCCATTTGGTCGTTCCCACATTGTGAGAAACGGTGAATCGCTCCATTCGGTCGTTCCCACATTGTGGGAAGCGGCTTTTCAGATAGCCGGACAGGCCTTTTTGCCTGACGGTGAAATAATCTGCCTCAACGCCTTGCGCCTTCAAACTTTCCGCCTGCTCAAGAACGAACGGGGATAGCTTCCCCGTGCTTTGGCTGCATACTATCAGTGTTTTCATTACATATCGATGGTATTATTTATTCGGGAAAAGTATGACAAGAACAAGGCAAAGACCAGCATCGGCATTAGTCCCAATATCTGGGCATTGTAAAAAATGTAATCGACGAGCACCACGATAAACAACACTATGTTGAACCTGTTTCTGCGGGGTAAGAACAGCCCCATTAGCACACACAGATAGGCGATTACCCCCACAAGTCCGTGTGTGAAGAATGTATTTACAACCCCGGTGATGCTGCCCCTGCTATGTATCCCTCCATAGTAGTGCTCGTTGAAATAATCCTCGGAGTCGGCATAAGCAATGAATTCGTTCCCGCGCCCCCAAAGAACATCCTGCCCTTGCCCCGAGAATTGGTCTATCATCCATGCAACGGCCCCCAGCCTCCCCACGCCGGACTGGACCGTCGTATTATATTCGTCGATCCCCGACGAGTATTTAACCGTATAATCGACGGCATATTCGAGGTCGAACGTGCCCCACACTTTATTGTCCGGATTAAATGTCGGAGATATTCGGACAGCCAGATAAACCACCAAAGGCAGAACAACGATCAACATAGCTACCCGCCTTAATGTGTGCCGGGGATAGACCCATACCGAAAGAAAGACGAAGAGGGCGGGAAACATTATCCACACCGCCCGTTTTCCGGTGGCGAACCCGATTAAAAGCAATCCCAGGGCAAGCCACCGGTCTTTTCGCGAGAACTTCATGCCGTTCTTCAGCGCCAACCACATCAAACCCAACAGAGGGAACGACGTGCCCGAACCTCCCCCGCTCATGCCGGTCATACCCCCGACCCAACCTTCGAGGAAACCGCCGAGGATTATCATTTTGCCGATGGAGAGCAATACCTGTATTATGATCAGATCCCCGAACATCCTGAACCATCCGTCGGCGCTCTCCGGGTCTTCGTCCTGTTTTTTGATCATCAGGGTCAGAATCAGGAACGGGATCAAGGTTTTCGCGAGCAGTGAGAATGCAAGTACATAGCTGTCGTGGTTGACAAATATCGAGTCTGCGAGAAAGTATGTGGCCCACAGGACAAAGGCATAGAACGTTTTCGGATATTTGGAATGGAAACAGCCCAACGCCCCCTTCATGGCTTGCCACATACACACTACCAGCATGAAAATCCGGAATATATTGCGGCCCGATCCTCCTCCCAGGTCTTCCACCACCCCCGCGAAAAACAGCAGGGTCACCAGAACCGGAACCGTCTTGCCGCGATACCTCCACAGCATCCACAACAGCCCCAATATGCACAACGCATTATAGGCATAAATTTGCCAGGCCCCGAGGTCTATGGAATATATCTGTTGCATTAGATTTCACTGTATACCTGTTCGTATTCCAATTGCGGAGTTTCCGGCCAGTAGCTCATGAAAAACCACCAAAATTTCAAATCTTTTTTTAGCCGGGCCATAAAGACCTTAACCGGATTGAGCTTAACATCCGTCCGTTGAATTGTCCGTACGCTCCTGTATACGACAGAGGACATATAAACGAGCAGAGGAATCCAAAAAGGAATTACAAATGCCGCTAACAAACATCCCATCAACAACCAATAGGAATATGTCGAGGAGGCTAATTTGGTTTGAACTGCGGGTTTAAACAGATGTTTTCTGACGAACAATGCACTATATCTGACTCCACTTTCCGATTCGGCGCGCACACCGTAGAAACGTGTATAATGGTTTACCCACAGGTCGTTTTTCCTGCAAAGAGGATGACCTTTCAGGTATAAACGAACTCCCAAATCCAAATCCTGGTTCCGTTTAAGTCTGCTGTCCATACCGCCCACCTCATTCCATAAATCCTTGTCGATACAAAACAACCCTCCGGTTGTCATTTCATAGCTGTCTTTTTGATGAATAATCTGTCTTCGATGTTGCGTTTTTACATAATTCCATTCATTGTCGTGCAAAACATCATTCTCTATCCCCGAGACAAACGGATACTTCATCTTTCCGTTTCGGTCGGTGATTGTTGCCAGAAAGCCGGGAATCAGTTCCATATCGCCATCGAGAAAGAACAATATATTGCCCTTCGACTCTTTAGCACCAATGTTCCGTCCAATAGCGGCATTGCATTCCCCTTTGATGAGAAAGACTTTATCGACACCTGCCGCTATGGCATTTGCAATGCTGTTATCCGAAGACCGGCTATCGACATAAACAATCTCATAATCGGTCAACTTTTCTTCATTGGCAAACCTGTGAACCGACTCGATGGAATTAACCAACCGCCGCCCTTCGTTTCGGCCTATTATTATGAAAGAGATCATAACTTACATTTTTCAAAGGCGGCGTCGAGAAATTCGGCTATCCCATTGTAAGGAGCCTTATGGTTGCCAAGCCATTTCGTATAATGTTTACCGAGTTTCTTCTTCATAATTCGTTCGAGTTCTGGGTATTCATGAACATTGCGTGCATCGACGAACAACGGAAATTCCTCAAAAAAATCTCCGGCCACGGGCATTCTGTTAAAACGGTTTTTAATGCTTCTGGCATAAATGAATGCCTCCTTGCACATTTCATTTTTCCGCTTATTGTACAACTCCTCTATCGAACAGATGACTTTCGCCGGCCGCCCCGCTGCGACACTGTTCGCGGGAATGTCTTTAGTAACCAAACTACCCGCCGCGATGAAACAATTATCACCTATTGTTACTCCTTTCAACACCATGCAATCGAATCCGAAAACGACATTATTGCCGATCTTCACTTTTCCCGACGACGGTACAAAGTCACCATAACATTCCTTGAAAACCCCGGTAATAAAGTCATGAGTCAACAATGTAAAATTACGGTTGATTCCCACGTTATCCCCGATTTCGACCAACGAAGGCCGTGTAACATCGATAAGTGGTTTTGTCAACCCACCTCCAAAGCACCAGATTGTCATGTTGTCCCCGATCTTTACACCTTTGGCTTTCAAGTATTTGATGTAAGCATCGGATGAAACCAAATGCTCTTTCCCGAACAATCGGAATATCATTCTTTTAATACTCATTTTGTATCATTTTTATTTATCCTGTTAATCAACTGCATACCCCTCGCGACCAGATCTTTCATGCCTCGGGTCGTAAGCCACATCGCTCCGCCTAAAAGTGTGGTGAATCCTACGCAGACCATTACCCCGCACAGTGCAAGGTTTCCCCACGAGGTCGCTGGATCGAGCCTTACCATTCCGGCCAGCGGCACAAAAACAGTAAGTGCCATAGCCAATGCACCGAGGTGGCGGGCATATATCACGATATAATGACGGATGGGTGTTTGCAGATATTGGCTGAAAAGAAAGTATGGTTTCCATCCTTTGAGTATAATCAAAAGGCTCAGCAACACTCCCGACAAAATTCCGGGCAAGCCGAATAGCCATCCCAGCAGGATCGACACACCCAGATTGATAGCCGCTTCGATCACACAAGACCAAATGTCGTGAAACAGTCCGGAGGCACGGATAAATGTATCCACCACCCCTCGGGTAATATATACATATAGTATGGCGACTATAAGTCCCAGCGAAACATCGTCCAGCAGAAATTTGCTACCCACCCACAACTCGATGAGTGCCGGGGCAAGCAGCCACATTGCCGTACAAGCTACACATGCGATCAGAAAATTGAAACTGAACAACTCACCGAAAAAACGCACCTCTTTCTCCCTGTCGGCCGTAGCCAAAAGATTGCCGACTCCGGCGGTGATGCCGTTCAGCATGGCATTTAACAGGGCGGTGATGCCGAGCACGAGAAACATATAGTTGTCGTATATCGTCACCACGGTCAACGATGCAAATCCATAGATCACCAACGGGCTGGTATAAGAGGTAGCGAAACTCGCTATCTTGTGAAAAAACAGTTGCTTGGTCTTAATCACGATCTGTGGATATTTCCTGCGCAGTCGCCCACCCGCCGAGACATTGGTGTCGAGCCACGGATAGTGATGTTTCAACAGTTTGTTGATTCCAAAGATCGTAACCACCGAGGCCACGAACTCAAGCCCCAGCCACCACACATATCCGTGGGGCAAAAACGCGACCGCTAAAATCTGCAACAGTGCCTTGCCGTTCTTCACGCTATGGGTAATCATTAACAGCCGGTAGTTTCGTTGATCGGCCGTAATGACGATTTGCCGATAATTGAAAAAATAGCCCGACAGTGACGCGAACAGCAACACTCCAAATGAAGCGTAAGCATACCACAGCGGCACATCCGCCTTAGCAAAGATCAACAGAAAGAAGCACATCAACACCGCCGAAGCCCCGATCACAATCCACGCGATGCGCCGATACAGCCACCCCTGCACCGAAACGATATCGTTCACCGCCGTGCGGTCGTTCTCGGCCAATGGCTTGTAGAGCGAGAACGATATGGCGGCGCTAATACCGAGTTCGGCCAGATTCAAAAAACCCAACAGGTTTGTCGCCGTGGTGTTGAGCCCGAGTACCTCCGCTCCCAGATGCTTGATGAACACTTGGCGCGAAAAAAACGTCAGAACCAGATTGAGGCAATAATAGAGTATCGCCACCTGCGAGTTCTTGATGCTTTTAGTAGTACGCGATTCTGCTGCCATCATTTACTGCGTTTACCATGAAAGACGATATTGGCGAGGATGCCCCAAAAGTACCGCCAATCGGTACGGCAGGGGTGGTCGAGATACGCCTCGATGTAGCGCCTCTCGGATTCCTGCACCTCTTCAAGTGTGCGGGGGCTTTGCTTTTCGCAGTAGAATGGCGGCAACAGGCCCGGTTTAACGCGCAGCCGCAGAGCCTGCATCTCCGGTGTGTAGAGCGAGAAGTAGTGTTGCGACAGTGGCCGCACGCCGACCAGCTTCATGTCTCCGCGAAACAGGTTGATAAACATCGGAACCTCGTCGAGCCACATTTTGCGCAGGAACTTGCCCCAGAAGTTGATGCGGTAGTCGCTGGCGAACTTGCCGCCCTCCTGCAACGAGTTGTATTTATGGATGTATGGCTGAAGATATTCCGAATAGGCGAACATCGTGCGAAATTTGTAGACCATGATCGGTTTGGCGTACTTGCCGACGCGTTTCAGCCGGACGAGCGGCGAGCGTGTCGGATAGTCGTCCCAGATGGGCGCCTTCTTCTTGCGCGCCAGCACGCAGAACTCGCCGAAGATAAACCTCTCGTCGATCACCTCGAACCCGGAGCGGTACAGCCTCCCCAGGATCGCCACCCGGTTGTGGGCACGGTTGCGGCCTTTTGTCACCGCCATGTAAAATCGGCGGGTGAAGCCCAACTTGGGCGCGACCCGATGCCACAGATAGTGGAACGTGAAGACCACGTGTCCGATGCCCGGCCCACAGCAATGCAAAATGAGCCACCGTTTAAGTGCCGCCGTGCGGCAGTGACACCACACATAACCTCCCGGTTCGAGCGTCTCGTTCGCCCTGTTGAACAGTGTGTTCAGGTGACGAATGCTGTTCAATTGGCGCGTGAAGATAAACGCCCGGGGCCGTGGCTCGCTGTATCGCGCCAGAGCATCGCCATCGTCGGTGTCGACGACAACCGTGCTTGGATCGAAAGCCGCGCTGCTCTCCTTGAGCCACGCGCAAAACTCATCGGACTTCATCCGCCGGGACGCGGCGAATATCTCCAGGATATCCCGGTTTTCGACATTCGCCTCCTCTATCTTCGCGCCCAGTTCCACGCCCGGTTCGGTGTAGTCGTCGGGAATGGTCGGGGCACAGCAGATGCGTCGGATATATGTTTTACCTGCGGACACTTTTCTTTTAAAGGTTTGTTTTGATCGCGTTACAAACGGTCTCGATCTCCTCTGTCGTCAGATACGGATGCATCGGCAGTGCAAGCACGGTGTCACACAGCCGCATGGCCACGGGGTAATCGGCATCTGTGTATCCCAGCGGACGATAGGCCGTCTGGTTGTGCATCGGGGTCGGATAGTAGATCATCGAGGGGATGCCTGCCTCCTTGAGACGGGCCTGAAGCACATCGCGTCCGGCCCTGTCGCTCAGTTGGATGGTGTACTGCGCCCAACTCGAATAATAGCCTTCGGGAACGACCGGAGTTTTTACCATCCCACCGAGCAGGGATGTGTAGGTATCCGCCACGCGGTTGACACCATCGAGTTCATAGTTGCGGAAAGCGGCGAATTTCACCTTAAGGATGGCGGCCTGAAGCGTGTCGAGGCGCGAGTTCATGCCTATGCGTACATTGTCGTATTTCTCACGGCCCTTGCCGTGCACGCGATACGAATCCATCAGTGCCGCCCACTCGTCGTTTTCGGTGAACACGGCTCCGCCGTCGCCGTAACAACCCAACGGCTTTGCGGGAAAGAACGAGGTGGTGGAGATGTCGCCGAAACTGCATGCGAGCCGTTCGCCGATCCTGCCGCCGAAACCCTGTGCGCCGTCTTCGAGTATATACATTCCGTGGCGGTCGGCGATGGCGCGGATTGCCGGATAGTCGGCAGGAAGTCCGAACAGGTCGACGGTCACGATCGCCCTCATGCGATATTTTCCCTTGGCCTCGACGCGGGCGATCTTTCTTTCCAGATCGACGGGGCAGATGTTGAAAGTGTCGCCATCCACATCGACGAACACAGGGGTGGCTCCCGCCAGCGAGACGGTCTCCGCCGAAGCGAAGAACGTGAAGTCGGGAACGAACACCGCATCGCCCGGCCCCACGTTCCATGCTTTAAGCGCAAGTGTGAGCGCGTCGGTTCCGTTGGCGCAGGCCATGCAGTGGCGCGCGCCGACATATTCGGCCAGTTCCGCCTCCAATTCGCGGACAGGCTTGCCCATAATAAACGCGCCCGAGGCGGCGACCGACATCATGGCCTCGTCGATGTCGGATTTCAATATCTGGTACTGTTTGTTTAAATCTCTGAATTGCATGGTGTCGTCTGTATAATGGTTTCGTTATCTTCCTTGTATGTCCTGCCGCATTTGCACACGAGGGTCGCGTCGAGCCGCTCGCCGCATTCACACACCCAACCGATACGGCGTGCGGGTACTCCGGCCATGAGCGCGTAGTCGGGTACGTTGCGGGTAACCACTGCACCCGCCGCAACCAACGCACTGCGACCCACGGTATGGCCGCACACCACGGTCGAGTTTGCTCCGAGCGATGCCCCTTCTCTGACGAGGGTTTTGGCGTAGACGCCGTGAACCGGGAAGTTCGACCGCGGGGTGGTAACGTTGGTGAACACGCACGAGGGGCCGCAAAACACATTGTCCTCCAACTCGACGCCCTCGTAGACCGACACGTTGTTCTGTATCCTCACCCCGTTGCCGACCTTCACATTGTTGGCGATATTGACGTTTTGACCCAGCGAGCAATTTTCGCCGATGGTCGCGCCCTTTTGGATATGGCTGAAGTGCCATATCTTCGTTCCTTTTCCTATTGTTGCCCCCTCGTCCACATAGCTGCTCGGGTGGACGAACCAATCTCTATTTTCCATCTTTGTCTATTATTGATTGTACTGTTTCCAACACCCGGACGACATTCAGTCCCGCCCGTCCGCTGTTTATCTCTATCTCCGAATCGAGGTGCTCGACGAAATAGCGAAGTTCCTCTTCAAGCGGCATCTTTTTCTCGTAGGGGATGATCCTGACGGGATTGTCTACGAGGACGGGAAGGCCGTCGGCGAAATCGACCCGCTTGTCGTGGAAGGCGATCGTCTTCTCCGGCGAGGCGTCGTCGAACGATATCATCCCGCGGCTGCCCACCACAACCAGCAACTGTTGCTTGAACGGATGGAGCCACGAAACGTGGATATGGCCGCGCACGCCGCCCGGATACTCCAACAGGGCCAGCGTCGTGTCGCAGATACCCGGTTGCAGGAACGATCCTCCGCGGGCATCGACGCGGCAGGCGGGGCTTCCCACCAGATAGTCGAGAAGCGAAACGTCGTGCGGAGCAAACGAAGCGAACACGCTCTCCTCCGTTCGCACCGCACCCAGATTGAGGCGGTTGGAGTAGATGTAGAACAGCTCGCCCAACTCGCCGCCCTCGATCACCTCACGGATCTTGCGAATGGCGGGATGGAACATCAACACGTGGCCCACCATCAGGCGCGAACCGCTCCGGCCTGCCATCTCGACGAGTTCTTCCGACTGCGCTGCGGTCAGCGTCATAGGTTTCTCCATCATCACGTTGAGGCCCTGCTCTATCAGCTTTTTCCCCACCGGATAGTGCAGTTCCGCAGGCAGGGCGACCGTGTAGCCGTCGTAGCGCGCGGCAATCGCCTCGTCGACGGAGGTATGGCCGGCCACACCGGGATACTCGCCCAAGAATCCGGCAAGGCGCTCCGGGTCTGCCTCGACGATGGCCGCCAGATTACCCGACCCGGCCAGCGTCCTGATGTGGTTGCGTCCCCACCGGCCGCCTCCTATCACACAAATTCTCTTTGTCATAACACTTCTATGTTAGCCCTGCGGGTCAGGTTCTTCATCACATTCTTGGTATCGAACACCGCCTGTGCATTCTCCTGTACGAAGGCGTAATCGACGTTCGAGTGCGAGGCGGTGATAACCGTGAGGTCGCATCCGCGGAGCAGTTCGGCCGTCAGCGCCTTTTCTCCCTCGTGGATCTCGCCATGCTCTTTGTATCGGTCGATGTAAGGGTCATAGAAAGTAACATCGGCGCCATATTTCTTCAACTCCTCGATCACCCTCAACGCCGGGCTTTCGCGATAATCGTCTATATCCTGTTTATAGGCTACGCCCAGCACCAGCACTTTCGATCCGTTGAGCGATTTGCGGTGTCGGTCGAGTATCTTGCGGCAGCGTTCGACGGTATATTCGGGCATGCGGTCGTTGACCATCATCGAGGCTTCGATCATCGAGGTATGGAAACCGTACTCGCGGGCTTTCCAGCTCAGATAGTACGGGTCGAGCGGGATGCAGTGGCCGCCGAGTCCGGGCCCGGGATAGAACGGTGTGAAACCGAAAGGCTTGGTGCGTGCCGCCTCGATCACCTCCCAGATGTCGATCCCCATGCGGTTGCACAGGATGGCCAGTTCGTTGATCAGCCCGATGTTCACGTTGCGGTAGGTGTTCTCCAGGATCTTCGTCATCTCGGCGATCGCGGGCGACGACACGGTGTGGATATTCTCTTCCAGCACAGCCCCGTACATAGCCGCGATCACCTCCCTGGCATCGTCGCCGATGGCGCCCACCACCTTCGGGGTATTTTTCGTTTTGTAGATCAGGTTTCCGGGATCGACCCGCTCGGGTGAGAATCCCAGGTAGAAGTCCTCGTTGCACCGCAGGCCCGAACCCTGTTCCAAAATTGGCCTTATCAGCTCTTCGGTAGTACCGGGATAGGTGGTCGATTCGAGTACCACGATCGTCCCTTTCGTCAGATATCCGGCGATCGCCTTCGACGACGATTCGAGATAGCTGATATCGGGCTGTTGGTGGATATCCAAAGGCGTGGGGACGCATATCGCCACGAAGTCGACATCCCCGATGAACGAAAAATCGGAGGTCGCCGACAGCGTACCCTCGGCCACCAGCCGTGTCACATCGGAATCGACGACATCGCCGATATAGTTCTGACCGGCGTTGACCATCCGCACCTTTTCATCCATTATGTCGAACCCTATGGTCTTGAAGCCCGCTTTAGCTTTCTCGACGGCAAGTGGCAGGCCGACGTATCCGAGTCCGACGACTCCGACTACGATCTCTTTCGAAGCGATTTTTTTAAGTAACTGTTCTTTCATATATGTAGTTTTTGTAAATTACAACATCATTCAATGTCATCCTGTCCGCCGCAAGGCGGCTCATTAAACTGTCATTCCGAACGCCCCGCCTGCGCCAGCAGGCTAAACAAACTGTCATACCGAACCGACGCTGCGAGCGAGAGCGAGTGGACGGCGAGCCGAATCGCCGAGCACTGCTCGGCGGCCTTTGCGGAGGAAGGCGAGCGTCTTTTTGCGAGCCAACTCCGTATGTGAGGTATCTACCGCTGTTAAAAACACAATCGTAGATCAGTTCCCTCCGCTTCGCGTAAGTTACCAATGCTGCGCATTGGTTTCCTCCTTGTCGTTCGGACAAGTTTGCAAGCAAGCTTGCACTTGCCGCTCACTCCTGCGTCGGTTCGGGACAGGCTCTGGCCAACGGCCTCGCTACCAATGACAGATTTGTCAAAGGACAGCGGTAGATTCCTACGCTACACTTCGTTCCGCTCTGAATGACGTTGTGCGCTTACGCGCGTTATTACCCTAAAGAACCTTTGTGTTTTTCCCTCCTGTCATTCCCGCATTATGCCACGAAACTTTGGAACTCCACACAGTGACGGCAGGGTTTCCCTCGGCGAGGGAAGCAGTGAATCCGTCCATTTGTTCCCACAATGTGAGAAGCGGCAAATCCGCTTGTTTGGTCGTTTTTAACACTTTTCATCCAATGTTGCATGCGGCCATCTTTCCCAGCATCGCCTTTCTGTGCAGGTCGGTTCCGGCGAAAGCGTACTGTCCGGCGCGGAGCAACCGGCGGGCTTTCCGTTTCGCGGTGATGCCGTACATCCCGCCGGGCGACCCCAGATTGAGTTGGAACTTCACCCCGCGGGACGCAAGCTCCCGATAGTCGCCGTCACCCATATACATATATCGTTCGGGGTGCGCCAGCACGGGATGAAACCCCGCCGCCCTCACCCGGTCGAGTATCCCGCGAAGGTCCATCGGCGGGGTGAAGCACGAGGTCTCCACAAGCAGATGGTCGCCCGCCGCCCCCACGGGCAACAAGTCTCCCGCCGCGAGCCGCTTCTCGAACAGGTTGTCGAGCATGTACTCGGCCCCCAAGTGCAGTTTCACGCGACCCGACCATGTGTTGCACAATTCGTCGAACCGTGCCCGCAGTGCCGCTGTCGTGTTGGGGATGTCCTCCATTATGTGGGGGGTGAGCCATACCTCGGCAATACCCAGGCGGTCGTAGTCGGCGAGGATTTCCAGCGCCTCCTCCATCGTGGCCACCCCGTCGTCCACCCCCGGCATGATATGCGAATGCCAGTCGGTGAATCCTTTCGGAAATCCTCCGTCCTGCGGCCGCCGCGTGCCGAATATCCCGAACATCCTAAACCCCATACCCTTGTTTCAGTTAAGTGACGTTATGCGCTTACGCGCGTATTATCTTAAAGAATCTTTGTGTTTTTTTCAACAGCGGTAGATTCCTCGTTGGCCTTACGGTCTCTGTCGGAATGACACGCTGGCGCGTGTGGTTGTTTAGGGGCTGCGCCCCGCCTGCGCCAGCAGGCTAAACACCGTCATTGGCTTCGCCTTCCTCCTTCGCGCCTCGGCAAAGTCCGCAAGCGGCCTTTGCTCTCGGCTTGTCGTCGGTTCCGAACGCATGTGAGGAATCTACGATTGTGTTTTCGTTTCATCCTGTCATTCCCGCATTATGCCCCGAAACTTCGGGGTGGGAACTCTGAATGACGTTATGCGCTTACGCGCGTATTATCTTAAAGAACCTTTGTGTCCCGCCGCCGCGAAGCGGCTAAGCAACTGTCATACCGAACCGACGCTGCGAGCGAGAGCAGAGGCCGCTTGCGGACTTTGCCGAGCCGC
>QMCD01001906.1_pt1 | contig 12115 bp, 10 predicted proteins | sample 1821841 | NCBI WGS metagenome assembly QMCD01 (sample SAMN01991225, study PRJNA193472) | Termite gut metagenome, whole genome shotgun sequencing project. | isolation source: worker | host: Macrotermes natalensis | reverse complement strand
CCTGAAATATTAGAATGATTCTGAATTGATGATTTGGCAGCCTGAAATATTAGAATGATTCTGAATTGATGATTTGGCAGCAATTTCCTGCGGTTCCAGCTGGTCGCCGACCAGATCGAGAATGGCCGCGATGGCAAACGGGGCGTTGCCGGGAAAAAACGTGGTCAGCAGATTTTTGACGGCGGCCATGCGGATTTTTTCCTCGTCGGCCTTGATTTTGTACAAATATCGCTTGCCGTCGTTGTGAAATTGCAGCACGCCTTTTTTGACCAGCAACTGGAGCATGGTGCGGATGGACGTGTACGTTGGCGGATCGGGTATCTCGGCCAAGACTTGCGACACGGAAGCCTCACCCAGCTTGATGACGGCCTCGACAATTTGCCGCTCGCGGCTGCCGAGGTTGTGGAGGATGTCGTTTATGTTTCGCATTGTTTCCTATGAAGACAGTGTGTTATCCTATTAACATGTTAGTATATTAACATGGCATATTGGGCCTGTCAAGAGGAAATACCCCGTTTTCGCCCACCTCATAAATTGACGTCCGTGTCATCTTCTGCTACAATCGCCGTCGCGATACGCCGGGCAACCGGCGTTGAGGGCGGTTTCGGCTGCCTTCTGCCATTTCCTTCCAAATATCTGCAAAATATTTCCCGGTCGCGTGACCGGATCGGATGGTATCGAACCGGGTTTCCGGTATGCGCTCGTTGTGCGCATGATGGGGACCGGTTTCGATGCCATTGGATCCGGTGCCCCTTTGCAGAGGGTTTGGAGGGCGATGCGTATTCGGGCCGGCTCTCCGCCTTTTTTCGGCATTTTGCACTGTTCGAGTCGGCAATCTCACCTCATTCTCTGCCGACTGCCATGCCGCCCAAATCGCTGCCATTTTCGCTGAAAAAACTCCGCCGCAAAGTCGATAAACTCGACCGATTCGTCAAATCCGCCGCCCGCGACATGATACGCAACGAGTTGACGCCAAAAGACTTAGGCTGTCCGTCGACCGTGGCCGACGAGCTTGCCCACTTGCATGGCCTGCTCGACCTCGCCCGATGCTGCGTGCAGGAAATCGAAATCGCCGTAGAAGAAGGCAGTTAGGGCATGTCACGAATCGGCATTGGCCAGACAACCTGTCGGGGTGCTATTCCAGCAGCCCGTATTCCTTCAGGGTTTGGCGGAGCTTCGCTTCCGACGCCTCATCCAGCGGGGTCATCGGCAAACGCAATTCGCCCGTATCCCGGCCTAGCATTTTCATGGCCGACTTGATCGGAATAGGATTTGTGGCCAGCGAAAGCATGTCACGGCACAACGGATACGTTTTGTAGTGCAAACGCCGTGTTTCGCGCATGTCACCCACGTCAAAAGCCTTGCAGAGCGCGAGCATGTCTTGTGGAATGATGTTGCCGACCACCGAAATGACGCCTCGCGCGCCAAGAGACATCAACGGCAACGTCAAGCTGTCGTCACCGCTCAAAACCGTCAAATCCGTTCTCGCTATGATCGACGATGCCTGATCCATCGACCCGGTTGCCTCCTTGACCAGACCGATATTGGGCAGTTCGGCCAAGCGCACAATGGTGTCCGGCTCGATATTTTTCGCGCACCGGCCCGGAATGTTGTAAATGCAAATCGGAATGTCGACGGACTCGGCCAAGCACTTGTAATGCTGATAAAAGCCCTCTTGCATGGGCTTGTTGTAGTATGGGGCCACAACCAGCGCAGCGTCCGCCCCGATTTCTTGGGCAAATTTCGTCAACCGCAGTGCCTCGTCGGTCGAATTGGCCCCGGAACCGGCCATGACTTTGATTTTTCCCGCCGCAGCCTCCACCACTGCCCGGAGCACCTTTTCGTGCTCGTCAAAAGATAGCGTGGGCGATTCGCCCGTCGTTCCGACCGGGACGATGGCAGTCGCGCCAGCCTGAATCTGGTATTCAACCAACGCTTGCAGGGCGGCGTAATCAACGCGGTCGTTGTAAAACGGCGTGATGATGGCAACGGACAGCCCAGCAAAATTTTCAAATCTCGTAGTCATGGAACTATTCCTTTCCGCGTAAAATTTGAGCCGTCGTTCAAACTTCCCCCGTCGCGTGCCGCAGCTTCCTCGGCTTCGCTGCGCTTCGCCCGGTCGCGGCTACGGGCCATTTTTTTCGCGGAGGGCAGTAGATCACGGAATACGAATACAAGGGGAAAACAGACGAGAACCAGCCTCATTCTAATCACAACGCCGCTACAAAGAAAGGGGCACTGAGTCGGGATGAACCCATTGAGAAAAACGCGGCGGGGTCTACAATGGGGGGCCAAATCACATTCCATAAAAAAACTCCGCCCATGATTCGTACACGATTCGCTCCCAGCCCGACGGGTTATCTCCATATCGGCGGCGTTCGCACCGCCCTGTTTTGCTATCTTTTTGCCAAAAAGCACGGCGGAAAGTTCATTCTCCGTATCGACGACACGGACCAGAATCGCAACGTCGAAGAGGCTCTCGAACCGATTTTGCACGGCCTGAAATGGCTTGGCATCGAGTGGGACGAAGGCCCCGGTGTGGACGGCCTGCACGCTCCGTATTATCAATCGCAGCGAAACGAAAAATATCAGGCCGCCGTTGCAAAACTCCTTGAAACCGGCTTTGCGTACCGGGATTTTGCCAAACCGGAAGAAATTCAGGCCGAACGCGACCAAGCCATCGCCGACAAAAAAACTTTTACGTACAGCCGCCGATGGATGGCGGAGTCCGATGCCGATGCGAAAAAGTTTGAGGCCGAGGGGCGACAGGGCGTGGTGCGGCTCAAAATGCCGCGAGAAGGCAAACTCGTGATCGACGATTTGATCCGGGGAAAAGTCGAATTCGACTGGGCGACGGAGCAGGATCACGTCATTCAGCGGGCGGACGGCTCCTTTATTTATCACTTGGCCAACGTGGTCGACGACGAAGATTTCGAAATTTCTCATGTCATCAGGGCGGAAGAGCACTTATCGAACACGCCGCGGCAGATTTTTATGATTCAGTCGCTGGGCTACCGCCTGCCGCAGTATGCTCATCTGCCTTTCGTGGCCGAACCGGGCAGCAAAACGAAGCTCAGTAAACGGAAACTCGATAAATACCTGAAAAATAAGGATTTTGCGAAACTCGTCCAGCACGGCCAGTCGATTGCTGATCGCATGGGCATCGAAACGGCGGCGGATGAGTTCAATCCGGTCATCGTGGATTTCTACGAAACCGTGGGCTATCTTCCCGAAGCGATTGTCAACTATCTGGCCCTGCTCGGCTGGGCTTTGGACGACAAGACCGAGTTTTTCCTGATGAAAGATTTGGTCGAACATTTTTCGCTGGAGGGCGTGACGAAAGGCGCGGCGTCATTCGATCCGCAAAAACTGTTTGCTTTTCAGGAAAAACATATACTGACGAAAACGGTCGAGGAAAAAATTGCGCTGTGCGAACCGTTCCTCAACAAAAGCCAGAAAGGAGCGCAGCGCATTGACGGTGAAGCGGCAGTTGACCTAGCCCAACTCCTCACCGCGGCGGGCGACCGGATCAAAGTGGCCGGCGACATCTTGGATTTTGCGGACTTCTTCATGACCGACGATGCCTTCCCGTATGACGAAAAAGCGTTTGAAAAGCGGATAGTCAACGAGCCGGAGGCGAAGACGCTGCTGGAACTTTTCCGAGATGAGCTGGCCAAACAGGACGACTTCGCCGCCACCGCCCTCGAAAATCTCATGCAAAAGTTTCTGGACGAAAAACAAATCAAAGTCGGCCAGATCATCCATGCCCTGCGTGTGGCGGTAACGGGAAAGGGCGTGGGGCTGGGCATGTTTGAAACGCTCGAAATCCTCGGAAAAGAGCGGGTTTTGGCGAGAATTGAGAGGACATTACGGCGTTGAGATGACGAACCACCTCGGTGGGTGTCGTACACTCACGTCACTTTTTTTGCGCGTTTTTGTTCCTTTTTGACGGTGTGTTTGAATTTGACGACGGCGAAATTGACCTCAAAGGTAGTTTCGCTTTCCTGCGGCTCAAGGTCTTTTCCGAGCATGTCGGCGATGATTTCGCCGCTCCGATGCAAGATCGGCTGCCGCTCGGCCTCCGTTCCCGCAGCCTGAAGCTGCTTGAGTCCCCGTCCCAACTCACGCATTTGGGCAAACGCTTCGATGATCGACAGGGTCGTTTGCGTCGCTTTTTTGCTTTTCAGAATCGTGGCCAGCATGTACAAGCCTTTTTCCGTAAAGGCTTTGGGTGCGTATCGCCGACCGCCACGGCCCTCGCCGGAACCGGTCGTACTTTTTGAGGTCGAAATTTTCGGCCTCAAAGAGAAATCGGACGCCACATTTGAAGTCGACAATTTTGACTTTAAGTCGTCGCCGTCTTCCTCGGATAAAGTCAGGACATAGCCTTCGGGAAACTTGTCAGGATTGTTGGCCACCGCTTCGTTGACGCGCTTTGTGGCCACTCCGTAAAAGGCGGCCACATCGCTATCGAGAATGACGGGCGTTTCTTGAACTTCAAGGATGCTTCGTTCGATTTGTGTAATGATGCTCATTCTATCCCTATTCATCCAAGCGTTTCAAAATTTCTTCCACGATTTTGTCCGGCTCCGTCATGCGACCTGTACCGTTTTCACCGCAACTGAGCCGTCCTGATTCGGGGCCGATCATCATTGCGCCGTCTTCGAGCAGTTGCCGTACGTTTCGCTGCACGGCGGGCTTGCGCCACATGACGGAATTCATGGCCGGGGCGAAAAACAGAGGGCCGTCGAACGAAAGTATGAGCGTGCTGACCAGATCATCGGCAATGCCATGAGCTGCCTTGGCCAAGATGTTGGCCGTGGCCGGGGCGATGCAGAAAAGTTCGGCCTCGCGTGCGAGTTCGATGTGGGCATGAATCCGGTCGGCATGGAACACGGAAGTGCGCACCGGCCTGCCGCTGAGTGCCTCAAAAGTTTTCGGCGCGACAAGTTCTGTGGCGGATTCCGTCATCACAACCGTCACGCCGTGGCCGAGTTGCACCAGCCTGCTGACAATGCCTGCCGATTTATAGGCGGCGATGCCGCCCGTGACGCCGAGAAGGATATCGTGGGACATGGAAAAAAGGAAAAGCTATGTAAGAGAACGTCTGTACCTGAAAAGGGGCCTTTACTTTTTCGCCCCTCCCTTCAGGGTAGCAGAAGCGTTCTATTTACTCGTTTCTGCGTCCGTTTTCGCTTTTTTCGCCTCTTCTTTGGCTTTTTCGACGGCTTTTTGGCCATCGTCGAATTTCTTGTAGATTTTCGCGTTCATCTTGACGCCGCCGATCAGTTCCGTCTTATCGCCCTTAACTTGACCGGTCCGAACTTTTTGTTTTTTCGTCGTTTTGTTGGCCGCATTGTAAACGTACAAATAGGCGTGATTCCATGAATCCTCTTCCGTGTCCTCCCGCTTGAGGGCCGTCGTGGGCACGAGCAGGGCATCCTTTTTCTCGTAGACGGTCAATTCCACTGAGCCTGTCATGCTTGGGAAAATGGCGGCTTCCATAGGCAGATCGACCGAAAGCAAGGCGACGTATTCTCCGCCCGGCGTGGGCAAAGTATTTCGTTCGGTCACATTGGTCACGTAGCGAATGTCGGGAAAGGCGGTCGGTGCGATCGTGCCTTTCGTGCCGGCCTTGATCCAGTGCAGTTCTTTTTCCGGTACGGTCATACGCACCAAGGCCGGTTTCGTATCAATGATCGTGAACAGCACTTGGTCGTTCCGAACCTCCTTTTCAATTTGCATTCCCTTGGCCACCTCGGCGGCGTTGTTCCATTTGCCTTTGCTAAATTCGCCGCTGTAGTCACCGTAATAGACCACGCCATCGCACGGAGCCTTCAAAACCAGCATCTTCTTATCATTCGTGAATTTTTTGAATTGCTCGGCCAGCTTTGCGTGCGTCTGCTTCGCATTTTCATAACGCAGCTGCGTTTGTTCCAGAACGAAATCGAACGTTTCCTTGCTTTGCCGATAACTCAGCTCTCGCAGTTTGGCGAAATGCCGCATCATCGCCTCGTTTCGCGGCAAGGAAAATTTGAGCATTCGGTCTGCGTACATTTTGTCCATTTCGTAGTAAAATTCATAGACTTCGACCATGAATTTGCTGCGTTTGAGAATGAATTCCTCGGTATCTTCGACCAAGTCGTCGTCCGCGTACATTTTTTCGAGTTGCTTGAGTTCCTCCTTGGCACTGTCGACGGAAAATTGCGCGGTTTTTATGTAGAACTCCGGCATTTTCTTCATCCATTCCTGCTCGACCTCAAGAAAATACTTCAAATCCTCGTCGGCGTATTTCTTGTAACGCTCCATGTCCTCTCTGTTGAGCGGATGACGCAGACGCAGGTATTTCAGGCTGATTTCCTGCTCTTTCAGCGACATTTCGCTTTGTCGCAGCGCGCGTTTTTTTTCGGCCAAGGCCTCGTTGTATTTTTTCGCGTTAAATTCGATCAGCACGTCGCCCTTGCGGACCGTTTCGCCGTGAGCCACGGCCTTTTTCAGCTCAAAATTGGTGAACACTTCGCCCTTGAGCCGAACTTGCTCCGCTTTTTTCGATTCAAACACGCCGTTGAGTTTGACGGTCAGTCGAAGCGGCTCTTTTTTCAAATCAAGCGTATCGGGTTTTGGCTCTTCTTTCTTCGACTCTTCCTTTTTTGCTTCTTCTTTCTTGACAGCCTCATCCTTTTTCGGCTCAGCTTTTTTTTCTTCCTCTTTCACGGCAACCATTTTGGCCTCTTCCTTCTTGGCGTCTGCCTCTTTCGGAGCCTTTTGAGCCGCGTCCTCTTTTTTGGCCGACTCCTCTTTGACCACTTTTTTCGGTCGCGGCAGCAAGAGCCGCGTTCTCGCGGAATTGCCCGGCTCGGCCAGAACCGAATCACTTTGAACCAACAACACAAGCACGAAAGCAACCAACAATCCTGATACAAAATAACGCATGGTCAAAAACTCCTGGGAGAAAGAGGGATGTTATCCCCAAGCTACTCGAAAATACGTGTTGCGTCACGCGGAATACCCCAGTGCTGGCCATGACTGGCCACAGGGAGGGGATTCTGGCAGCGGCAACGCACACGGTCTCATCCGCTACACACGAAAAGGCTTGCCCAGTTTAGCATATCTTTCCCCAGTTGGGAAGAAAATGGGGTATTTTCCGCAAAAATTCCCCGTGCAATTTTCCCGGCAATCAGCTTGCGTTCTGTGGATTGTCCATTATATTGTGCTGGCTTGCGCTTCATGCTCGGACGTAATCATGCACAGCATATCCCATGAATGGCATACAATTTCGAGAATTGGTCAGCGGACACAAACGGGGCTTTTCGGCTGCCGCGCTCCGGGTTTTGCTGCGATTGCTCGAAATTCCGTATTCCGGTATCATGGCTCTGCGAAATTTTTTCTTCAACACGGGCCTACTGCCTGCACATCGGATACCGCTTCACGTCATTTCGGTCGGCAATCTCACGCTGGGCGGAACCGGAAAAACGCCGATGGTCGCGTGGCTGGCGAGGCATTTTTTGGATCGCGGAATCCTGCCCGGCCTGATTAGTCGCGGTTATGGGGCCGTCGACGGAAAAAACGACGAATTTTTGGAGTTGGCGTTTAGATTGCCAGATGTTCCGCATCGTTTGAACCGTGACCGAGTGGCCGCCGCCGAAGAATTTTGGTCATGTCACGAGCAGGAGCCGGTCGACGTGCTGATTCTGGACGACGCTTTTCAGCATCGCCACCTCGCCCGCGACTTGGACATCGTGCTGCTGGACGCTTTGGAACCGTTTGGTTTTGAGCATGTCTTTCCTCGCGGTATGCTTCGTGAACCGTCTGTCGGCCTGCGTCGGGCAGACGTTGTGCTGCTTTCCCGCGCGGACAGAATTTCCGCGACGGAACGCGAACTCATTCAACGGCGTGTGCGGCAAATGGCTCCGAATGCCGTTTGGGGCGAAATCGTTCACAGGCCGCGCTGCTTGGTGACCCTTGAAAAGAAAGAGCAAGACCTCGAAACCATCCGCGGAAAAAAGGTGCTGGCGTTTTGCGGTATCGGCAATCCGGCGGCCTTTCGGCAAACGTTGCTCGATTGCGGTGCCAATGTCGTCGCATCACTTTCGTTCCCGGACCATTATCGTTTCACGGCGGCGGATTGGACGCGGTTGGATGAGGCCGCCCAAAAAGTCAACGCCGATTTGTTGCTTTGCACGATGAAAGACTTGGTCAAAATCCAGTCATCCTGTCAATTGCCGGTTGCGGCGGTGCTGATCGATATTGCGTTTATTGCAGGCGAAGACGCGGTGTTGGCCGAACTGCGTTCCGTGAACGCGGACATAATCGAAAACTGAAACGGCGGACTCCAAACCTATCTCTTGATACGTTCTCAATCAATTCAGCACTGCCGTCTGCACCCCCAATTATCAATTCGCCATTCCCCTCATTTCATCATCCAGCTGTAAATATCGTCCTCCGTGCCGGGTTTCAAATCGGGGCCGATGGACCAAATTTCAAACGGTTCTTTGCTGTGCGTGCCGGGCGAGGCATATTCAAAAGGCTGTTTCCAAGGGTCTTGCAGCAATTCCTCAGCGACATAATTCTTTGCCGGTAAGGACTTGAGACCTTCTTCTGCGGTGGGATACCGGCCAATTTCATTTTTGTATCGCTCAATCGCCTCGACCAGAAGTTTCAGGCGGCGAATGGTCTCATCGTGTTCGCGCCGGTTGGCGGCAATCGAGGTTGCCACGCCGACAATCATGGCCAACACGATCACGACCAGTGACAGCCAAGTGACAATGTCGTTTAAGTGGTACAGGTGAATCAAGTCAAGGCACAGCAGTTTGACGCCGACATAGCCCAAAATGACGGAAAGACTGACCTGAAGATAGCGAAACTTCGCAATCATGGCCGCCATGACAAAATACAGGGATCGCAGACCGAGAATGGCAAAGACGTTCGATGTGAACACAAGAAAGGGGTCTTGAGTGATCGCAAAAATGGCGGGAATCGAATCGATGGCAAAAACGAGGTCATTGCTTTCGACGACCAACAGCACCACGAACAGGGGCGTAACGTAACGCAGGCCATTGAGTTTGACAAAGAATTTTTCACCGTGGTATTCCGTAGTGACGCGGAAAAAACGCCGGGCCAGCTTGACCATCGCATTATTTTCCGGGTGAATCTCCTCGTTGTTGTGCCGCAGCATTTTGAAGGCCGTGAAAAGCAAAATGGCACCAAAAAGATACAGAATCCAGTGAAATGCCTGAATCAAGGCCACGCCGAGCAGAATCATGGCCGCCCGCATGACCAGCGCGCCGAAAATACCCCAGAAAAGAACGCGGTGCTGATAGATTCGTGGAACGGCAAAATAGGTAAAAATGACGCCGATCACGAAAATGTTGTCCAAACTCAGCGATTTTTCGATCAAATAGCCGGTGAAAAACATCTTCGCCGCCGTTGCCCCGTTGATCGTGACGTGGGCGGCAGCCTCCGCCGCAGGAGCAGCACCGATGCCGAGCCAGTGATGCTCGTACATGAAATAGACGACAACGTTGAAAAGCAGCGACATGGCCACCCAGAAGAACGTCCAGCCGAGCGACTCCTTGAGGCCGGGCACATGGGCCTTGCGATTGAACACGCCCAAGTCGAGGGCCAGAAAAAAAGCGATCAGGGCGACAAAGCCGATCCAGAGCCAAATAGTTTCCATGTCTTTCTTCCGCGTTTCTCTTTACAAGCCGCAATCGGCGATTGCCGCCCACACAAGGCACACTGTTTCCGGCACGCCAAATATCGTTTGCCGCATTATAACCTGTTTTCGGGGAAAGAGTAGGTTCGCATTCGGGGCCACCGCCCCGGCACTCGATCACTTTTCAAAACCAGACCGCGAGGGACGCGGTGAAGCAGGGGCCATCTCAGTCCCTCCAACGTGGTGAGACCGGCATTCCGCAACGGATGACGAGGCGGGAACGCTTTTTTCATCCCTCCAATGCACGCCGGTCACGCCCCGATCCGGTGGTCAACAACACCGAACTTCATGCACGTCTGCATAAAAAGGCACGCCGAAACGTCCATTGCCCAGCCAGCCCCCGTCAGAAGGCGCACCAACTCCAATGTCCGTCCGACGCGCCTTTTCAAGCGGGTGTCGGGGAACCGGAGTTGATGACTGCACTTTTGAAACTGACGGGTTTGGCTGGGGCAGTCTAAACTAATTTTTTAGGTCGTCATGCAACGCACAAGTTTCTATACTTCATTTGTAGCTTATTACCGTACAATTTTGGCCTTACCACCCTCCACCTCCAAACCCGCCCATGCCTCCAAAAGACCCGGCACTCCTGTGATTCCGTCGCTCCTGCGGCATGGGTGACGGTGACATTGGGATGCGTTCCATGATAATCTCCCGAGAACTGCGGATACCACCGATACTTGACAGGTATCGAGCCACAGCGGTGTTGCCAACTTCCTCTGTTACGTCAAGGGGGGTGTTGGCGTTTGAATTCTTTGCATTGATCATTGCTCCTTTAGAGACAAGATATTTGGCAACCTCAACATTTCCATTATTAGCGGCCGCTACATGGAGCGGTGTATTGTTAGTTGGAGTCCTGTAAATGTCTGACGGCGCAGACGGAGCTACACCAGTCCCAGTGTATTTAACTGTAATTGTAATAGGAGGTATAGAGTAATCATCTTGGAGTTCGTCTTGGGGGCGGCTTGGTTGGATGGGGACTGGTGGGGGGGAGAGGGTCGGTGTGGTGGGGAAAGCAGGCCCCTGATATCGGTTTTTGTCGCTTCGCGCGTTGACATCCGCTCCTTTTGAGATAAGGAAACTGACGACGGCAACTCCCCATTTTGCCGCAGCATTATGTAGTAAAGTAGAGGATACACTAGCCTCACGTCCATGCTTCAAAAAAAAACTTTCGATTTCGCTCCACTCTTCTTCTGTAAAACTTCTGAAATCAGATTCGGTAAACGGAATCGGAATGTTTTTGCTACGTTGCCGCTCCTGTTCGGCCTTTCGTTGTTGCTCTTCAGCGAGCTTTGTCTCCAGTTCGGCTAGTCGCTTGGCCTTAATCTCTTCCCGTTGTCGCTCGGCTTCAGAGTCTTCCCATTTTGGTAGCTCAATCATGTAGGGCTGAGCCGTTGATACAATAGGTTGTGTGACTGATGAACTACCCAAGTCTTTATGTACTTTTTGTATCTGGAGTACATATAGCACGATGGAAAGAATTCCACCAACAATCATAACGACAGTCTTTGTGTTCCAAAGTGTTTTGCGTGACATGCCTTAAATGGGTAAAAGGTACAAACATGACCATCGCTTCCGTACGGGTGCAGCTCTGGAAATCAATTTTCTTTCTTTGCACCAAAGTGAGCGGCATTTTGAGATGCTTTTTCCTTTTCCTCACGCATTTCCGCTTGGCGTTTCTTCACACGTTGATTTGCCCTTTCGGAAGCCCGCTTTTGTGACTGCAAAAGTGCCTGTAAAAGAACTTCGTCTGTAATGGTTGTCATGTCACTACTCCTGATAAGGATGTTGTCGCCAACGTGGTGAGACCGGCATTCCGCAACGGATGACGATGCGGGAACGCTTTTTTCATCCCTCCAATGGCGTCAGTCGCACCCCGGTTCGGTTCGCAAGACCGAACTTCATGCACGTCTGCACAAAAAGGCACGCCGAAACGTCCATCGCCCTCCACCGCCCCCGTCAGAAGGCGCACCAAGATCAATGTCCGTCCGACGCGCCTTTTCAGCGAGTGTCGGGGAACCGATCTTGGTGACTGCACTTTTGAAACTGACGGGTTTGTGGAGGAGCAGTCTAAACTAATTTTTAGGTCGTCACTTTGTCACAAGGACAGGGACGAACGGTCATTATACTCCATTGTCTGATTTTTTGCAATTACTTCCCGCATCCGCAATCGCAGCACCGGGCTTTCAGCTTCGGGAACAGCGGGCCGGCGTAGATTGCCGCAGTGCCGAGTTCTTCCTCGATCCGAATGAGCTGATTGTACTTTGCCATCCGGTCGGTTCTGGAGGCAGACCCGGTTTTAATTTGGCCTGTTCCGAGAGCCACGGCCAAGTCGGCAATCGTCGCGTCTTCCGTCTCGCCGCTGCGGTGCGACGAAATCGACGTGTAGCCGTTGCGATGCGC
>QMCD01001905.1_pt1 | contig 12120 bp, 5 predicted proteins | sample 1821841 | NCBI WGS metagenome assembly QMCD01 (sample SAMN01991225, study PRJNA193472) | Termite gut metagenome, whole genome shotgun sequencing project. | isolation source: worker | host: Macrotermes natalensis | reverse complement strand
GAAGCAGATGGCTTTTCATTGAAATATTCTATCTTGATGTTGTCAAAATAATAAGTAGTCGCAGTCTTACCAAGATTGAATGCAATAGTTGTAGAAGTAGCTTGATCGTTAGAAATGGTGATTTCTTTTGTATAGGTTGCCCACTGTGGCGTAGCATTGATTGAGCCGAAAAACTCCCAGTGCTTGTAAGCGCCCGGCGCGGTGTGCGCTTGCGTTGAATAAGAGGCATTAGTTCCGGCTTTCACATCCATTGTCAGTCTCCATTTTTCACCCACCGCTACTGCACGCGGAAACGTTACGAATAACTGACATTCCCACTCTTCTGCCCTTACTTCGGCATTTGTTATTTTAAGTGCTCTTCCCACGCCATCCTTACCTTCACCGACGCCAGTAAATGACATTTGCGCATTTGCATTATAGGAGTAGTTTGAGGCATTGTCGGTTTCAAAATCTTGATCTGTAACTACCTCCCATCTCGGTTCTACATTGCCAGGGATAATATTTGGTGCAATTAATCCATTCAAATACTTCGCGTTCTGATTAGCGTGCCAGCACAGAGTATGACCGAAGACCGACACGCCGGCTTTCTGGGCTGTTTCTAGAAACGTACTTACATTGGTGAGATTGAGGCTGCCGTCGTCTTGAACTACTGCTCCATGTTTCATTTCCCATCCGGCTACAATTTCGTCGAAATTACTGTTTGCAAGCCTGTAAACGACACCCTTTGCATTATATTCCGATACGGAAACCCCGAGTCCCAATTTGAAATTGGGATTTACGGCACGATCAATATATGACTTTAAGACGTCGTAATCATTCAGGTATTTCAACTCCGCTATCGATGAAGGTTCTCTAACATCGAACATTAACGGTGTATCATCGACGCAGGAAGCCAAAACAGCCGTCAATATTAAAACTAATGATATTTTATTAATGTATTTCATACGTAGATAGTTTAAGCGTTTTTACTTCAGAACCGGTTTGAAAGTTTCCGGTTTGACGCCTCGATCGCGAATAACGAGAGTATCAACGGTAGAAACTTGCATTTTTCCAAAATTAATATTGTAGTTGAGATAGATAGCATCACGATCTTTATTGCCCCAGCTTCCCTTTTCTCCTTTGACAACATATTGTCCGCTTCCGCTCATTGCAACTCCCTCATTGCCCGATGAAACAGTACATTTACCAGAGTCGTCGAAGGTAAGTAACAGCGTACAGTCAAGTAGTTCGCCTGTAGCATCTGTGATCCTGAGCGGCAGTTCAACCATATTGAGAGAGCGGGTATGAGTACCGACCACTTCGTCTTTTTCGACATATTCTTTGCGACGGATTACGGTCTCATTCTTATCTCCGGTTATTACATCCTTGCCACGACGCAGGTAGTTGGCGTGATACTTATTAATGTACTTGATGGCATACAGGATATAATCTTTCGGAAGAACGTCCCAGTCTTCGGCTCTCACTCGATTTGGGGTATTCGCTAACGGGGTTCCGGTAAGGATTTTGTCAACATTCTTCACATCGGTCATTACCAATGGAATCACATAAGTGTTTTTAACAGCGAGGGGGTCTGCGAAGAAAGCGTCAGTCAGCTGAACAACTACTCCTCCCAAAATATTTCCTTTTTTAATTACGATTTTTTCGGTAGAAGAAAGGGTGTAATAATTGGATGGCATGGCCTTTACCTCAGCTCCGCCGTCGAAAGTCAAGCCATTGCATAATGCATTGTCGATGCGGAAACCAATCTCTACATCTTTTTTATTTTCATAAACTCCTCCCATTGTTGCCATTATCTGGCACTTATGCTCGTTATCGAGGGTAGTGTCATATACATCCTCGCCGATTACTATCGTGCGGACAGGTGTCTGGTAAGCAAAATAAGCAGCGGTATACTCGTAGTCCGGAAATTCCCAGTCACCATTCTTACAGGATGTAAATATTCCGCTTATAATTATCAATATTAATAGATATCTTTTCATTTTTCTTCATATTATTTGTTTGACATAAGACTACCATCCCTTGTTCTGAATGAGTGCGCTGAATTTAAGCGTTTCATCATAAGGAATAGGACCATAATACATGTAGTCGGTGTATGAACGATTTTCCACTGAAGGTATAACTTCATGTACTCCAGCTGTGATATTTATACCTTTTGCAGCCTCTGTGATTGGCGCTTTCCAGCGGCGGAGATCCCAAAAACGATGTCCTTCGAAACAAAGTTCGAGACGGCGCTCATTATGTATAAGCTCACGCATAGCATCTTTATTTCCTTTTACAGATTCGAGATAAGCATCGTTATTATCTTTCCCGACACCTGCCCTGGCACGGATAGCCTTGATAACATCGTAAGCCGTGTAACCGTTGCCTCCTGCTCCCGTAGGTCCCCAAGCTTCATTTGCAGCTTCGGCATAGCCCAGTAATATCTCAGTGAATCGGATAAAAGGCTTGTAGTGGAACTGGTTTACCGGAGAACTCGGATTGGCATTTACATCCTGACGAAGCAGCTTTTTTAGATAATAACCTGTACGCGTAGAAGTTTCGGCATGTCCAAGAGCATCGTTATTTGTACCGTCGGCAGCAGTAGTGATGACCGAGTTTTGGTTTCCGGCTTTGCTACCATTATAAATTATGTACAGGCTCAAACGCGGGTCGCGGTTAGCATATGGATTATTGGCATTGTATCCGGCAGAAGTGTGAGTAATGGGATAACCGTTAGCCATCGGAAAAGCATCTACCAAATTCTGTGTTGGGTTAAGGCGTCCACGGCCAAAAATAGAGGGCGGGAAATGGTCTTCTTCTAGTGAACGATTTTCTTCGCGTCCACCCCTCCAAAGTATTTCCTTTACATTTATACCCGAATTGGTATTGGTAATATCTGAAGCGTTAGAATACCATGTCAAACCTTTGGGGTCTATCTGATTTGCAGGATTTGATCCCAATCGGTTAAGTACGATAGCCATCTGTTGAGCTGCATCTTCCCAAGTGTATGTAGAACCCGTGCTATACGCCGGACTGGCAGCAAGTAAAGTAGCCTGTGCGCGAACGGCTTCGGCTATAGCTCCACTCATACGGTTGCGCGACAAGTTGCCGAATACACGCGTATATTGAGCTGCTGTTACACCTTTTGTCTTATATTTCTCCGGCACTTGGCTTTCACTTGATATGTCTCCATAGCTTGATGGAAGAAGACTGGTTGCCAAATCCACATCTGCATAGATCTGGTCTATACATTGCTGGAATGTATTACGTGGCAAGTTAAATTCGGAAGAGACCGTTTCGGAATGAGTGAGTATGGGAATGCCCAGGCATTGTCCGTCTTCACCCCATCCAGCGTGATTCAGCAACAGGTGATACATGTAAAGTGCGCGCATACCATAGGCGTCACCTTTCATGCGGTCTCTGAACATCTCAGCTACTAATGGATCACTTGCCCAATTCACATTATCGACGAGTTCGATGAACTGGTTGATGTACTGTATCGATGCACGGAGGTATTGCCATCTGTCCATCGGATTATTGTTCGATCTCCACTGACCGGTAGCCATACGTCGGTAATTATTGCCGGGATCGTTTGATACGGCATCATCGGTAGCAACATCATTGAACGACCATGAGCCCAGTGGATTGCTTATATAGGCATGTCCCAACAAACCTTGCGCAAAACTCGGCTCGTTATATAACGATTCTACATTCCTGAAATTCTCGGGAGCTGGTTCGAACAAGTTATCGCAGCTTATGAGAAAGGGAATTATAACTAATAATTTGAATATATTTTTCATACGATTATTTTTTTAGTTAGAATGTTGCTTTCAGACCAAGATTGTAGGAGCGAGTCTGAGGAGCACTACCTACATTCATCTCCAGGTGTTTCCTTTCTTTTGAAATTGTTAGAAGGTTATAACCTCCAAAGTATATACTGAGGCCTTTGACAAATTTATCTTTAAAGATATTTTCAGGTACGTCGTAGGTCAGTTGCACGTGCGATAACCGGAAAGCATCGGTCTTGTAGAGCCAGAAGTCGGAATTACGAAAGTTATTGTCTCCGTTAGTCGTGGTAAGACGCGGATAGGTTGCTGTATTCTTCGTTTCTTCCGTCCAGCGATTACGTACAACCTCAGAATACTTATTATTACTTCTTACCCAGTAGTAGCTACTGTTTTTGAATCCTTTACCTCCATAATTGCCATTTCCCATCACAAACAGGGTAAAGCTTCGGAATTTCGTCGTCAAATTGATACCCAAAGTCAGTGGATTGTCCCAGCGTCCGAGGAATACTTCGTCGTTGCTGTCGATACGTCCGTCGCCATTTTGATCCTTATACTTTATATCGCCCGCTTTCACCTGTCCGAAAGTCTGGTTCGCTGCTGACGCTTCAGCATCATCCTTGAAGAACCCAAGACTTTCCAAGCCCCAAAGACCATTGAGCGCCCTACCCACACGTGTTTGGTAGCCGAATTCATAAGTTTCGTCGCGCCGTGAGGCTGTAATAGTATTATACAGTCCACTTACACCGAATGTAAGATCAAATTCTCCAGCTTTTTTATTCAGGTTTATACTGAAATCTACACCCGAACGATCGTCTATATTATAATTTACATAAGGGATGATGGAAGAGGTAGGGTAACCTACCTGAGTAAAGTAGATAGGATACAGAGATGTAGCGCGGGTTATGCCGCCATCCATCTTGTTTGAAAACCAGTTAAAATCAAATGTAATCAGCTTGTTCAGCAGAGAACCGCGAAGTCCTATATTCACTTCTTTGCGTTTAACAAATGTAAGGTTGGGATTATTACCACGATTATATTCAGTAGCAGCTTCTCCTCCAAGATCGCCCCACGACCACCATCCTCCTCTCTGCAATATACTCTCATAGAGATAATAGCCCATTTCGTTATCACTTGTTGTGATATCCAGATCCTGACTGATAATACCCCCTGAAACTGACAGCATCAAATCGTCAAAAGCAGAGACATTTTTGAATATAGGCTCTTTAGTAAGACGCCATCCTAAGGTAACGGTTGGAGAAAATCCGGCGCGATTGCCTTTAGGTAGTTTTGCCGAATAAGGCACAGCAGCACTGAAATCGGCATAATATTTTTGAAGGAAGTTATACGAAAGTTGAAGTCCCAGATTAATGTTTGTCATGCTATGATATTGTTCGCTTAATTGACGTTGCCAGCCATTGGCTACCAACATAGCATAGAAGTTGTGGGCATTGTTGTAGACTTTTGTATAATCGAATTGCCCTGAAAAGAACTGCGTACTCCGGTATGACGTATTGTCAATATTCTGATTTCCAGTTTTCCGGTCTTCTCCGTACTTTGTGAGACTTGCAATCACATCTTTCCCGTTGTAGTTTGTCCAAGCCGGAGAGTAAGTTGCATAACTGTTTGAATATGCCTGGTTGTAAGTTGAAGCATAGTCAATTCCATATTTTGTACGAAAGAAAAGACCGTCTAAAACATCACGAAGGTTGAAATCTATACCTGCATTGAACTGGAATTGACGACTTACAAACTTATTTTCACCTCCTGCATAAGCAGCTGCTATAGGGTTTGTTGGATCCAGTTGTGTACCACCCAGAAAATATTTCCCGTCGATAATATAATTACTTGCATTTAATAACGCCAACGAGTGTTCATCGCTTCCTTCAATATAGCTAATTGGAATTAAAGGACTTACTCGATTGGGACGTAACGTAGCCGCACCATTCCAATAATCTCCGTTTGCAGTTTTTAAATCATAGAATGTCGCATTCGCATCCACTTTGGCCGAAATCAATTCATGTAGACTCAGATCAATATTACCACGCGCAAAGAGGCGGCTTGTACTGTTGTCCTTAGCATTCCCTACATTCAATAACGAACCTTCATTATAGTAACCCACCGTTGTATAAAATCGCGAACGGTTGCCACCCCCTGTTATTTCCGCCATTGCTTCAGAACGGGTGTATGCCTGTTTAAGATAATCGGAAGAATAAAAATCGACATTTGGATAACGGTACGGATTGATACCCGAACTGTAATTATAAATGTCTTCTCCGGAATAAAGAGCCGTAAGTCCGTCGTTTTCGCGAGCTTCATTGTATAACGACATGTATTCGGCCGAACCTAAATATTTAGGATATGCCTTCGGAGTATTCACCCCAAGATTAGCCCGTACCGATATTGTACGTTTTCCTATTTTACCGCGTTTCGTGGTTATCATTATTACACCTTTCGATGCACGGCTACCATAAAGAACAACTGCCGCAGCACCTTTCAGGACAGTTATTTGCTCAATTTCGGTTGGAAGCACATTATTGGCATCGCGAGGAAATCCGTCAACCAGTACAAGATATTCTCCCATACCCCAGATACCGTTGCCTATACCTCCAACTACATCCAGGTAGCCCAAGCTACTTAGACTGTATGATTTTGACATCAGTTCTGTCATATCAATATGTGAAACGCCTCCTATGAAGTCTTCCTTGTTTATCTTACGAAAAGCGACTTCTATGGCTTTATCGTTATCGACGCCCAACGTATCGATTCCCGTATCGAAGCCTGTTTCATCCGTATTCTGAGCGGCGGCGTTGCCGCAACAAAAGGCTAGTATTGCGCAAAATACGACTATTTTTTGTATTTGTTTCATTACTAATTCTTTTAAATGTTATCAATCAATTACCAGCCCGGGTTTTGCCCAAATTCAGGATACAAGCTGACATCGTCAGTTTTGAGAGGAAGCCAGTAGTGCTTGGACGAAAGGTTGCGGGTTACAAGAACTTCTTCTTTGAAATTTTTTACTCCGTTTTCTTTCGGATCCACAGCAGGGTCAAGCTGCGTTGCACGGTCAAATCTCTGACGGGTCTTTGTATTGTAAGGATATTCAGTGAGAAGCAGCCAACGACGCAAGTCATTGAAGCGGTGCGCTTCAAACGATAGTTCTACAGCGCGTTCACGTCTCAATTCGCCCATAAATCCTTCAAGTGACGATGTGTATTTAGTATTTAGATGTCCTATACCGGCACGGTCGCGAACGGTGTTTATAGCATCTGCCGCCGTCTTGGAGAATTTACCTGATTTACCGGTAGCTGCCCCATAACCTTGAGCTGCCGATTCGGCATACATCAGATAGACGTCGGCAAGGCGCAACCAACTCAGGTGGATATGGAGCGCAGTACTGTAACCATAGTCATTGTCGTATGTATTAGCTCCAATAGGAATAAATTTGTAGTTGAGATAACCGGTACGGCTTTTATTACGATCGTCGTTACTGTAGTTCCCTCCTGTATAAAGATTTGCATACTGATATTCGTTTGCCGACTGGGTTACTTTCCGTCCATCGTAGAGAATGTCGTTGTAAAAACGCGGATCGCGGTTTTTCCACGGATGTGTGGGATCGAAACCTGATTCAGGGTCATTCAGCGGTAATCCGTTTGCCATTCCATAGTAATTGACATAGTTTGCCGTTGGACATAATACAATGTTATCTCCGTTTGCCATGGCCTGTACCTGATATGAGTTTGCCTGCCGCCAATATGAGTCTGGTCCATAAGTCGGACTTCGCATGATGGCTTCCGTTCCGCCGGGCATCAACCAGCTTTGGTGATTGGTATAAAATAACGAACTGTAATTTTCGAAGCTAACTAATGAATACTGAGTCTGTCCAGATTCGACAAGATTAAGCAATTCACCAAAAGCGTCAGCTGCCCTCTTGCATAAATCGGCATCGTATGTTCTGGGCCCATTAACTCCGTTAGCCATCAATGGACTGCCTGCCCACAACAGGTTTTTGCCAAGGAATCCCAGTGCCCATATTTTATTCACACGCAAGGCATTTTGTCCCGATGTGCGACGTCCGATTTCAGTGTCGTCCCAGTTTATAGGTAATAAATCGGCAGCTTTACGAAAATCGGCAGCAATTTTTTCCGCACATTCTTTATATGTCATGCGGGGCAATGTTAGTTTTTCGTCACTAGGTAATACATAGTCAATATATGGAAGTCCACCCCAATATTGTATCAGTTGGAAGTGAAACCATGCCCGGAAGAAATAGAGTTGTCCGGCAATGATGTCTTTTTCAGCTTGGGAGCCATCTACCATCATTCCCTTTTCCAAAGCTTCCAGTCCCATATTAGCCTTGCGGATACCGGCCCAGGAACCTCCCCATAGAGATTTAGCAAACCTGTCACCTGTACTGCTCCAGGCTCTGTCGAGAAAACAATCACCTTTGTTGATATAAGCACGGTAGTTGCCTCGATCGATGTGGAAGCCCATGAGGTTTTCGCCACTTCCGATAGTGATAATTTCGTCTTCGCCCCAGTTGAAGGAACTTACCCAGTTGTGTTTAGCCACATCTGGAATCAGTGCGTACATTTCTTCCGTAAACCCTTGAAAATTATTAAAATTACGGAATGCTGTTTCGTCGGATATAACTGATTCCGGGTCGCGGTTTAAATAGTCTGTGCAGGAAGTAATCCCAAACAACACAGAAAGTATTCCGCAAAATAGATAATATTTTATTCTTGTTTTTATCATGGGATGAATTTTATAATATTACTTTAATACCTATATTAAAACGTTTTACAGTCGGATATGCCCCTTGTGAAGCCCATCCCGTACCGGCAAAGTTCGATTCCCGGTCGTCAGGCATTCTTGTCCACAACCAAATATTGTTTCCGTTCAGATAAAATTTTAAGCTACTAAGGCCTAAGGACTTTACCCACTTTTCGCTAGAAAACGTATATCCTATTTCGGCGTTTTTCAAGCGTATGTAAGAACCATCATACATGTAACGTGTACCAGGCGTATAAGTACTTGCTACCGTACTCCAACGCGGTAGTGGGACATCTGCATTCGGATCAGTTTTCGACCAATAGGAACCTTCATCGAACACGGTGTTGCGCGTTCCGCCAAGGCTGCTAAATACTACCTGACGGGTTACATTTGTTACTCCATAAAATTGAACGAATGCGCTCCACCCTTTATAATCTACTCCCAATGTTGCATTGATAGTATTCTGGGGAGTTCCCGAAAAGCCGTAAGGAACATTATCGAAAGTAGAGATGATACCGTCGGCATCGTAATCGAGGATGATGTAGTTGCCTGGCATACGGGCATCGTCAAGAGCATCGTGCGCAGTACTACCGTAAAGTTCGTCGTAATTATTATAATAACCATGACTTACATAAGCATAAGGCTGGTCATTGGCTTTGCCCGCCGCTTTCTGATACTCTGGTTTCAATATGGCATCATCTTTTTCAATAACTTTGTCTTCGGCATGTGTATAAACCATATTTCCCCACAACCGTAGGTCTCTGTTAAGTTGCTTATTTAGGCGTAATTCAATTTCATATCCCTGCGTATTAACTTTTCCAAGGTTAGCCGTTGGCGCAGTAGTTCCGAAATAAGATGGAACGGCACGCGAATTTCCGGCAATCAGAACATCGGAACGCTTATCTTTAAAATATTCAAAAGTTCCTGTAAGCAATCCGTTAAATACGGCCAGTTCAAGACCAAGATTCATTTTCGTAACCGTTTCCCAATGCACATTGGGATTACCTACAGCTGCTTCCCGATACCATTTATATGGGCTTTGGGGCGGGTTATTGCCAGTCAAGCCCTGAAAAAAACCTCTATCTGAGAGATATTCCCATGTAGTCATATATAGCCATCGACCGTTGACCTGATCATCGCCAATTTGCCCGTAAGAACCCCTTACCTTCATCATATCCAACCATTTCAGGCCAAGCGACTTTATTATTGGTTCTTCAGAAATCATCCATCCGAGTGCTCCGGATTGAAATAAAGCGAAACGATTATCGGGAGCAAACTTTTCGGAACCGTTGTATGCTCCGTTATATTCGGCAAAATATCTTCCGGCAAAATCATAAGTGGTACGGTATACCCAGTTTTCGCGATAGGAAGGTATCATGCTCCCTATTGCATTTTCCTCGCGACTGAAGTCCCCCATTATACCTATATTATGTTTTCCAAACGAATTGTTGTATGAGATCCGTCCGGAATAGTACAATCGGCGATATAAACTCTGGTTATTGACCTGACCAGCTCTTGCCGTCCAGTTGAAAGTGTTCTGTGTATCGAATTTGTTGTTTACATCGATAGTCTGGTCTGTATAAGATTTTCCGGTTTCGGGATCAATCCATTTATGCAGGTTGGTGTTCTGGTATAGATTGTTAATACCTCTTTCGGTTTCCTGATAGCTATTGTCAAACGAAATCTGTCCTTGCACTTTTAATCCTTTCAGTAACATACCCAGGTCCTGTTCAAGAACAAAGTCCGTAGTAAGGCGGTCGGTAGTAATGTATTCGATACCGGTTGTCGCGATTGATTCTACTGAGTTTTGAGCAGCCTGTGTGGGACTCGGATAATAATATCCCCACGAACCATCGCTATAACGTGGCAGAAAGCAGTCCGGCGCTATACCATACAAACCTGCCCACATCGTATATTCATAACGTTTATCTGCAGGGGTTGTCCGTTTTCCATGTGAGCCTGACAGATTAACACGTAAAGTAGTGGACTTTGTAAGTGAGAAATCCAAGTTGCTACGGACATTGAGACGATCAAACCCGTATCCGAGTTTGTCATGGTAGCTAAAGTCTGTGTCGTATCTGCGGAAAAGGTCGCCTTCGTTCACATAGTCCACGTTTGTGAAATACTTTACAAAGCTATTTCCACCCGAAATACTGACATTCGCATTGTAAGACATTCCAAAATCTTTGAGCAACTCTTTTTCCCAATCTACATTCGGATATCTTTCGTATTCTGCCAGATTTGCCGGATGACGGTATTTTTCGATGACTGATTGTGGGGTCATGTAAGCCCACGCTTCCGGCTTAAGACCTAATTCACTCTCTATTACTCGGTTGCGCACACTTAAAGCATCGTAAGAATCCATTGTTTTAGGTAAGCTTGACGGTACTTTTACTGTTGTGCTTACATTAATGTTAATTACAGGGCGTCCTTCCTTTCCGCGCTTAGTGGTAATCAATATAACTCCATTTGCCCCGCGAACACCGTAGACAGCTGTTGCAGAGGCATCTTTCAATACCGAAATTGTTTCCACCGAATTAATGTCCACGCTTGTCATCGGGCGTTCGATACCGTCAACAAGGACAAGTGGGTCGGCATTGTTCCACGAACTGCGTCCACGGATGATGATGCGGGGATCTTCTTCGCCCGGCATACCGGTACTGGACATGGTCACAACACCCGGCAAATTACCTGTTAATGCTGCTCCGATACTGGATACACCTCCCGCGCGTTCGAGTACCTTGCCCGTAGTTTGAGTGATAGCACCTACAACACTCGCTTTTTTCTGTTGTCCGAAGCCGACAACGATTACTTCTGACAAACTAACTTCATTTTCTTTCATGACAATTGTGATATTGTCTTTCCCTGCAGCAATGCTCACATCTTGCGTTATCATCCCCATATAAGAAACGACAAGAGTCTGGCTTCCTTCCGGAATGCTCATAGTAAATTTGCCATCTACATCGGTAGCAGTGCCAACAGTGGCTTTACCTTTCAGCACAACGACGGCCCCAATAATCGGTTCGTTATGGTCGTCCAGTACTGTTCCCCGTATAGTCCGGTTATTCTGCGCGAATACCGACAAACTACCGAAGAAAACGAGCAGAAGCCATATACATGCCGACCGAATTTTTCTTTTCTTTTTTGATTTGTTTTTCATTCTCATACGATTTGATTTAATAGTTATACAAATTCGTTTTACTTTTATTTTTTTAAGTGTTAACTTGCGATAAAGTTAAAGAGTGTTATTACCGAATGACATTTGTTTTTAGATATTTGATATTTGATTTTAGATAATTTTGAGTATTTCTTTATTGATTATTTATCGTAAATGTTTCATATTCTTTAACTGCCGTTACATGTACACAAAAGCTTTCTCTCGATGATTATGATTATCTTAGCTTTATGGAAAATATATTTAGGTAACACAGTGATTATCTACGATACAGTACAAAAGAGACTATAGCTACCGGTTTGCCGGTACTAGCGAATAGCAAATTGAGTTGTGAGACAGTATTACACATTTTTTGTCTTAGAGAAAATTTTACTGTTAGAGGAAATTCATGGTTTGGAATATGAAAAA
>QMCD01004742.1_pt1 | contig 12121 bp, 10 predicted proteins | sample 1821841 | NCBI WGS metagenome assembly QMCD01 (sample SAMN01991225, study PRJNA193472) | Termite gut metagenome, whole genome shotgun sequencing project. | isolation source: worker | host: Macrotermes natalensis | reverse complement strand
ACTCTACAATTTCCTGCGTTGTTTAGAAGGAAAAATATAAATATTTCCTCTGCGTCTCCGCGCCGCTGCGCCTCCGCGTGAAAAAACGCGAGTAAAGTTTTAGCCGTTATAATGTACTAGTATATCATAATATCTATTATTATAGTTAACGTATATAGTGTTGTTGGTGTCAAGTTTTCTGTTGCTTTGTGTATTTTGTTATGTTATATTGTTCTAAAGTTCGATAAGTTAAAGTATAGAAAGCAGGAATTGCGGGAGGGGTGCTTGTGCGTCACTTATTCGTTATCAATCCGAAAAGTTTTATAACCGCCGGCGGCTGGCGGGAGTTTTTATTGAACGTTGAAGGCACTTTCTCAGTAGGTAAGCGCGCCGAATATAAAATCTATATTTCGCGTTATCCGCGCGACGCGATAGCCGCTGTAAGGCGGTACATCGAAAGCGTGAAAGACGATGAAACTGTCCGGGTTTACGCTGTCGGCGGCGACGGAATACTTTTTGATTGTCTGAACGGCATAATAAAATATCCGAACGCGGAACTCGCCAGTATCCCATACGGCAATTCAAATGATTTTATCGAAGCGTTCGGCAAGAACAAAGAACATTTATTCCGTAACATAAAATTGATGTCGCGCGCGCCGTCCGTTCCGACAGACGTCATTCAATGCGGCGTGAATTACGCTATCTGTTCCTGTTCATTCGGGATAGAAGGGGCGGCGGTACTGCACATGAATGACATTGTCTTTCGTCTGCAGAACTTCACCTGGAAACGCGGCATTATCAAAGCGCTTTACCAGTTAGGCGCGGTACTGCACATATTTGCCTCGGATAATTTTTGGCAAAACTACGCGCTTTCGTTTGACGGAGTTGACTGGTCGGGCGATTATTGCAATATTCAAATCGCCAATGTATTTGGCAACGGCAAAGGCAACACGCCCAGCCCTTACGCCGTACCGAATGACGGCTGGCTTGACGCGGTATTATTCAAAAAAAGCGGCAAACTAAAAACTTTGGCGCGAATAACCGGCTATACAAAAGGCGAGTTTGAAAAATACCCGCGCGATTTTTTTCACACACGTTTCAAAAGCATGGAGATTGCAAGCGGCAGACCAATGCAAGTTATTCTTGACGGAGAAACATTTAACACAAAAAAAATCAGTATGATGCTAATTCCAAACGCCGTAAAAATTGTCGTCCCCGACGGCTTGGACTATGTCAAACTCAAAGAGTATAACAAAAGCAAGGAGGCGGACAATGCGTAACACAAAAATAAAACGTGAAAAAATAAACAAAGACGTTGCCTTTGCCAACGCAGCGGGATATATAGGCTGTATTCTGTACGCTTTGATGCGGATGAAAGAGGCGTTGTCAGGATTTGTTGATATGAGAATTTCCCTGTTCAAGCTGGCATTAACCTGCGGACTGCTGCTCGTTCTTATAATTTTACATCTGATTCTCAAAAACAACAAATTTGTGCCCCTTATTACAGGAACGCTTACTTTGGCGGTGTTCATAGCGGGAGCGATTTTAAGCAAAGAGTTTGAATATTATTTTGTCGCTATGCTGTGTATTTTCGGCATTGTCTGTTTGTATCAGCGTTTCAATATGGTAATAACATATTTCTTTGTCTGCCTGATCTCCAACATTCCGCTATATATATATGTTTTCCCGAACGCGGATTATGTCAATATAAGCACCATGTTTATAGAGGGCGCGCTTTACGTCTACGGCACTTTTTTTCTTGTAATGCTGTCTTGGCGTTCAACTAAGGGAGAAAGTATCGCCGATAAAGGGCTTAAATCGTTTTCGTCTTTGCTTGCCTCTACGCCGAACTACACGGTAATTATCGATGACTTAAAAATCGTGCGCTATATTTCCGATTCAATGGCGAACTTCGCGGATATCAAGGCGGAATTAGCGGTCGGACGCCCGCTGCTTGATCTGTTAGAGAACGACAATGTGCGTATGATGTTCGCCGACATTATAGACGCGGACGGCTTTTTCGAGGATGTCCGCGAAATAGATATTAAGGACAAGGCGCATTATTTCAAGATAATCTGCGATCAACTGCACGGAGCGGTCGGCGGCATGTACATCGATATATCAGACATAACGGCGACAGTTGAAGCAAAGAACGCGGCGGAAAAAGCCGAGCATGAAGCGAAACTCGCAAACGACAGCAAATCAAAATTCCTTGCAACGATGTCGCACGAAATACGCACCCCGATGAACGCGATTATCGGTATCGCGCAGATGGAACTCACGGGCGGCAGCCTTACCGACAAACAGCGCAGCTCGATGAACAAGATTTATTCTTCAGGGAATACGCTGCTCAGCATAATCAACGATATTCTCGATCTGTCAAAAATCGAAACAGGAAAAATGGAACTTATACCGATTGATTATGACGTGCCGAGTTTGATCAATGACAGCGTTCAGTTAAATCTGACTAAAATAGGCAGTAAGCAGATAGACTTTATTCTTAACGTTGACGAAAACGTCCCCGTCCGTCTGTTCGGCGATGAATTGAGGTTAAAACAAATCTTAAACAATATACTTTCAAACGCGTTTAAGTATACCGATAAAGGCTCGGTTACGCTTTCGGTTTCATGTGAGCCGCAAGACGACGGCTTCATGCTGATCTTCAATGTCACCGACACAGGTCAGGGTATGACGCCCGAGCAAGTAAAGCAGCTTTTTGACGAATATTCCCGCTTCAACGCCGAGGCTAACCGCACTATAGAGGGTACAGGTCTTGGAATGAGTATCACACGAAAACTTACCAAACTTATGGACGGCAAAATCGACATTAAAAGCGAATACGGCAAAGGCAGTGTTTTCACCGCAAGCGTAAAACAGGGCAAAATTAACGGCGACATTATAGGTTCGGAACTTGCGAATAAACTGCGTAATTTTACATTTACGGCGGAAAAGCAGGATAAAAAACTGCAAATACTGCGCACAAAAATGCCGTACGGCAAAGTGCTTGTTGTCGATGATGTTGAAACGAACCTGTTTGTCGCGGAAGGATTGATGGTTCCTTATGGCCTAAAAATTGAACTTGCGGGAAGCGGCTTTATCGCGCTCGATAAAGTGCGCGCGGGAAAAACATACGACATTATATTTATGGATCACATGATGCCGAGAATGGACGGCATTGAAAGCACGAAAAAAATCCGCGAGGCAGGATACACAGGTACGATTGTCGCGCTGACGGCGAACGCTGTCGCGGGCAACGACAAAATGTTCAAGGCAAACGGCTTTGACGATTTTATCAGTAAACCGATAGACCTTCGTCAACTGAACGCCGCGCTGAACAAATATGTCCGTGACGCGCATAAAGAGGAAACAAAAGCCGCTGCCGAGCCGCCCGACACTGTTAAAACAAAAACTGAATCGCCGCCAATTAATCCGAAAATTCTCGCGGCGTTCAAACGCGACGCTCAGTCGGCAATAAATGTACTCGCCGAAACACGCGATAACGGCGATTTACTTTTATTCACAACTACCGCCCACGCCATGAAATCCGCTCTCGCAAATATCGGCGAGAAAGAAAAGTCCGCGCTGGCGGAAAAGTTAGAGAACGCGGGGCGCGGCGGCGACAAGGCTTTCATTGCCGAAAACTCAAGTCAGCTAATTGAAATGCTTAAAAGTTTATTAGCGAAAGAGGAAACGAATGATATAAACCATTTAGTCGGCAAAGAAGATGCCGCAAACGCTGATAACATAAATGATACTATAATTGAAGATACAGAATTATTGCAGGAACAGTTAAAAAAAATAATTTCCGCCTGCGCAAATTATGACGATACAGCGGCAATTTCGGCGGCAGATTTGCTGCTAAAAAAACAATGGAAAACTTACATCATTGAAAAACTGGAAGAAATTAAAACCGCCGTATTTTCAGACAGCGATTTTGATAAGGCTTTAGAAATTGCAAAAGAATTGAGGAAAATGTAAAACAGCTTTTTTTGGTAATTGAGGTCTTTCCAAGAAGCCGGTTACTTCTTGGACACCACAATTACCAAATTAAATAATTTTTAACTAATTGCAACCCTACCTGTTTTGATTCAACGCGCGCTCAGCCATAGACTGCTCCCGCCGTGTATAATTGCTGTTTCGATGTATTGTCGTAAGCAGAAGTACGACTTCAGGAGACTTCGTGCCTGTAGCTCCAATACATAAGACAACCCATTCAAAATACATTCTTTCTTTATTACCCCACGGACCACTGCGCCTTCTGGCATTAAGCTCCTGTAAAAAACCATAAAGCAGCGAAACCGCTTGATCTGATCCTATAGCGCCAAGAGCGTTTAAGGTCAGCATAACTTCGTCATTATCGGGACGGTCGCTTATAAAATTAGCGCTGTACGATTTTTTCAGATCCGCGTAAACAGAATCATTGGCAACGCCGCACTCACGAATAATATCGATAGCTCCTTTGCGCATTTCCCGCAGACTGGCTTGATAGCCTCTATCTGTAGTAGCAAATGTCCAGCCTGTCGAAAGAGCGGCAGCCGCGGCTCTTGCTTTTGATTCATCGGGCGCGCGGGTTCTGAGCAGCTCCTTCCACGCTTCCAGTTTAACAGGCGGATTGCTTGAAGAAGACATAATGATCTCGATAATTACATCTGAAGGATCATCTGTGATATTCGGCAGCGCGTTAGAAGCGATAGTTTTTACAGCGCCGTCATAGCTGCCCATATAAACATAAAACACAGGTCTGTAACCGGAAATGTCCTTAAACGTCTCCAAAGCGCTTATGCACCCAACAACAGCGCGCTGTATTCTCCGCCTTGTATCCGGGTCTCTAAAAGTTTCAGAGTTTAATTGATTAAGCCGCTGTACAATCGCCGGAACAAAATTCCGCGCGTCTACCTGACCGATAGCGGTAAGAGCCGCCTGCATCGCCTGTCCCTCAAAATTGATCCGAGTCCGCGCAAGAGGTCTTGTAACATCAAAAGCCTCGACTGTCTGCCAAAGATCATGAGAAGCGTCGCTGTATTTTTCGGCGCCAATTCCCTGACATACAATCACCGCGGATCTTTCCGCGATATCCTGATCCGCCCTGCTTACAATATCAGGCAGTCTGAGAATCAAGAATTTTAAGGCTTCGTGATAGAACTCCCCTATTCCTGTCGAACCTGAGTCACGGACTATTTCCAGTATCTCATAACGTTCGGCAAAAGTTCCGTCCTGCCTCTTGTAATCGTTCAGCAAACCTGACACATTAACGTTCTGAGCAAAAAGCGGAATCCCCGCAAGGCATAAAATTAAAGCTGTCAAGCTTCGTTTCATAAAACCTCCAAATTATTATCTTAAATTGATTGTGATTGTGATAGATTATAGCACAAAAGAATTGTCTTGTGTTTATTTTCATTAGTTTATTTCCGTGTATCTGACACCCAAAAACTTGACACCAGACCTTTTTGGTGTTGGTAAGTTTAAGACTATTTTGAATTTTTCGCGTTTCAAAAAATGATGAAAATCCGTGCCGCCCAACGAAGCTGTCCGAAAAATTTTTGAAAACTTTTCGGACAGATATACACTCTAAAAAGCCTTAATTTGTAACATCAAAGCCGTGAGCTTCCAGAAAATCATGCTTAAAGCCCGCGACATCGGTTTCCGTGAAGACATTTTCAGGCGTTACGATTTTCATTTTTTCCGAAACCGCTTTTTGAACATCTTCGCGCATTTCCCAATCGTCAATGCGGATACGGTTTTCACTATCAACGACTGTTTTTCCGTCCGCCGTGTAAAGCCGCTCGCGGTAAAGGCGCGTAATTTGTTCAATGCAGCCTTCGTGAAGCCCCATATCTTTCATAACTTTAAAAAGGCACGAAATATAAAAAGGAATAATCGGAATTACCGCGCTTGAACGGGTAACGAGAGCTTTGTTAACCGAAACCCACGCGCCGCCGATTTTTTTCGACTCCGTAAATTTTTTGTTGATTTCACGAGCTGCGCGTTCAAGGTCTTCCTTGGCTTTGCCGATTGTTCCGTTTTTGTAAATCGCCCAAGACAGTTCGGGACCAATATAAGTGTAGGCGACTGTTTTTGCCTGCGGCGCAAGAAGCCCTTCTTTTTCAAGCGCTTCAATCCACAATTCCCAGTCTTCGCCGCCCATAACTTTTATTGTGTTGGCGATTTCTTCTTCTGTTGCGGGTTCCGCTTTTGCTTCGCCGAAAGTGCCGTCCATCATATTGAGGGTTTTGCCTGAGTAAGACGCGCCTATCGGTTTTATAACGGATTTATATTGAATGCCGCTTTTCGGGTCTGTTCTTACAGGGGAAGCAAGCGAATAAACAACAAGGTCGATCTTCGCCGGGATTCCCGCTTTAGCGGCGGCTTGCTTTACGGCTTCGCAGGTCTGCGCTTTTACTTCATCGGAAAAAGCGTCGCCGTTTAGTGTTACGGAAACAAGTCCCGCTTTCGCCGCTTCTTCATCATAAGTTTTGTTATTATGAAAACCGGGAGTGCCGGTATTTTTTTCCGTCGGCTCTTTTTCAAAAGACACGCCGACTGTAACCGCCCCGTACCCGAAGCCTGCCGCGATTCTGCTTGCAAGCCCGTACCCTGTCGAACAGCCTACAACCAACGCCAGCTTCGGCGTCTGCGCCGCGGACGATTTCTCTTTTAACATATTTTCTTTTACATAAGCGATCTGCTTCTTAACAGAGGCGGCGCAGCCTTCAGGATTACAGTTAAGGCAGATATTATTGCGGATCATCGGCTTTATTTCCATATTTACTTCCTTTTAATTTATTTGTTAAAATTATATTCCAAGTTTCTCACACGGAGACGCGGAACCTTTGGCTCGCAGAGACGCGGCGCAAGAAAAGATTTTAAATGTTTAAAAGTCATTATGTTAACTATTAAACAAACCTTAATTTATCCACGTATCTCGCTCATAACTTTAGTCTTTTCCTCCGCGGCTTTGCGTCTCCGCGTGAATCTTCTCGATTAAATTTCTTGCGCAATTACCCGCGGCGCGCACGGGTCTGTCCAATAAGTTGGTTACTTATTGGACAGACCTCGCAATTTCGATAATTTCTAACGAAATTAAGCGAAATTGCAGCCTTTATAACAGTGTCCGAAGAAGTTCCTAACTTTTCGGACACCCTCTACAGTAAAACAAGTTGCAGATTTTTTTGCGCCGGGACGTTTAGATTTTTCCTATAACGTCCCTTGACGGGACGCTTTTATTTGTCCCCCATAAGACACATCCACTCTGCTTCGGCGGCAATTTCATCGCCGACATAAGCCTTGCCCGACTGCTTTATCATGTTAGGTGAAAGCCGCAAGGTTTCAATTTCCGAACGGACTTCATCGCCCGGGCGGACTTGGCGGCGGAATTTTACTTTGTCTACGCTGGCAAAAAAGAACAGTTTGTCGCCGGGCATAAGTCCCGCCTTGCGAAGCCCCGCGCCGCCTGACTGAGCCATTGTCTCAACAAGGATCACGCCCGGCACAACAGGATACTCAGGAAAATGTCCTTTGAAAAAATATTCATTTTCCGTGAACACGCGCTTTGCGACAATCTTTTCTTTACTTGCTTCAACAATTTCGTCTACAAAGAGGAAAGGCTCTCTGTGCGGAAGCAGGCTTTCAATTTCATTCATATCTTTCTCCTAATTTTTTCCCAAAACCTAAAACGCAAGCGTAGAGATTTTTTCTCTCTACGCTTGCGCGTAAGTTTTACGCAGAATACTTCTTAAACACCACTACGCCGTTGTGTCCGCCGAAACCGAGCGAGCCGGAAGCGGCAATGTTGATTTCGCCGTATTGAACTTTGTTAGGTACATAATCCAAATCGCATTCAGGATCGGGGTTATCCAAGTTGATTGTCGGCGGATAAAATCCGTCGCGGATTGCAAGGATACAGGCGATTGCTTCAAGACCGCCGCCGCCCGCGATACAATGACCGTGCATACTCTTGGTACTGGAAACTTTCATTTTGTAAGCGTGATCCCCAAAAGCGATTTTCAGCATTTTTGTTTCGGTGGGATCATTTATTTCTGTTGAAGTACCATGCGCGTTGTAATACTGAATATCTTCAGGTTTAAGTCCCGCGTCTTCAATGGCTTTTTTAACCGCCAATGCTCCGCCGTTTCCTGTCGGGTCGGGCGATGTTATGTGATACGCGTCCGCGCTTGCTCCGTATCCGGCAAACTCGGCTAAAATTTTCGCGCCGCGCGCTTTTGCGTGTTCTTCGCTTTCAAGAATTAAAACGCCTGAACCTTCTCCTATTACAAAGCCGTCACGATCGGCATCGAAGGGGCGGGACGCTTTTGTAGGTTCGTCGCAGCGTTTTGAAGAAAGCGCTTTCAACATCTGAAACCCGCCGACCGCGAATGGAAGTATAACCGCTTCAGTACCGCCTGAAATTACAACATCGCAGCGTCCGCTTCTGATAACATCAAGCGCCTGACCTAAAGCGTCCGTTCCCGCGGCGCAGGCGGTAACTTGTGTATAGGCGGGACCTTTTGTGCCGTACATCATAGAAATATTTCCGGCAGCTTCGTTTGAAATCATCATTGGGACTGTAAGAGGCAGCATTCTTTTCGGTCCGTTGTCGAAAAGTTTTTTATACGATTCTGTAACAATTTCAAAACCGCCTATGCCGTTGCCCATTACAATACCGGTTCTTTCCTGTTTGCTGGTAACAGTTCTTTTGCCTGTTTCATCGGGTTCACCTAACAGATTTGCGTCCTGCAAAGCCTGAGCGGCGGCGGCGACAGCAAACTGCGTAAAGCGCGCCATTTTACGCGCTTCTTTTTTGTCCATCCAAAGCGTGGGATCGAAATCTTTTACTTCTCCCGCTATTGTTACGTCAAAACCGGTTGTATCAAAAGAAGTAATTTTACTTATTCCGCTTTTTCCCTCTTTTAAACTTTTGCAAAAATCTTCCACAGAATTGCCTATGGGAGAAATCGCCCCCATACCTGTTACAACAACTTTCTTTTTCATTCTTCTCCCCTTAAAAGTGCATTCCGCCGTCTACAGGCAAGACTTGCCCTGTAATATATGAAGAATCGTCGGAGGCAAAAAACAGCACAGCGTTCGCAATGTCTGACTGCTTACCTGTCCTCTTCATCGGAATTACATCGATCATTTTTTTCTGAACTTCTTCCGGCAAAACCGAAGTCATATCTGTTTCGATAAAGCCGGGCGCGATAGCGTTTACGCGCACTCCGCGGCTTGCAACTTCGTTAGCTAAACTTTTTGTTACGCCAATTAAACCAGCTTTACTTGCGGAATAATTCGCCTGTCCGCCGTTGCCGTGAATACCAACAACGCTGGACATATTGATAATTGAGCCTGCGCGCTTACGGATCATATCGCGCGCTGTAGTGCGGGCGACAAGAAACGCCGCGGTAAGATTTATATCTATAACTTTCTGCCATTCTTCAATAGACATTCTAAAAGACAGATTGTCTTTGGTAATTCCCGCGTTATTCACAAGAATGTCAAAGCCGCCGGATTCTTTTACAAAGCTTTCAATTACACCGTCAATTTTATCGAGCTGTGAAAGATCAAGCTGAATCCAGTGAAGTTTTCCGTTAGCCGCGGCAACCCGCTCCGCTAAATCTTCCGGAGTCTTGTAATCCAGCCCCCAAACTTCCGCGCCCTGCGCAATAAATAAATCGGCAATTGTTTTTCCGATACCTCTTAACGCGCCTGTAATTAACGCCTTTTTATTCTCTAACCTCATTTTTATCTCCTATTTTATAAAATTTTATTTTTTCCATTTTCAAAAACTTTATATTTTTGAAAATTTTCTTAACCCTGAGGCAATTATAAAAACACAGCGGTGTTTTTATAACTTCCCAATGTCCTCTATCGTTCCCGCAAGATAACATGGGACTTCACTTCCTGTGTCTTTCCATAAGCCTTGCAGAACTTTACCCGGTCCGACTTCAAGGCATGCTTCCGCGCCGACTGCCGCAATAGAAGCCTGTTCCTCTACCCAGCGCACAGGGCTTGTAATTTGCATAAGCGCAAGTTTTTTCGCTTCCACGCCGCTTGTAATTTGCCTGCCTGTAACATTTGAAAAAAGCGCGACGGAAGGATCGCGGAATTTTACCGATGCCAGTACCGGCGCAAAAGCGTCCGTCGCGTCCGCAATCAGCGGCGAATGAAAGGGACCTGCAACCTGCAAGCGAATTACCCTTTTCGCGCCCGCTTCTTTAAAACGTGTTTCAGCTTCTGTCAAGGCAGCCGCGGTTCCGCTTACAACCAACTGCTTGGACGAGTTAATGTTCGCCGCGTAAAGATTTTTAAGCCCTTCCGCGCTCCATTTCGCGATCAATTCTTCAACTTGTTCGGGGGCAAGTCCTACAACCGCCGCCATACCGGGAGCCGCGTCCCCGCCGCCTGCTGAAGCAGACGCTTCTTCACGCAGACGATCCGCGCTTTTCTGCATGGCTTCGCTTCTTGCCTTGATAAGGCGGAAACAATCCGCAGCTTCTATTACGCCTGAACAGACAAGCGCGGGATATTCGCCAAGGCTGAAACCCGCACAAGCAACAGGGCTATAACCCTGCTCGCCGAGGTACGCTGCCGAGGCAAGACTTGCCAAAGTTATGGCAGGCTGAGCAATGTCGGTGCGCTTTAATGTGTCGGCATCGGATTCAAGAAGAGATTTCATGTCCTTCCCGAAAATTTCGGACGCTGTTTTAAAAAGCGTTTTTACGGTATCGGACGCGGCAAAAAAATCATGCGCCATACCTGAATACTGCGCTCCCTGCCCCGGAAAAAGATAAACAATATTTTTTTTATTCATTAACATCTTCCTTTTTAATTTTAGCTTTCCCAAACTTCAATTTTTTGGAAAAGTTCAAATTACCAAACTATGATATTTCCGCCGTAGGTAAGACCTGCGCCAAAACCCACGGTTAAAACGACATCGCCTTTTTTAAATTGTCCGTTACGGTTTAACTCATCAAGAGCGATTGGAATTGTCGCCGATGAAGTATTCGCGTAATTTTCAATATTAAGATAAAATTTATCAAGCGGGATTTTCAGTCTTCTTGCCGCTGCCTGAACAATTCTCGCGTTAGCCTGATGAGGAACAATCCACTTAACATCTTCTATTTTAAGATTTTCAGATTCCATTAAATTATAAAGAGTATCGGTGATTGCCTTTACAGCGAAGTTGTAAACTTCCTGCCCTTTCATTTCCAAACAGATAGGGGCAGTGTCAAATACTTCGCCTTTTTTTATCGGATTACGCGTGCCTCCCCTTCGGAGCATAAGACAATCGCTGCCGGAACCGTCCGCATACATCAAACTGCGAATTAAACCTCGCCTTTCGTTGCCGCTTTTTTCGACAACCACCGCACCCGCGCCGTCGCCGAACAAGACACAAGTTCCCCTGTCGTTCCAATTTATCACTTTGGAAAAAACTTCCGCGCCGATTACAAGAGCCCGTTTCCTCTGCTCGCTGATACTCAAAAGCCCGGCGGCGGTTTCAATACCGTAAATAAAACTTGTACAAGCGGCGATTATATCCATCGCGGCGGCTTTTTTCGCCCCAATGTTATTCTGCACAATACAAGCTGTAGACGGCACTCCGTAATAATCAGGCGACGAAGAACCAAGAACAATCACATCAATGGTTTCGGCTATTTCAGCCGCCGCCCTGTCGCGTTCCGAAATATCCGTTCCGGTATAGCCCGCAGCCATTGCCATTGCGTTTTTTGCCGCTTCTGTACCAAGGTCGCTGCTCGCGGTATTTTCATCCGCAATATAGCGAGAACCAATCCCCGAGTGCGATCTAATCCATTCATCGTTTGTATCAATGAATTTCGCTAAATCGTCGTTACTGACTTTTTTTGGCGGTAAGGCTCTTCCCGTCCCGATAATTTCAATTGCCATGTTTTCTCCATGACATTTTTACTAAATTTGTCATAGTCTAATTATCAAAACTTTTGAGGGTTTTGTCAAGTTGTTTCTGAATAATTTTTTCAAAACCTTGGTGTCAGACACCACCATATTGATGACTGACACCACCATATATATTTATCAGGTTGTTAGAGCTCGAATACCAAACTACCATTATATTGGAAAATGAATTTATTCATGTACGGCAGTAAATGCCGTCCTTTTATTTTTCTTTTTC
>QMCD01004591.1_pt1 | contig 12121 bp, 15 predicted proteins | sample 1821841 | NCBI WGS metagenome assembly QMCD01 (sample SAMN01991225, study PRJNA193472) | Termite gut metagenome, whole genome shotgun sequencing project. | isolation source: worker | host: Macrotermes natalensis | reverse complement strand
TTTATAACCATGTTCGGATATCCACTTCAGCAAATCCTCCAGAGTGGGGTCTTGCTTCTCATAAGGCCCCCTGTCTATTGTGACAGCAACAGTTCGCGATGGGATTATATGTGCGGTTACTTCACCCATTGTCTCAATAGGATGTGCTGTCTGAACGCCGATTTCTACATCTAAAGTTTTCAACTCCATGTTTTGGAAACATACTATTGGTCCGCTGCTTGGAAATGTGCCGCTTTCTTCAATCAACGGAAGTATGACCCCAATTGCACCGCCCATAAAATCAGAGTATTCTGTAAAGAAGTCTATGGTTTTACGGACGGAAATCATATGCTGTTCGGGCAATTGCTTAACCCTAATTTCTGATATTCTCGCCATCTTAATTCTCCCTTTCAATTTTATTTTTTGGCTTTACTCTAAGTGCAATCAGTTTCAGTGCATCTAAGAGCGTTTTGCGGCTCTTTATATCCAGCATGAGCCATTTTGCGCCCTTACTGTATTTGCTGTTCCATCCTTGCTGCATGGAACAGCCGCTGTAACTGTATTTCGGCTCGGACATATAAGCGCGGTGCAGGTAATTGTTTATACTGCTCCACATAGGGTTGTGAATGAAGTCCATTATCTGTCTGTCATTCGGCTGACTGTCAGCGTCAAAAGCTTCATACCATTCCATTATTTGACCTCCGATGAGATAGGCCTGTAATCCAGCCATGTTTCCATGTGTGCGGAGCCATCCTGCATTGGAGAATACATCTCAACCGCAAAATCGCCCGTCTTCAATTTATGCTTGTCCATCCATCGCTTCATAAAAGACTGCGCTATATAAACAGCAGAGGTTACAAGCTCATCAAAAGTTTCCGCTTCAAACCCGCAGATCACATAATCCCGAGCCGGCAGGCTGAAAACAGACAATCCATCAGACGCTTGTTCCTCAGCTGCCTCCGCACCCGCCATATACATGCAATGACCTTCCTCTGCGCCGCCCGTGCAAACGACGCCGCATTCTTTCCCTCTCGGCAGCAGTCCGCTGACAGATGGTTTGATTTTATGAAAATCGTCCCATAAAATACCCGTCACGGATATACCGCTGTCCTGCCCGCCCATTATATCCGCAATCGGGATTTCTCTTGCGATGCCGATAATCCGTTTGGGTTGCTTCAGCTTCTTCCGCACAACCTCCAAAACGATTCCGTCAGCGATCAGAGGAACACCTTCATCAACCATAACATAGTTGAGCAGCAAGTTTGGCTTGACATACTGGTTCATCATCGTATGGATGTGACGCATTTTGTCCGGTGTGATACCGAATGCTCTTTTAAACGCCCGCGTAAAGTTTGCATGGGTGGAAAACTGACATTCCATTGCAATGTCCAGAATGGTTCTGTCCGTATCACGAAGCAATTCACAGGTTTTTGCCAGACGCCGCAGTCGTGTATACTCACGCACCGGCGTTTTTACGAGCCGCCGAAAGAGCCTCTGAAAATAAAAGGGTGACAGTGCCGCCACCTGCGCAAGTTCCTCTATGGGCAAATCCTGTGTCAAATTTTCTTCGATGTAATCTACGGCCAGCTGAATGGATTCCCAAGCATGCATTGTAACACCTCCCTTTGCTAATGAGTATATAGAAATTCTTCATTTTTCGCTACTCCCCCAATGCCCTCTTTTAAAACTATTTTGCTTTTGAAAATCAAAGTTAATTATACTTTAGATACAAGTCACTTCCTATTTATCCTCTATCCCCTATAACCTTCCTCGCCACCACGCTAAACACCACCCCTGCTGCCGTTGAAATCGCCGTGGCAACCAAAGCCGTCAGCACAATTCCCGCCGGATTTACCGACCCATACTGGCTCCGGAATGCAATAATGTTGATCGGAATCAACTGTAATGATGAAATATTCACAATCAAAAACGTACACATATCGCAGCTCGCAACCGACTTATTCCGATTCATTTCCTTTAGCTCTTTCATCGCTTTTAATCCAAGCGGCGTCGCCGCCCAACCCAATCCTAACATATTCGCAATCATATTAGAAGAGATATACTCATTTACAACATGGTCGCTAGGAATATCGGGAAACAAAAACCTCAATACCGGCTTCAGCAGTTTTGTCAGTCCTGCAATCATGCCCGACTCTTTTGCGATGTTCATCAAACCTGTCCAGAGGGACATAACCCCCAACATGGTAATACACAGCATAACGGCCTCTTTTGAGGATTCCAATGCAGATGAACCTAGGTCACCTAAGGTCCCCATAAAGGCGGCAACCACAATCCCTACAATAATAATGACTCCCCATAAATAATTAAGCATATACTTACCCTTTATATTAAAGTTATATGAATATATGTTGATTTACCGGAAAAAAAGACATTTTTATAGAAATTTTATAATTTTTTCTTATATAATTATTGACTTTAATGTTTTGAGGTGATATCATACCTTACAAGAAGATACATAAATCGACAATATTTGCATGAAGGAGATGTGACATGAAAGACACTGGAATTAGTAGACAACTAGACAATTTAGGGAGAATTACATTACCGATCGAACTAAGACGCTCCCTGGGAATTGGAAAACGCGATTATTTAGAGATTTACATCGAGGATGAAAAGATCATTCTTATGAAAAGGGTCCCCACCGATGTCTTTACGGGTTCGGGAGACGATTTAATCGATTACAAAGGATTTAAAGTATCCGCACAATCGATTAAAGAATTAGCTACGCTTGCTGGCTTAATATGATCATATATTCCTTACAAAACGAGGAGTTCCCCTAGACTCCTCGTTTTAATTTATACAAATTAAAATTAATCGGGGTTCTTTTCAATGAATTCTGAATATATGTCTCTTTTGGACACTCCTCTGTCTTTCGCTGCCATTTTCATAGCTTCTTTTTTGGTGAATCCCTGTCCTATATAATAATCCACATGCTGCCTTGGCAACAGTTCCTTCCACTTTTCTTTTTTCTCCCGGGCAATTTCATCTTGGCTTCGTCCGTCCAGCACTAGTACAAATTCACCGCGGGGCTTCGTTTTATTATAGTACTCTATGGCTTCTTCTAACGTAAATAATAACACTTCTTCGTATTTCTTGGTCAATTCTCTGCAAACAGATATTTTCCGGCTTCCGTCAAGTGTTTCATAAAATACTTGTAATGTTTTCAATATCCGATGCGGTGCTTCGTAAAATACGGTTGGCTTATCCGCAGTCTTTAATTGTTCCAAAACATTGCTTCGTTCCTTTTTATTGGCGGGCAAAAACCCTTCAAATGAAAATCTTCCGGCAGACAGCCTGCTCAAAATCACCGCTGATATCATTGCCGTAGCTCCGGGAAGTGAGGTGACCTTGATCCCCGCCTGATATGCCATCCGCGCCAATTCTTCCCCCGGGTCAGAGATTCCGGGCGTCCCGGCATCTGACACTTGAGCAATCACTTTACCCTCTAACATCTTATGAATCAAAAAAGAGGTCTTTTCCTCTTGATTGAATTTATGATAACTGGTCATGGGTGTTTTGATTTCATAATGATTCAGAAGTTTGATTGTGTGTCTTGTGTCTTCTGCCGCAATCAAGTCCGCTTCTTTTAATATACGCAGGACGCGGAGTGTAATATCTTCCATGTTTCCAATCGGCGTAGCACATAAGTACAACTCTCCAGGCATAGCTTTCTCCGTTTCATTCATATATTCCCTCGGCTGTTTTCTTTATCGGTCTCTTCGGTTTCACTCATAAAGCCGATATACTTCTTCCGTATATCTTCCTTCCTTCTCATATACGATCAGAGGTTTCTCTACAAGAACCCTTGGCTGTCCGCCTCTGACGCCCTCAATTAAGACCATATTCGGCTCTTTATCTATGTAAGGGTATACCAGACGCAGTCTCTTGGGTTCTAACCCGCAATTTGACATTTTCGACATGATTTCGGCCAATCGAAACGGGCGATGAACCATAAAAAAATGCCCGCCCGGTTTGCATAGTTTTTCTGCCTCTCGTAAAATGTCATCCAAATTACATAATATTTCATGCCTGGCAATCAACATTGCTTCGTTTTTGCTCTGCTGACCGTGATTTGCAATCATATACGGCGGATTGCAAGTGATGACATCAAACGACGAACGTTCAAAAAGCAAGGAAGCGGCTTTCACATCTCCCTTTTTCATGGAAACATGCTCTTGCAACCCATTATATAAAATACTTCGTTCCGCCATACTTACAATATCTTCTCTAATTTCTAACCCCGTAAAAAAACGTCCTTTATTTTTACTTGCCAATAAGATCGGAATGACACCGTTACCGGAGCATAAATCCAGGACATGATCCTCTTCTTTTGCCGTCGTAAATGCAGAAAGCAAAACCGCATCCATCCCAAAACAAAATTTCCCGGGGTTCTGAATCAATTTCAGCCCATCCCGCTGCAAATCATCTAAGCGTTCTCCCTCTTCCAAAAAATCAGTTATCATCCAACCTGGATTTCCCTTCTTCTTTTTCCAAATGTTCCAGCTCTTTTAGTTCTTTGTCTATTCTTGAAGTATCACGCTTTTTCTCGCGCCGAAACTTCAATTCTTCCACACCGTATTCCCGAACTTCTTTTTCATCTTTTTCAAGCGTAACAACTACTTTTATCCTTTGTTTCAATACGGCGATACTGATTACTTCTCCGACCAACCCTTCCGGTGTTTTCACTTGACTTCCGATATTCGGAAGTTTTCGGTTCAGGTATTCGTAAGCCTCTTCTTCATTTTTCAGGCAGCACATCAGTCGTCCGCAAACTCCGGAGATCTTTGTGGGATTTAACGACAAGTTCTGCTCTTTTGCCATTTTTATAGATACCGGTGCAAATTCGGAAAGATACGAGTTGCAGCAAAGGATTCGGCCGCAAATCCCCATTCCTCCCAGTATTTTTGTTTCGTCCCTGACACCGATCTGCCGTAACTCAATCCTTGTACGGAAAACAGATGCTAAGTCTTTTACCAGTTCACGAAAATCAATACGTCCGTCCGCCGTAAAATAAAACAATAACTTATTGCGGTCAAATGTGTATTCCGCTTCTATTAACTTCATTTCCAATTTATGATTTTCTATTTTTTCTAAACAAATGTCGTATGCTTCCCTTTCTTTATTTCGGTTTCCTTCTTCTTCTTTGATATCCTTTTCCGTTGCAATACGTACAATCCCTTTTACCGGCGAAGTGAGTTTTTCTTCATCGATCTCGGTAGGCGGCAGTACAACTTGTCCTAATTCAACCCCTTTTGCCGTTTCTACAATAACGTGATCGTCCCGCCTCAGCGTATGCCTTCCCGGCGTAAAATAATAAACCTTGCCCGCCCTGCGAAAACGAACACCGATAACCTTAATCATATATACCTCCGTTTAATCTATAATCTATTCCTTTATATTCAGCAGCATCAATTCCATTGCCACTTCAAAATTAACATTTGCACGAAGACGGATTTTGGCTTTTTCAAATCCCTGCAGAATTTCTTCGATCTTATAGTAACTTAACCTCTTTGCGTCTTCTAATATATACAGATATTCCTCCGATAACAAAATCTGATTGACATCGTTCGTCGCTTTAAATAATAAAACATCCCGATACCAAATAATCATTAAATCAATCGTATCGCCTGCTTCTTCCTTATTTTTTATAATCATTTTCAATTCTGCGATGATGTCAAACACTTTCATTTGTTGGATTTTTCTCAAAATACGCAAAACCTGCTCTTTTTTCTTGATAAAATCCTCCGCACTGGCATAACGAATCGCTTTCCCCAGATTTCCCTGTGCGAACATGGCACTGGTTTTGGCTAAATAATCCGGTACTTTGTACTGCTTAATCAAATACTCCTCAATTGCCGCCGTCGTAAGGGGGCCGAACTCCAAATTCATGCACCGGGAACGAACCGTTGGCAGCAAATTGTTTATGTTATTTGTCATCAAAATGATAACGGCATATTCCGGCGGCTCTTCAATCGTCTTTAGCAATGCGTTTTGTGCCGCTTCCGTCATGGTTTCCGCTTCTGTAATCAAAAAGATTTTGTACTTGCTTGTCAATGGTTTTATAGAAACTGCCCGGTTTAATTGAGTCCGAATTTCTTCCACCCCATACCCGGACCTTTCTTTTTCAACCCATATCACATCCGCATGGCAATTCGCCTTAATCTGTCTGCAGGAAACACAATATTCACAGGGACGTTCCCCATCACATGTACACTGTAACCCGGCGGCAAATGCAACTGCCATAATCTTTTTACCGGCACCGGTCTCTCCTTGTAATATATAGGCATGATAGGGTTTATCCTCTTGTATGGCTTTATACATATGTTCCTTAATCAGTTCATTCCCAATAATCCCCGAAAATCCATTCATACAATCCCCATTCTTGCACATTTTTTTGTGCATAAATACTTGGCATTTGCGCATACACGCAAATCGTGCACATCCCCCCCCCCGGAGGGGCTATATGAAACGACAGTTTTTTATGTCGTTTCATATAGCATGTGAACTATTTTATTTCACACTGCACCTCATCGTTTACGGCTTCTTATGTGAAAATATCCAGTAAAATACCCCTGATTTCATCAATCTTTCCAAGAATCATTAAGTTATCCTTTTCTTCCTTAAGCAGTTCTTCCGCCAACTCATCCAAAACTGCGTCAACCCGTTTTATCATTCCATACACACGATGTCTTCCCCGTTTGTCCAAAAAATTCTCACGGCTGAATTTGTGGGAACGGTTTACGATTTCATTCATAAATGACTTAATCAGTGCACGATAGTGTTTCATATCACGAACGTCTCTATGCTTTCCCAGCTTTTTACCTTGCATCGTAATTTCTTCCATCATGACGCTGAGACGTGCCTGCAAGTCACTTTCGCCAATCGAGCTCATCAGCTTAAACCTGAAATCTNNNATCATAGCACTTTACCTCTTGCTTATCCACCGGACCTGTTTGTTGTAAATCGGTAACTTTAATTTCCAAACGACACCCACCTCCGCTCTGCCCTCTCAAGAGTAGAATTATATTATAGCATACTTCTCTTTCTTTTATCTAGCATTTTTTATCAATTTGATAATTTCATTCACACAAACCTTTAAATTATCGTTCCTATAAATAGTATTAATTCCGGCCGCCTGTATTTTTTCTTCCGAAAAGTCTTTTTCATCTGCCAGAAAACGACGGCAAATCTCTGCTGCACAAGGGTTTTTCTGCTTTTTCTCCCTCGTCATAGAACGCTTGATTCGTTCAAAATCATCCACTGCTATATAAATCGGCATAATCCGTTCTTTCCCAAAGTAATTACGGATTTGTTCATAACCTTCCAGTGTGGAAATCATAAGATAGTCCTTCCTCACCAAATCTATTTTTCCGTCGTTTGCTGTAAAATAATACCACGGTCCGTGTACCGTATCATATTTCCGGCATTCTATTATTTTATTTTCATCCTTCAAACGATGCATCTCTTCCTGAGAACAAAAAATATATTCCTTTCCGTTGATTTCACCTTCCCGGATCGGTCTTGTCGTATAAAGCACCACCCGGTCCAGCTCCGGGCATTCATGCAGCAATTTATGAAATACCGTATCTTTTCCGGTTGCACTTTTTCCCATGATAATAAATATTCTGCCCACAACGTTCCCCTTGTATGATATAGTAGTAGTGTTTATGGCCCCTCTCCAAGGGCGATATGCTTTCTATCGATTTTCTGATCGGCCGTGCCCGATTTTATCCTTATTCCGCCGCAACTTCTATTCTCCTTCCGCTGCCGTCGGCTAATCCCTGCAATACCCCGCCGGATTTCCGTAATTCCGTTAATCTTTGCAAGATTTCAGCGGTTATGACTTCTCCGGGCACGATGCATGGTATCCCGGGCGGATAAACCGCAACAAACTCTTTTGATATTCTGCCGGGGGCGTCTTTCCACTCTGTCTGTTCGCCCGGACATAAATCCGCTTCATACGGAGTATAACAGCTCTCGGGGGCTTCCTGTTTCCGAATGCTTGTTTTTGCATAAACGGGTTTCAGTTCACGGTCGATCGTAAGAAGGGCATCCGCCAATCGGGTCAAAGCCTCCTCGGTGTCTGCTGCTCCGGCGATTGCCGTCACATAATATAAATGCTGCATCTCCGTTTCCATATGGTATTCTTCCCGGAGCAATCTTCCCAACCCGTAACCTGTAATATTTGTCTGATCGGTTTTGATAATAATTTTTGAGTAATCTTTATTGGGGTTATGAAGTAAAGATAAATGCACTAACCGCTCCGTTTTTTTATAAAATGCCGCACAGCAACGGTGAAACCGTTCAAAGGCTTCCTTTCCGTCTACGGCAAGCCAGCCGATACATTGATCCATACTTGACATCAACACATATGACGGACTGCTTGTCTGGTAAATCTGCAAACTCCGGCTAAGCTTGTTTAGGGGAACCCGATCCGTACCGATATGCAGCAAGGCAGCCGGAGTCAGTGCAGGCAGTGTCTTATGAAGACTTTGTATGATAATATCCGCACCTGCTTCCAACGCCGATACGGGAAACGTTTTATGCCATCTCAGATGTGCCCCGTGTGCTTCGTCCACAATGAGCAGCACTCCCTTCTCATGAAGGAAATCCGCAATCCCTTTGACCTCCGAGACAATTCCCTCATAGGTGGGGGAGGTGACGACAACACACTTAATATCCGGTGTCCTTTCCCATGCCCGTTCTACTTCTTCTCTGGTGACTCCGCTGAAAATACCCGATGGCTCCATTAAATCAGGATAAATGTAATAAGGTTTTAAATTCATTGTAAAAATAGCATGATATACAGATTTATGACAGTTCCGTGCGATCAGTATTTTATCTCCAAGACAAACACATGCAGAGATTGCCGATAAAATACCCGATGTACTTCCTCCCACCAAAAATTTTGTTTCCCGTGAGCCATATGCTCTTTTTGCTCTCATTTCTGCCTCTTTTATGATGCCGGAAGCCCCAAAAAGATGGCCGGTTCCTTCTACTTCCGTAACATCAAAAGAATAGGGATTCTCCATCGAAAATGCCGGATTTCTTTTATGACCCGGCATATGAAACGGATAAAGGTTTTTACTCTGGTATTGCATCAATTCCTCATATAATGAACTCACAATTTCTCCTCTCCCGGAGTGCCTCCCATACTCTCACAGCCTTTGCATCTTGTCATTTGGTTCTCTTCATGGTATGATATACGAGGAAAGAGACAAGGCTATCGTGTAAAACAAAAATGTTTCACACACCGAATTTGTGCCTGCGCACAAATGTCGAGTAAGAATGCGTAAAAAACATGCGCAGGAATGGGGATGAATATGGATGTTGTTTTTTCAAATAGCAGTATTTTTATTTTAATATTGTCTTCACTTGCATGTGTTGCGGGACCGGTTTTCCTTTTGTTTCACTATAAGAAAAAATACGATGCAAAAACATCCGGTTTCTTTCTTGGTATGGCAGGTTTCTTTGTATTCGGATTTTTTTTATGCGGACTGCTGATCAATATATTGTTTTATTTGCTTCCCTCGGTTTCGGCCATTCCATGGCAGAGTGCTTTTTATGACGCACTGATTACTTCATTGACTTGCGGTTTCGGCCGTTATGTTATGATGAAATATTGTATGAAAAATCAGTTATCTGCCGGCAGCTCTATGATATACGGTGCCGGACAGGGGGGATTGTACGCCATGATTTTTGGAACAACCTATTGTATTACCACTGCTGTCACCATGCTGTTCAATAATACTTTAGGAACAACGTCATATCTTACGAAACTGGGTATGCAGGGCGAAACACTGGAATCAGGCAGGAAAGATATCAGTAAACTGATTGAGATCGGAACGCTTCAGCATTTATTTGACGGAACGGCCCCGCTGTTCCTCTTCCTTACAGAAGTTGCTTTATCCGTTTTTATGTTTATATTTATAACAAATAAAACCGCTAAGTTTCTGTTTCCCATATCCTTCATTCTGCAGTTCATTGTACTACTTTCTTACCGATTTGAAAAGAAGAATATTATTACAAATCCATTAACGGCTCTTTTTGTTATTATGATTATTACTGCTTTTTGCGGCTTTTATAAACTGCGGGCGGCGGCAAAGGAATCCCCTTAACCTACAAGGCCTCCGCAAATGCAGAAAACACTTCGTATTCTTTCTCTTTTAAAATGCTGCATTTTCGGATCATATCCTCATACGGCTTTCCTTTGCCCATTGATGTGAGTATACAGTGTTTGATTCCCATTTCTCTTAATCTATGGGTTTCCTTTTTCAGCTCATTTACACCTGAGCACAAATATTCATAGGCATCTTTGCTGATTAGGTATTGTTGATACATATAATCCAACCGATACTGCATGGCGATTTTATGCTGATACAGTACATGAAGTGATCTCAAATCCATATCCTTCGGTTTTTCCCATAACATATCAATAAGACAGTCATAGTATTTTAACCCAAACTCACAATCACAATCAAGTACTTTATATTTATAAAAACTATCCCTGCAGTTAATATAGTCTTCGACTTGGGCTTTGATGAATCCGGGTTCCAAATGCACAACCACAGGTTCCTCCATATGCCGAATCACCCATATACTATGAAACCATCTTAGTCCATAGTTCGATAAATACTTTTCCGTTTCATCCACTTGACGGTACGATACTTCCGTCTGGATGTACTTATCCATATAAAAATCCGAAAGAAAAAAGACTTCCCTTTCATCATCAAAACCATAAACCAGAAACCATAAACCAGAGCCTGATGCAGGACATGTTCTTTCAGCTTACCGTAACCATGCCCTAAGTTGTATCCGTCCACGGAAAGAATAACATAACTGTCCTGAGAAAGATGGTATTTTATAAAATCCGAGTATCTCTCCGGAGGAGAATACATCTGCCTCCGATCCATATATTGCGTATCCACAAACGGGCAGTCAATCGGAAAGGATATTTGATTTTCATCCAATTCTTCCAGCAAAAATCCCATTTTTACCGGATCCGCATAAACGAGCTGCAGAAAACGCCCGCAAAACCACGGCATAATTTCTTCCTTACGCGGCCATAGAATAGACAATGAATGTGCCGTTGAGGGATTGGTGGTCAATGGAGGGTATTCAACCGGTAACAATTTTATCATAAATTTCCTCCGCCATATTCTTTTTCCATGCTTCGTGAATTCGGCCACATATATTTAATACAGCCCTCGTATCCTCATGTGTCCATAATGTATATTCATTTTTTCCATCCCGTATTGACTCATAAAGTGCCTCAATTTCATAGGCATATCCGTTTATCTTAAAGGGATCATTGCATTCTTCGACTTGTTTACCGGCATTATTGTAAATGATAAATTTTTCTGCCCCCCAGAAATTCGGTATTTCGATACAACCCTTACTTCCGTAAATCACTGCTGTATTTGACAGGTTTGTTGTAAAATCACAAGATAAAATCGCAATTTTGCCATCCCGGTAAGTGACAACCGTACAGCTCTTACTGTCCTTTGCGGGTTTTGCCAATACCGATGAGGATTGAATATTCGCAATATCATTTCCAAAGAGCTTTAAGATAAATGCAATCGGATATACGCCAAGGTCAAACAAGGCACCCCCTACGATATCGATCTTAGGCAGCTTTGTCGCCCTTGTCAGCGTGGAGCCAAAGGAAGCTTGTATAAATGATACGTCTCCAATCGCACCTTCTTCTAATAATTTTTTCAAATGCATAGTATATGGCAGAAAAAATGTCCACATGGCTTCTCCGACAAATACATTTCTCTCTTTGGCAATTTCAAATAATTCTGCTGCGTCCTTTTCGTTAAGCGTAAAAGGCTTTTCACACAATACATGTTTTCCATAATTTAAACACAGCTTGATGTGTTCATAATGGAACGCATTGGCGGATGCGACATACACAACATCTACCTCCGGATCCTGCAGCATTTTTTCATAAGAGTCATACGCTTTTTGAATCCCATATTTAGCGGAGATTCGTTCCGCCTTTCTTGCCTCTCTTGACGCAACCGCATACAGAACAAAGAACTCCGGCATCATAGTTACGGTTTTTGCCATGGTCTTTGCCATTTCTCCGGAACCAAGTATTGCAAAATTAAATTTCTTC
>QMCD01001904.1_pt1 | contig 12125 bp, 9 predicted proteins | sample 1821841 | NCBI WGS metagenome assembly QMCD01 (sample SAMN01991225, study PRJNA193472) | Termite gut metagenome, whole genome shotgun sequencing project. | isolation source: worker | host: Macrotermes natalensis | reverse complement strand
TCGTTCGGGTCTGGGGTAAGGAAATTTTCGTATAGATAAATTTCCACTTCATGCAATATAGATTCGTTTGCCATGATTATAAAATTTTATTAATTAATATTTGATTTTGATAAAGAGTATACGAGGGAACAAGGGGACAGGGAAATGGGACAATGGAGCAATGATATGTTGTTTTATGCGATACATAATTATACGAAACTGCCAAATTATCGGCAAGAAACCGTACATTAAAATTAGTAAATGATACATCATACATAATCTCTACACTTTCTAAATGAAAGTGCAAATATAATAAAAAATGTTTTGAATGGATAAGCTTTGTGAAAATAAATTATGGAAGTTATGTAAGTTAAGAAGTGAGAAGTGAGGGGGGAGAGATGCAAGGGTAAATATGTCGGATCAGAGCGTCCTTGTGATGACGAGAACCGCCCCTAAATCCCCTAAAGGGAACTTTTACCGCAGTAGTTATTGTTAGTGTTTAGTTCTTCTTCTTTTGTTATTGTTTACTATATTTCATGTTGGCAGGCTCTGTAAGTCCCCTTTAGGGAATTTAGGGGCGGTTCCGGGTACTTCGTGCCTCGCCATGACGAAGTGCGTTCCTCGCCAAGATGACGCTCTGAACAAACACTACTTTACCATTGTACCGCTTCACCATTGCACCGCATGCAATTCCGGATGGCTTCGTTCCTCGCCAGGACGCTATTGGGTATTGTCTGTGCGTCCTTCTTATTTACTCATTCACTTATTCCCTTATTTACTATTGTCATCCCCAACTCACATTAATTAAGCATTGAATGTGGATTCTTGCTGTGTCTTTGAGCTTTTTTCGGGTGATATTCGATGCATGATTTCAAATTTAACTGCTACGTAACATCAGCAAATAAGCATACATATCCACGGTTTTAATTCCCATCTTTGCAGCAAGCCTTTCTTTTCGCTTTTGATAAGCCTCAATGGAAGTATTGAGCAAGTAAGCCGTTTTCTTTGCATCCAAATCCAAAGAAATACATGAAAGCAGCTGCATGTCATTCACCGTCAAATCAGGATATGTTTTCTTCAATGATATAACCCAGACCGGATTCATCTGCTCGAAATGAGAAAGGAATGTCTCCCATTCGGAAGATTCTTTCAACTGTATTTTTAATTTCCTTATCATCGCCTCAAGCATGGGATTGTTTGAATGCTCAAAAATATCGGACAATTCTTTGATGGTGTCTTTTACAAATTCATTTTTGCTGGATTGTGACAGTATCTTCGCCGTAAGCTGTTTGTTTTTTACCTCTATCTCGCTACTGAGCCGCTCCTGTTCCAGCAGTGCCTGACTTTCCTGCTCTTTGAGCTGCTGTTCCAAACGTAACTTCTCATTATTCAACTGCTCCTGCTTCAAGAGAGTTAATGTTTCCCTTTCCTTGAACTGTTGCTCCATAATCAACTTCTGGTTTTTTTCCTTTTCCAATTCAAGCTCTGTTATCTGTTTACGCTGTTTACTCCGTATCGACTGAATACGAAGCACCCAAATAAAAACAATAGCAAGAAGAGCAACAAAAACAGTAATACATAAAAAGAGGATGCGTTCGGCTTTTTGTCTGGCTTTATTCTCAGTCAGCGTTTTTTCCAAATCAAACAGTTCAAACTTTACACGACTACTCTCCAGATAATTCTTATTGTTTATCTTTTGCAAAGAATCCATAGCATATATTACGGAATCTTTATACTGTAACGCCAAATCGGGGAATGCCTTTTCCTTATATAATATGGATAAATGTAAATAAGTATCTTTTATCTGCTCTAAGAAAGGTTTGTACTTGAGCGTTTGCTGTGCATAATAAATTGCCTTATCAATGTTACCTTTTTGATGATATATTCTGGAAAGTGTAAGAAAAATAAATGGGATGTCTTCATAAAGCATGCTATTGTCAGGATTTGCGTCCCAAACATCTTTAAGAACCTGCAAACTGAACTGTTCCGCCTCATCATACTTTTCCTTAAGAAACAAATTATGAATTTTTTCAATATAAACACCAAACCGTATCCTCTCATCGGATATGTTTTTTGCTGCCTGCATACCTATATTGACATACAAGGTAGCAGAATCAAGCTCTTTCAAATTATTATATATTGTAGCAAGATTACTAACAACAAGAGTTATAAATGTACTATCCTTTCGGGATATACCAATTTGATAGGCTTTTCGCAAGTATTCTATTGATTTATGGTAGGCTTTATTCAGATTATATAAAATGGAAATATTATTTAATAATTTTAACTCCATCGCTTTATCCGATATTTCAGGTACAATCTTATATGCTTCCAGATAATATTCCATCGCCTTATCATAATCGGCTATCATCATATAGCAGACACCCATACTGTTTAAGACTTGAACCTTATAGTCATTCCAATGATTCGTCTCTGCCAGAGTTTCTGCTTTCGTGAGCAACTCTATACATCTTGTATAATCCTTTTGTCCATACTTCTCCCTGGCAGAATCCAGGAGATGTTCACAATATTCCTTTGTATTGGTAAACGTGTTATTGCCACGTCCTTCCATACAAAGAAGAGTTATTACCAAGAATAAAAAGATACTTTTATGAAAAGATTTCCATTTCATTATACAGAAGTAGGTTTAAAATAATATGCAAATATACTAAAAAAGAAAAAAGGCTACCTCCCGGCAGCCCAAATGAATTATGGAAACATAAAAAACTCATGTCTACTTATGAAACCAATACTTCCCCGTCTTGCTTTTTCGCATTTACATAAGAAATAAAAATATCATTCATGCTGGGCAAGATTTCCTGAAAACCGACCAAATTAACATGCGACAACAGTATCTTGATTAAATCATTAGAGGTTTGTTCTTTGGGTATTTTCAAATGAGCTTCCGTAAGCTCGTTCCTTAAATGAATTTCCGAAATTATCTCAATATTACCAGGTAAAGAAGCACTCAAATCTACATCTGATGCTGTAAACCGGACAGCAAACAGATTTTCTTTATTCCTATTTTTTATATCGTGAATATTTCCTTCCAATATCTTTTCCGATTTATTAATCAATGCAATGTCATCGCATAATTCTTCTACGGAAGCCATATTATGAGTAGAAAAAATAATGCTGGCTCCTTTTTTACGCAGTTCCAACATTTCATTTTTCAACAGATTAACATTAATCGGGTCAAATCCACTGAAAGGCTCATCAAAAATAAATAACCTCGGTTCATGAATAACCGTTACAATAAATTGTACTTTCTGTTGCATTCCCTTAGAGAGCTCTTCTACTTTTTTGTTCCACCAGGAAGTAATTTCAAACTTTTCAAACCAATATTTCAAGCGTTTTATAGCAACATCTTTGGGCATTCCTTTCAATCGTGCCAAATAAACAGCCTGATCTCCTACCTTCATCTTGCGGTACAATCCACGCTCTTCAGGCAGATAGCCGATTTGGGCAATATGCTTCTCTGAAAGTTTTTCCCCTTCAAAAAACACTTCACCGCTATCCGGTGCAGTAATTTGGTTGATAATACGTATTAAGGAGGTCTTCCCTGCCCCATTAGGTCCTAACAAGCCAAAAATAGACCCTCCTCTAACAGAGAGACTCACTTCATTAAGGGCAATATATTCACCGTATTTTTTTGTTACATTATGTATATTTAATATATTCACAATATTGACTTTTTTGAAGTACAAAAATACATAAATTTGTTCAATAAAAGGATGAAGCACTTGGAAGGATTATCCACAAAAAAGACTATCTTTGCCAATTCTGTTTTGAACAAGTTTTAGCTATCTATGAAACCATATAAAACACTTATATTTATATTATTAGTATTTTTCTCTTTGGGTCTTTTGGGAGTTGTTTTTCCAAAAGAAGGTCTCAAAATAGGTATTGTTACCTTGAATTTTCCTTCACCTTCTTCTATTTTTGAAGTGGAAAAAGAACAAATTATGAATATTGATGAGAATCTGGAAAACCTCAAACAACAGGCTCATATTGCACAAATGAATTCTATCGCAGACAGTTTGCTGTTTTTCAAAAACTTTGTGACAAACAATACAGCTCGTTTTCATTTTCCCAATGATGATTATACATACTGGGATAACTTTTTTGCAGCTTTGGAACAGGCAAAAACATCTTCTAAAGCTGTTCATTTACTGCATTACGGCGATTCACAGATAGAAATGGATAGAATCTCAAGCGGTTTCAGGCAAAGATTACAGGAAGAATTTGGCGGCGAAGGTGCCGGAATAGTTCCCGCTATTCAAACTATTCCTTCTTTTACAATACGGCAATCCTATTCCGGCTCGCTGGCACGTTATGTTCCTTATGGGGACTCAACACAGCCACGCGCTTCACATCAAAGATACGGATTGCTGATTAATGTTGGACAGCTCTATAGACAAGCAAGCATCACTTTGGGAGCTTCAGGTTATAAACAGGCTCAAGAAAGAACAAAAAATTTCAGTCGATTGGTATTGATCATTGGAAATAATTCTGCAAATTTTGCAGCGACTTGCCAAGAAAAGACGTATTCCATTAAAGAAGCCAAGCAAGGAGTTACTACGCTCACCTGGAATTTTGATACTCCTCTTTCACGTACGACACTGAATTTAAGTGGTCGTGCTGAAATATACGGCATTTCTATGGAAGGAAAATCGGGTGTTACAGTTGATAATGTTCCTTTGCGGGGAAGTTCGGGTACTTTGTTTACACGGATTGATGCCAATATATTGGCACAATGCTATAAGCAGATGAATGTCAAAATGATTATCATGCAATTTGGGGGTAATTCCGTGCCGTATCTCAAAACACAAAAAGGAATTGACAACTATATGGCATCTATTGCCAAACAAATACAATACCTTCAAAAAGCCAATCCAAATGCTATGATTTTGTTTATCGGTCCTTCGGATATGGCAAAACGTATCAATGGCAAAATGCAAACCTACCCTGACCTTCCGACAATAAATGAAGCATTAAGGCAAACAGTCTTGCAGAATAATGGTGTTTATTGGGATATGTTCCATGTGATGGGAGGAGAAAATTCCATGGAATCGTGGGTAAAACATTCTCCGCAATGGGCAGGAAGTGATTATATCCATTTTACGGAAGCCGGAGCTAATCAGATAGCAACAACACTTTCGGATGCTTTTATGGTACATTATCAATTTTATAAGATGCGTAAAAGTATAAATCCTGAATTGGTAAAGCAGTTTATGGAAAGAGAATGATTAATGGTTAATGATCTTAAACTTTCAAGATTCGACAAAAATCGAAAATATGCCTTTGAGGTGAGATGTCAAAAATTCAAAGTTGAATAGGGCAAAAGACTTCTCAGAATTGCCTCAAGATTCAATAGCTCATAGGAAGATTGAAATTATTCTCGCTGAAAATCAGCATATAATAAGTTTTTTCTTGAATATTTTCCAAAAGCGTTTTTTATATTAAAAATGTGTATACTTTTGTGTATCTTTTTCTATATGGAAGGTATTTACAAAAGAAAATGGGAAGAGGAAAAGATAGGATTAATATTTTATAAATTAAAATAATTGAACTATGGCACTCTTTTTTAAAAAAGTGGAACGTAGCAATCCACGGGACATTAAGGCTCCAAAAAAATGGTATGCATCATTAAAAAGTGTTGGGTTAAAGAGAGAGAAAGAAATTGCAATTTTAGCCTCTGAAGGCACAACGCTTGACCCCAAGGAAGCACAGCTTGCTTATTCCCGTTTTGGAAAAGTTGTTATACAGGCATTGCTTGATGGACATACTGTAGAGATTGAAGATCTCGGTACTTTTCGTTTAACGGTACATTCGGAGGGAGTCGACAAGAAAGAACAGCTTACCGCCAATAATATCAAGGAAGTAAATTTACGATTTGTCCCTTTCAAAACCACCAAAAAGACCTTGCAAAAGGCTACTTTCAAAGATTTGGAAACCATGTGATTAGAATTGACCTTTACAAAGTCTTGACTTTGCATTTATAAAGTCAAGACTTTGTTCTCGCAAAGTCAAGACTTTATTTTATTCATTTCAAAACAAAGTACAAATCTAATAATAACAAGGAGTAAGCCAAAAATCCTTTAAAGAGTAGGCAAAATTAATTATATTTAAGACATGAAAAAAGTCAAAATTTTTACGGTAATAATCGTAGCGATAGTAATTGGAGCAGGTATCTTTGAGGGATGTCAGAAAGACACAGAAAACATGGAATTATTCCCCATTGGCAAAAAACAAAAATTAATGGGCGATTACCAGCAACCCACGCAGATTGTAGACATAAATACTGTCTTACTAATCGGGGGTACAGAATGTCCTGTAGAAGGAAATGCCGTTGTAGGACTCTATAATAAGCAAATTTATGAATGTAATATAATGTATAGAATGTCTGCAAATGGGACAAATGCAACAATTGCACCATCAACAACTACTGTACCTGCTGCACCTATTGCACCTACTGCATCTGTTGAAGATATGACATTACATGCAATACTAAAGCCGGAGTTTGATGATATAATGATTCCTGTTAATCCTGTATCGGAAAATTATATCATGACATTTTCCGGTGAGATTACGGAGGAAGATATTTCTATTTTATGGCAAAGAATAGTAGAAATATGTGAGAAAAGTGTGGTTGTAGATTTCAGATGTCCATATATTTTAGCGTTAAGTAGAGAAACAGGAATAAATATTTTTGAATTGGCAGAAAGCCCGTTCTTTTTAAAATTTGTAGCTCAACTTAATGATTTTAATTCATATTTTGTAGAACAGATACAAAATAACAATGCATCTATGGAGGAATTTGGAGCACTAATGCAAGAATTTGCTAATGCACCTTTATGGAAAGAAGATTATATACCTCAACCGGGTGAAAGCAAGTATTTAGAATATAAAAATATATATCATAACTTTTACAGTTTAGCAGAAAAATTGTCGCAAATGTATTTTGGAGATAATTTTAATGATGAAATTACCTTTGATGGGGTTACCTATCATGTTGTTGCAGCGGACAGGATAAATTCTTTAAAAAATAGTTGTGCTACTTTTAACGAAGCACTGATAAATTCATACCCTAAATATCTTGATTTATCTGTAGACATGCAAGATAAAGTAATCAGGGGAACTTTGATCATGGGCTGTTATGATGATTATCTTGATGCTCTTGCTGCTGCGGGAAATAAATGGTATAAAGCTGCTGAAGCCTGCAAAGGGGCAGAAGATTGTCTTCAAATAGCTGCTGAGCAACATGCCGATGAAGTGAAAAAAGCACTTGGTGATTATTGTGCATGCTTGAGGGAAGCAGGGATAGATTGTAAATAAAATTAACTCTTTTTATTATGAAACAAAAATATATAATAGTTGCACTTATATTTATTCTCTTTACGAATAAAACAGTCGCACAAAAGCAAGAAGGAGAACTTAATAACCCTGAAATACAAAAACTTTTAGCATTAAGTGAAAGTATCCGATGGGGGAAAATTAATCTTGTAATTAATAAAGAACGAAAAAGAGAACCTGCGATAGAAACAAAGGAATATCAGATAAGCTTTTTTAAAACAGGGAAATTTTTAAGATTGATGTTAATAGATGAAATTCACTATAATTTATTGAATACTACGGATTCCATGCAATATATTTACAATGGAGAAGCATGGTATACTATAGATCATAAAAATAAAACATGTATCATTGATACAAGCTACTATTATACAACTTCTTCTCCGGCGCCTTTGCCTCTTGCAAATCTTTGGTGTATTCTTCAGGATGACTTGTTTAGTTTCTATAGCGGAGGACATTTGTTAATTTCCTTAGCACGAGCAACAGTAAGTAAAGAAATACAGAGAAATGGAAGTATAACACTTGTAGAAATGGAAACAAGCGATTCGCTAAATGACAAGGAAGTCTTGTTTACAGAAGAATACGAATGGGATACGAGTAAATCACTTTTACTTCGTCATAGTAAAACTGTAAAAGATGATAGTGCCTGTTCCGAAAAAGATATTGTAAAAACAGAAACACGGTTAATAAATGTGTCATTAAATGATGAAAAATATAGGGACAGTGCTCTTTATAATGGATTAAATTTTGCAAAATCATATAAAATCGAATACCATAATGATAAAGATGAATAACTGCGTTTGCTTGAGGCTGTGCTATATGAAAAACACACCTGATTACATAATAAAAAATAATTGAAAAAGAAAAAAATGATGAGCATAGAGAGATTCTTAAGGTAATGATGGATTCTATTCAAATAAAATATGTTAATACTACAACTGTAGATTAAATATATTTTTAATTAATTGAATATAGTTTCTACATACAGTTATATAATTATCAAAAGCTGCTTTAAAGCAGCTTTTTTTGTATATACGCAGCAAATAATAATAATCTTTTCACGTTCTTCTTTTTTAATAAAAATATCATTAAGTAAAAAAAATGACAAATAGCCAATGCAGAAAAAACAGTATTGCTTTCTATTCTTATTAATTGTATTTCTCAATACAATTCGATCGCAATCTATCTATCGGGAAATACCAAGTTTTGCATTTGTAGATAAAAATGCGGAAAATATTATCTTCCCTTCGGGAGATACAAACGCTTACAAAGCACTTTTTGATAAATTAGACAATCTTATCTTTGAAGGGAAAGGAAATATCAATATTTTGCACATGGGAGGTTCGCATATTCAGGCAGGAACTTTTTCCAATCGTATACGTGCCAATTTATTATCTTCTTTTCCGGGCTTGGTTGGAAGTCGGGGATTGATTTTTCCATTTTCGGCTGCAAAAACAAACAATCCGCATAATTATAAAACGACTTTCACCGGTACCTGGGATGCAACCCGGAATGTATTACGCGAACCCAAGTATCCTTTAGGATTGTCCGGAATGTGTATTGCAACATCGGATAACAACGCAACTATCAGCATTAAGATGAGACCTAATGGAGAGCCTTTTGTTTATGATTTTAATAAAGTTTACGTGTTGGGTTATTCCGATTCGGGATACATGCAAGTGCGTTTGCAAATTCAGGATACTGTAATTGTTGAAGGTATTTACGATTCGCTAAAATTGGCATATTGCTTTGAGCTGGACAATTACGTTGATTCTTTCAAATTGTTTTTCTCGAAAAAAGATTCTTTGTGGGAGCCTTTTTATTTGCGTGGATTTTGGCTGGACAACGGCATGCCGGGTATCAGTTATATTGATATAGGAGTGAATGGTGCGAGCATTCCGTCTTATCTGAAATGTATATACCTGGAAAAAGATTTGGCTTTTGTTAAGCCGGATTTATGTATTTTTTCCATAGGGATTAACGATGCGAGCGGGGCAGATTTCGATACAAATTATTTCATAAATAATTACAAGGAATTGATTCGAAGAATCAGAACCGTTTCGCCCGATTGTATGATACTGTTTACAACAAACAATGACAGTTACCGGAAAATAGGGCGGCGATATGTTAATAACACAAATGGAGAACTGGCACAAAAAGCATTTTTTTCATTGGCAAAACAGTATAATACCGGTGTATGGGACTTGTTTACCTATATGGGCGGATTGACGTCCATCAAAAAGTGGGAAAATTACTCTCTGGCTCAAAAAGACAAAATTCATTTTACCTCGCAAGGATATATGCTTTTGGGTGACCTTGTTTATAACGCCATTGTAAGAGAATATGTCAAACATCTAAAAAACACGCATATCATTCATGGACTGGAGTAATATAGCAAATTTTCTATGGGAGATTTTCTCCTTTGACGCACAGCGCCCATTGCTGTTTACCCAGTTTTATTTCTGGGCATTCTTTGCCTTTGTAATGGCAGGGTTGAGCCTTGTATATAACCGCCGCTTATTACGGAATACATTCCTGCTTGCTGTCAGTTTGTTTTTTTACTTCAAAACAAGCGGGTTGTTTGTCTTTATTTTAGTCTTTTCCACACTCTCCGATTACATTCTCGGACAATGTATTTACCGCTCAAAAACCAAACCGAAGAAGAAATTATTCTTAACATTCAGTCTTGTACTTAATTTGTTAGTCCTGTCTTATTTTAAATATGCATATTTCTTTACTGATGTCCATAATAATCTGTTTCATTCCGATTACCAAGTAATTAATTTTCTGGCATTATGGGCAAACAATCTGGCAGGAAGTGGTTTTTCGGTAGATAAGATTTTGTTGCCTGTCGGAATCTCATTTTACACATTCCAGACAATGAGCTATTCCATTGATGTTTACCGAGAGAAAATAAAGCCGGTAAATAACATTTTGGATTTCGGTTTTTATGTGAGTTTCTTTCCCGGATTGGTGGCAGGTCCTATTGTGCGTGCCAATGAATTTGTTCCGCAATTATACCAGAAATTTTTCCTTTCACGGAAACAATTTGGACTGGCTATTTTCTGGATACTGAACGGGCTGGCGAAAAAGTTAATTTTAAGTGATTACCTGGCTGTTAATTTTATTGACCGGGTCTTTTCAAATCCGTTGATGTACACCGGATTTGAAAACCTGATGAGTCTTTTTGCCTATTCGTTACAGGTATATGCCGATTTCTCGGGTTATACCGATATTGCTATTGGAATTGCCATGCTGATGGGCTTTCGTTTGCCGCAGAACTTCAATTCACCGTATAAGGCAAGCAATCCCGCAAACTTCTGGAAACGCTGGCACATGTCTTTATCCCGTTGGCTGACAGATTATCTATATATTCCTCTGGGTGGAAACCGCAAAGCCACTCTTGGAACCTATTTTATTATTGTCATTATTGCATTAATTGTTATCTTTTTGGCAAATACCTTATGGGTTACGATAACTGTTTCCGCATTAGCCCTCATACTGATATTTGTATTTATTGTATTTCCCAATACACGAAAATCCATCTCCACCAATATCAATGCGATGAACACTATGCTTTTGGGCGGACTGTGGCATGGAGCAAGCTGGAATTTTATGATTTGGGGCGGTTTGAACGGAACAGGCATATTGATTTACCGACTATGGAAGCGGCTCTCCATTTACCAAAAAACAGCTTTAACAGCTTTGTTATTCGGATTGTTTGTCGGGTTGAATTATTTCATTCCAAAGCCTGTATTTGTCATTGGAGTTGCCTGGACAGGAATCATATTTTTCGGTACTTTAATCGAAATGATTTATTCATTGTTCAGAAGCGGAAAACCAATCAAATGGATTAAAAATTCATGGTCTATTTTCCTGACATTTGTTTTTATCACCTTTACCCGTTTGTTTTTCCGTTCCGGCTCGAATTTAGATCCGGCTTTAGCCAACGAAGAGGCATGGAATACGGCTCAAAACATGGTTGCCAAAATCGGAGGCTCCTGGGATTGGTCAATAATAGGAAATATTATTATTCAGCAGAAAAATGTATTTATCTTGTTCGTAACAGGAATGATTATCCATTGGCTTCCCGAACGGCTCAAACGTCAGTACCGGTACAATTTTGCAGCCATGCCATTACCATTGATACTGTTGGCGGTGGTAATTGCCATATTTATCATTTATCAATTCGCCACTTCCGAACTGCAAGCATTTATTTACTTTCAGTTTTAGCAGAGAGTGTAAAATAAAGTCTGTCTAAAAAAAGTATATATTAACGCAAAATAGACAGAAAATAAATGTTTTTCCATATTTTCTCATTTGAGAAAAAGGCTTGTAGACCTTTACAAATACTTCTCTTTATAGAGAAATATATTTACACCATTACACGAAGATTTCTCAATAAGGAGAAAGTACCCCGCACTGCAGCACGATGGCTTCTCAATAGTGAGAAAGTATTCCGCACTGCTGCACGGATGTTTCTCGGCAATGAGAAAGCGTCATGCAGTGCTGTGTGTGTATTTCTCAATACAGAGAAAGTTATATTCATTAATGCAGACCTGTTTCTCATAGAAGAGACGGGATTACCTTGCAGTGTGGATGAAAAAATACTGCAAGTTTTGGGGTAAATAGTTGGTGAAAAACAGGAAAATAAATTATAATTTTGGCATGAAGTTGAAGAGGAAGCAAGCTAGAGGTGCACCTTGTCAGCAATAGACTTCAAGATATACGTAAGCAAAGAGGAGACTTTTGGTCTTCTCTTCTTTTTTGTATTTCTTACGGCATCTTTC
>QMCD01004667.1_pt1 | contig 12126 bp, 10 predicted proteins | sample 1821841 | NCBI WGS metagenome assembly QMCD01 (sample SAMN01991225, study PRJNA193472) | Termite gut metagenome, whole genome shotgun sequencing project. | isolation source: worker | host: Macrotermes natalensis | reverse complement strand
TGGATGGAGCGGGGATTTTTCCACTCCGAGCCTGACGGACGCAAGCCTTATACGATGGTGATCCCGCCCCCCAACGTGACGGGTATACTCCACATGGGGCATGTACTGAACAACACGTTGCAGGATGTTCTGGTGCGCCGTGCGCGTATGCAGGGCAAGAACGCCTGCTGGGTTCCGGGTACCGACCACGCTTCGATAGCCACCGAGGCAAAAGTCGTGGCACGGCTGCGCGAACGGGGTGTGGAGAAAAATTCGCTGACGCGCGATGAGTTTCTGCGCCATGCGTGGGAGTGGACGGACGAACACGGCGGGATAATCCTCAAGCAGTTGAGGCATTTGGGGGCATCGTGCGACTGGGACAGGACGTGCTTTACGATGGATGAGGCTCGCAGCGAGAGCGTATTGAAAGTCTTTGTCGACCTCTACAACAAGGGTAAAATCTACCGCGGTGTGAGGATGGTGAACTGGGACCCCGCGGCGAAAACAGCCCTTAGCGACGAGGAAGTGGTGTACAAGGAGATGCAGGGCAAGCTCTACTACCTGCGCTATATGGTCGAGGGTTCCGACGAAGCGGTGATCGTAGCCACGACGCGCCCCGAGACTATTTTGGGTGATACGGGCCTGTGCGTCAACCCTGACGACCAACGATATGCCGCACTGAAAGGAAAAAAAGTCGTCGTGCCGTTGGTGGGCAGGGTGATACCCGTGATACAGGACGGTTATGTCGATATGGAGTTCGGTACGGGAGCACTGAAGGTTACCCCCGCGCATGACGTGAACGACTATGTGCTGGGTGAGAAATACGGCTTGGAGGCGATAGATATTTTCACTGACGACGGTAAGATAAACGGCCTCGTGGGAATGTACGAAGGTATGGACAGGTTCGACCTGCGCAAAACGATCGAGAATGATTTGCAGGCCGCAGGACTGTTGGAGAAGGTCGAGCCTTACACTAACAACGTAGGTTGTTCGGAGCGCACCGGCGTGCCTATCGAGCCGAAACTCTCCATGCAGTGGTGGCTGAAGATGGAAGAGCTGGCAAAACCCGCACTCGACGCCGTAATGGACGGCGACGTGAAGTTTCACCCCGAAAAATTCAGGAACACCTACCGCCATTGGATGGAGAACATAAAGGATTGGTGTATCTCGCGGCAGTTGTGGTGGGGGCATCAGATCCCTGCATGGTACCTTCCGGGCGGCGGTTTTGTGGTCGCTCTCGACGAGAACGAAGCGTTGAGACTCGCGCGCGAGAAAAATGAGTCGTTGCAGCTTGCCGATCTGCGTCGCGATGACGATGTCCTCGATACATGGTTCAGTTCGTGGCTGTGGCCGATAAGCGTCTTCGACGGCATACGCTATCCCGAGAACGAGGATATTAAATACTACTATCCCACCGATGACCTTGTGACGGCACCCGAGATAATCTTCTTCTGGGTGGCGCGTATGGTGATGATGGGCTATGAATACAGGGGACAAAAACCTTTCGGCAATGTCTATTTCACCGGTATTGTGCGCGACAAGCAGGGGCGGAAGATGTCGAAACAGTTGGGGAATTCTCCCGACCCGCTTGACCTGATAGAGGCCTACGGAGCAGACGGCGTGCGTATGGGTATGATGCTCTCCACCTCGGCGGGCAACGACGTTATGTTCGACGAGTCGATGTGCGAGCAAGGCCGTAACTTCGGCAACAAGATATGGAACGCCTACCGTTTGGTAAATTCATGGGGTGTCGACGAGGCCTTGGAGCAGCCCGAAAGCGCGCGTTTGGCCGTAGAGTGGTTCGAGGCGGTACTCGACAAGGCATTGGTCGATATGGAACGCAGTTTTGCGTCGTATCATATCTCCGAGGCGTTGATGACGGCTTATAAACTCTTCTGGGACGACTTCTCGGGGTGGTTCCTCGAAATGGTGAAGCCCGCATACCAACACCCTATAGACGGGAAAACGCTTGCCCAAACCAAGGCGGTCTTCGAGAAACTGTTGCAGGTTTTGCACCCATTCATGCCTTTTATTACAGAAGAAATATGGCAGCATATCGCTCCGCGTAAAGAGGGTGAGAGTATTATGGTCTCTCTGGCGCCCGTTGCGGGGGCGTTCGACGAACGTCTGTTGAGCGAGTTCGAAAAAGTGCAGGAGGCGGTGGTCGCGGTACGTAGTTTCCGTCAGAAAAACAGTATTCCAAACAAGGAACAAATCGTCCTGCACGTTATTCCCGATGAGAATTTCCACGCTCGCTACAACCCCCTGCTCGAAAAAATGGCCAACCTGTCGGCTGTCGAGGAGGTCGGTGAAGTACACGCTACGGAAGAGACATTCATGGTAAAGACCACGCAGTATTCGATCCCGTTGGCTATCGAAGATACCGCTGCCGAACTCGAAAAGCTGCACGGTGAACTCACCTACCTTGAAGGATTCCTGCGTACGGTGATGGGAAAACTCGGCAACGAACGCTTTGTGGCCGGTGCACCCGCCGCGGTGGTCGAAAACGAACGCGCCAAGAAAACCGATGCTGAAGCTAAGATTACTGCGATCAGAGAACGTATAGCAGCATTGAAGTAAGCCGCTTACCCGCTATGTTATCCAGGGCAAGCCGTTGGCGATGAGGAATCTATCTTATATTCTTAAGCCCCTGTGAGTTAGAGATCTCTCGCTCCATGCTCGAGATGACAAAGAAATGATTGCTTGGTGCGGGCTGTTTCCACTCTCGGTGGATTTTGGCCTGCCGACACGGATACTTTTCATTTTATACTCCCGTAAGATACCGAATTTCGGTATCTTACGGGAGTATTGCTATGGTATATAATTTGCATAATGTAGAATTAGTTAATAGTATAACCTGTTAAAAATTCGACATTATGGAAAACAAGAACAACAGCTGCGGCTGCAAAGAAGACCTTAAGAAAGAAGTTAAAGAGATGGTGAATGAAGTCGAAGGCTATACTGCTGCCGACCATGCCCGTAAACAAGCCGAAGTGAAAGCGGCCTTCGGGAATGAAACGCACCATGAGGCACACCATGATGCAAGTTGCTCTACAATGGGACATAAATCAACACACCATGCAACCCATAAGGAGATGCACCACAATGCTCAACATCCCCATCCCGACAAGAAAAAGAACGAATGTTAGCATGCACCACGGGTGTTAGCGGCTTTAATAAAGCCGCCCAAGTGTTCGATCACCCCTCCCACCGCCCTCCCCTGACCGTAGGGGGAGGTCCCTGTCGCGGCCAAGGCCGCTCCTGAAGTTGTCGAGTTCGGAATTGCACTGCGCTTATCCCGAACTCAGGTTATTTAGAATAGCAACAGCGCACATTGTGCGCTGTTTTTCTTTTGTAAAATGCCGATGAATCGAGGCACGATTGTTGAGATAAAGTAAACATTATTAATCTAAAAACTTATCTGTTATGTCGTGGTTATGGTTTATTCTTATCGGTCTTGTTGCAGGTTGGCTTGCAGGGCTTATCGTTAAAGGTACCGGTAACGGTTTCCTGCTGAACATTGTTATCGGTATCGTAGGTGCGTTGCTGGGAGGTTTTCTGTTCGGTTTATTAGGTTTGGCGACTACCGGTATTCTGGGTAGCTTGATATGTGCATTGGTCGGCGCTATCGTATTGCTGTTGATAGTCGGATTATTTCGCAAAAGAGCGTAACTAATGTATGCCTGAGGGCATGCGATGTCTCTCCGGAGTAAGATCTTGAGGTGATTGAAGAAAAATAAGGCTGCTCCATACATGGAGCAGCCTTATTCGATTTAGTTGTAACCCGCGATATAGAGCGTTATCGTATGACCCTGCCTTTTTTCTTGGGAGAATAATCATTGATGTTGATATTTTTTATTGTCAGGCCGCCGCCGTTAGTGTCGCTGTCCGGAATATCGATATAGTTGGCAGGCTCATAATAATCGATCTTTTCAACCCCTTTTTGAAGAGGCGGAAATATCATGGTCTGCTCTACGAATCTGCCTTTAAGACCGGATACTATATACATCCGGCCCACTTCCTGTACGCCTTCGATGTCACGTATCATATAGTTGTCGCCGGTTTTAGGATCTATAAGGCATGCGTCTCTATCGACGAAAAGCCAGTTGTGATCCCAATAGATTTCACAAATGAAAGTTACACGGGTTTCTTTTTCGTTAGCTTCGATGCTATGCAACCGAGATGATTTGGACGAATGTTTGAAACCATTCGCGATCTTCAAATCCTTGTTCGAGAGAAACCTGCCGTTGTAATCCATTACACCGAAGACATTGCGTTCGGGTACCTCTACACCGTCCGGATTGTAGTATTTCCCATGTTTGTATGTTACATTTACTTTAGTGTAATCCAAGTCGTTACTTTTGGCGGCTGTTGTAATCGCTCCCTCGTTTTTTGCCTTGACCACCCGCATCTCTGACAGATAGTTTATTCGTGTAGTTGCAATAGTCTCCTCTTTCTGGGTCTTGACCACTATCACGCCGTTCTTTGCACGTTTACCGTATCTTTCTGTGGCTGCCGCATCTTTTAATAGTGTGATGCTCTGTACTTTATTCTCGTCCAATTCTATTAATTCTTCTAAGGGAACCTCCTTGTCATCGATTATAATCAGAGGGATCTTTTTTGAAGATTCCTCTGCTAATAGAATGGGATCGATGTTGCGCAATGCCGAAATAACGGTAGCTGAACTTGCCGAGAGAAGCTCGCTTCCGGATATTACCCTCACATCGCCGACAGTCTTTTCGTCCGGCTTACCATATTCGTTTATCTGTACGGCTCCCCGCTTGCCTTCTGCCCTGAGTTTACGTACTTGTTCGGGGTCTTTGATAAGATCTGCCATATCAGGGAAATAGGCTACGCCGTAACTGTTTCCTATTTTGCGAGTATGCAGTTCGGCAGCGGATATTACATTACCGTTGAATACTATTGCCGATGTCGGTCGGATGGTGTCGATGGTACCATGTCCGGGGTTGTTAGATCAAAAGGGATGCTCCCGGAAATTCGTACGAATCGGCAAAAGCGATACGGTTCGGCTGCTTCGTGTCTAAGTACTGTGGCTGCCGTAATCTTTTGGAGGTCAAGGGCATTAATTTTATCGACTGAAACTTCGTGGTCGTCGAGTATGAGCAGGTACCCTGCTGAGTTTGTTTTGTCGTAGCCGAGCCTTTGCAGGATGTCGATATTGTCCGGTTGTCCGCTATAACTTAGTTTCGTAACTCCTGTTGTGTCGGGGCGTATCGTTTCCGTATTCTGCGATATCACGTAGCGCGGTTTTGCAAAGGCCGCCAAAATGATGGCTGCGATAGGCAGAAGCAGCGCAAAAACGGCGAGTTTACGTGCATTGTGAGAGTTTTTTCGGTTCATCATGGTATATCGTTTTAGATTGTTTTTTCCGCTTCCGGCAAAAGTATGACCGAGGGTGAAGACGCGGTCACCCAGCGCACTGTTGATAAGTGTTGCTTTATAAATTGCCCGAGAGCAGCCATTGGCCAATACGGCGGTGTCGGCTATATATTCGTGGTTGTCTCGTACGGCCCGCATGGTAAGCCTTGCAAATGGATTGAACCATTGAATTGCACATACTGCACCTGCTAACAGCAGATCTAAGCGATGGCGACCGCGAATATGTGCCAACTCATGGGAGATGATTATTTCACGTTCGGCTTCCGACATGGCGGAGTCGAGGAATATGTATCTCCCGACTGAAAACGGTGTGCTGCCGGCTACTTCGACTATGCGATAACCGTCGTATTGTGTGTAACCATGCTTGCGAATAATCCCACGTATCCGGATGCCTCGGCGCACCACCCCTGTCGCCATAATGAGAACACCCGTCGCGTAACACGCAAGAACCAACACCATCCAGTCAAGACGGCTTGCGGATTCGTCTACGACGGGTGCTGTCGTTATGGCCGGAGATGTCGTTGTCTCGACTTCAGTAAATTGTAGCTCAACAGGCACGGACTTTATTTCGCGCACATAATGCAGCTGCACTGCAGGTAATATCAACGAGAGTATCAATGCCGCCGCCAGATACTGGCGGTTGAACTTGTAAAATGTCTCGCGACTCAACAATAGTTTCCATACACACCAGAACAGTGTGAGCCATAATGCCGATTTCAATACCCATTCGATCATAGCTTCTCTTCCTCCAATTCGCGGCGCGTCTCTTCCAACAGATGGTCAAGTTCGTCTACAGATAGGTTTGCCTCACGAACGAAGAACGATGCCATCGACGCGAACGAGCCGTCGAAATAGTTGCGCATCATACCGAAGAATTGGGCGCGTGAATAGTCGCTCTTCGAGATTGCGGGGGTGTAGTGATTTATTCGGCCGTCGGATGTACGATTAACAAAATTCTTGTTTTCCAAGATCGTGAGTACCGTCGCGACCGTAGTTCTGGCAGGTCGCGGTTCGTTGAACCGCTCACGTACATCGCTTACAGTCGCATCGCCCAGCGACCACAATATCTGCATAACCTGCTCTTCTGCTTTTGTCAACTCTTTCATGAAAGCAAAGATACGTCTAATATTTTAGACCGCCAAATTTTGGGGCTAAATTTTTAGACACGATAGGAAAAATCATGTAAAATGGAAAATTTCAGGAGCGCAAGCCTCTTATAGTAATTGTTAAAGGTAATGGATGGATAAGTACCCAAAGATGTCATCTCGAAGCGTTGAGCGAGAGATCTTTTGTAAGATATGTGCTTTTTTCTAAAGAATGATATTGGTTTCTTCGATAGACCTTGCGAGTAAACTTTTGCCGCGGTGCAGCATTGCGAGATATTATACTTTGGCGTTATTTGAAAATATTAAACCTTGCCAGTCGGCGGTTGCGGCGGCCGAGCATCAGGAACTCGGCTACTAAAAACAGGAGTGCCGCGGCCAACATCCATTGGAAATATTCGTCGTATTGTTCATAAATCGGTGCGGTATGGCGTGCACCCTCCGTTTCACGAATCTTGGCCACGATCTCCTCCAGTCCGAAATCCTGGTTCGTGGCACGAACATAAGCGCCTCCTGTTGCCAAGGCTATATCTTGCAACGCTTTTTCGTCCAGATGCGAGACTACCGTCTCGCCCCGCTCATCGCGAACATAGTCGTCTCCCAACAGAATGGGCGCCCCTTCGGGAGTGCCGATACCGATGGTGTAAATCGTGATACCCTGTTCGGCGGCTGCCTTGGCGGCTGCCAAGGCGTCATCTTCGTGGTTCTCGCCATCCGAAATAATTATCATAACACGCCCACTATCATTGCCTGCCGAGAATGAGGCGGTAGCCAGCTCTATCGCCGCACCTATCGCCGTGCCTTGACGGCTGACCATATCGGGCGACAGTCGATCGGCGAACTGTCTTGCAGTAGCCCTGTCGGCGGTCACGGGAAGTTGAACATAGGCATCCCCCGCAAAAACGACCAATCCCACCCGATCCTGTCCCGTGTCGTGCAGAAGATGGTCTATGGCTGCTTTGGTACGCTCTAACCGTGTCGGTGCAAAATCCTGCGCCAGCATACTGTTCGATACATCTACTGCCACGATCATTTCCACGCCCGAAGATTGTCGCTCGCGAAGTTTGGCACCCGACTGTGGGCGTGCAACGGCCAACACGATGAATACAAGGGCGATAAGCAACAGGATGAATTTATTGCGTTCCCGACGCGGCGAGTATTCTGGGATAAGCATGGCGGTAGTTGCAGGGTTGCCGAAACGGGCCATACGTCTGCCGCGCGCCCTTAGTGCAAGTATATACAAGCCCACGAGCAGCGGTATCAGCAGCAGCAAATAAAAGGTATCGAGATGTGCGAAACGAAACATTGTGCGTGCCCGCGCAGGGCGATTATTGGTTTATGGTAGTATTCTGATAAAAAATCTCCGTATAACGAATTCCAGAACTAACAACGCGAGTGCTGCGAGAGCCCATGCAGCGAAAAGTTCGTGATAGTCGGTGTGCTCGTCGGTCTCGATCTTGCTTTTTTCGAGAGCATCGATGCGTTCGTATACCTCTTGTAGTGAGTTGTTGTCAGTTGCGCGAAAATACTCGCCGCCGGTCATGGCGGCTATATCTGTTAGCATTTGTTCGTCGATCTCGACCGGCATATCGACAAGAACCATACGCCCGAAACGGTCGTATGCAGGGTAAGGTGCGGTGCCGCGTGTGCCTACGCCGATGGTATATACACGAATGCCGAACGTTTTGGCGATCTCGGCGGCTGTGAGCGGCGCGATCTGACCTGCGTTGTTCACCCCGTCGGTAAGCAGGATTATCACTTTACTCGTAGCAGAACTTTCACGCAAGCGGTTGATAGCCGTTGCCAGGCCATTGCCTATTGCTGTGCCGTCGACCACTAATCCGCTGCGAAGTCCCTCCAGGAGCATCTGTAATGTATTCCTGTCGGTCGTGAGCGGGCTTTGAGTGAAGCTCTCGCCGGCAAATACCACCAATCCGATACGGTCGTTGGGGCGCGCAGCGATAAATTGTGCGGCGGTATGTTTTGCGGCATCCATGCGGTCGGGGGTAAAGTCGCGCGCCAGCATACTCCCCGAGATGTCTATTGAGAGAACGATGTCGATACCTTCGGTAGTGGATTCGCTGTTAAACGAGGTATTTTGCGGCCTCGCGAGGGCCACTATCAGAGTGATGAGCGCCGCACACCGTAACACGAATGGGATATGGCGCAAATAATGACGGAAGGTATGAGGTACTCCCGCTGTACCTGCGACGGACGACACATTGATCGCGGCGACCTTGTGCCGTCGGTATATGTACAACGCCACGAACAACGGAACCAACGCTAACAGCCACAGCAGCGCGGGGTTTGCAAAATGAGATATGTCGAAGATGTTCATTTACCAATTTTTCATGGAACTGCCTGTAGCCTGCATGCGGCGGGCATCGTCCAATTTATCCTGTGTGCGGTTTTCCTGAGCCTGTATGGCTTGCAGCATCGCTGCCGCGTCTTCGCGACTCATCCCTTCCGAAGACTGTTGTTGCTGTTGTTCCTGTTCTTGTTGCTCTTGCTGCTGCTGTTCTTGTTCTTGCTGATCCTGCTCATCTTCCTGTTCGCCTTCGCCGCCTCCGCTACTCTGTTTGTCTTCGAGCAGTTTTTTTACGTAAGCGTAATTGAACTTGGCGTCCATGTCCGCAGGATCGGCGCGCATGGCTTCCTTGTATACCTCCAATGCCTCCTGCAACTTTTGTTTCTTAAACAGCGCATTACCCAGATTATAGAACGCATTGACTTTCTCAAATGACGCGACCGCCTCGTCCCATAGTTCCTGTCGGTAAAGCGCATTGCCGAGGTTTGATCTTGCAGAAGAACTGTCGGGGTTTTTCTCCAGTGCACGGCGATATTCGGTCTCGGCGTCCGCCCACTCCTGCTTTTCGTAAGCGCGGTTGCCGGCACGGACATGATGCCTGTCGGGGTATTTCTGCGCCACGGCAGTTGTGTGTCCGCACAGGGCTATTATTATTGCCAACGCACCGATAAGTGTTATTCTATTAACCATTAATCATTAACCGTTAATCATTAATCACTTCATTATGCTTCGTATTCTCTACAAAGTAATAACTTTTGGTATATGCAGCTTCGTTATCTTCGGGTGCAGGGGTGTACTTGGCGAACTTCACGAGGTCGGCCGAGCGCAGTATATCGCGAAGGCTATCCAGCGAGGAGTCTTCCACACCTTGTTCGCGGGCTGCCGCAATTATCTCGTCGGAGGTCATCTCCGGTGCCGCGACGCCCCATCGGCCCTCCATATATCGGCGCAGGATGTCGGTCAGACGGGTATAGTAAAGCTTGTGTTTATTGTTCTGCCATAACTTTTGATTATGCAACGCTTCCAATGCCTTGATAGCCGCTACGTGAGGCTCTTCATCGGGTGCCGACTCTACTCTGCCCTGCTGCTTGCGCCTTTTTACGAGCCATAATATCACAAGCGCTAATGCTGCTGCTGCCAACCAACCCCACAACAGGTATCCGCTGAATTCGCCTATTCGCAACGGCTCCTTAAGAACGGATTTCAGGTCGCGTATGGTCATCGTCATGGTATCTATCTGAAAGGTTCCCACCTGCAATACCAACGAATCGGCGCTCGACAGCGTGTCGACGATGTTCTTGTCCATATATAGCACAGGGAACCGCCCTATGGAGTGCACTCCCTCCTCGAACGTCGTCAAAACATAGCTCTTGCCCAGTACCACGTGCCGTCCGTCGCGCAACAAAGTATCCACGTCGCGCTCCTCGACGATCTCTATCTGTTCGTTGAGCATACCATCCTTAAATGCGGGGAATCCCACGACCTGCATAAGGTCTTTGTCGACCGTAACCTCCAATGTGAACCGGTCGCCGATAGCCACGCTGTCGGGAGCCAAACGTGCATTAACCTGCGGGGCTTGCGCATTCGCGGTTACGCACATAGTTGATAAAAGCACATAAAGCGGGAGATCCCTCGCTTTACGCATCGGGATGACATATCTTTTCATTTATCTTAATCACTCATGTTAATATCCACCCTGCACGGGCACGTGCTATTTACGTGCTTTGAACAGTTTCATCAATGCTTTTACATAATCTTCGCCTGTGTCGACGGCCACACTGTCCACACGTGACCGGCGCAACACCTGCTCGACCTGTCGCTCGTGTTCCCGCCACGAGGCTTGCCACTGCTCGCGCACGCGTCGGGAAGCAGTGTCGACCCATACGTGTCGGCCTGTCTCGGTGTCTCGAAAGTATACCATGCCCACGTCGGGAAGTTCGGTTTCACGGCGATCCCATACGCGTATTCCTACCACATCGTGCTTGCCGGAGGCGATCTTCAGCGCATCTTCCCACGGCTCGGGGCAGAGAAAATCGGAAAGCACGAAAGCCGTAGCGCGTTTCTTCTGGGTGTTGGTCAGAAACCGCAACGGTACGGCGAGCGAGGTGCCCGTATCCACAGGCTCAAAGCCTACCAATTCACGGATTATTGCCAACACATGGCTGCGTCCCTTTTTGGGGGGGATGAATTTCTCGACACGGTCGCTGAAGAATATACATCCCACCTTGTCGTTGTTTTGCGCCGCGGAAAAGGCCAATACCGCCGCGATCTCGGTGATCACGTTCTTTTTGGTGCGTTCAGTGGTGCCGAACAGGCGCGAGGCACTGACGTCGACCATAAGCATCATCGTCAGTTCCCGCTCCTCTTCGTAAGTTTTGACGAACGCCTGCCCGCTACGTGCCGTGACGTTCCAGTCGATGTCGCGCACGTCATCGCCCACCTCATATTCGCGTACCTCGGAGAACGCCATGCCTCGGCCGCGGAACGCACTATGGTAACGCCCCGCAAAAAGTTCACGGCTCAGCCCGCGCGTCTTGATCTCTATCTTGCGTACGCGTTTGAGGATATCGTCGTTTGAGTTGTTGCCCATAGTATTAGTGACTGACGCTTGCTTCCGTCTTTCGGGCAAGCTCGTCTTACTCGTTTGCCGTTCATGATCAAAGTTGTCGGACGCAACGATGTCCGATACTTTCTGTCGTCTCTCGTGCAAGTCGAGCTTACTCGCTTGCCTCTCTTTCCTAAGAAAGTTCACGCAAGTATAACTGTATGGTGTTTTCGAGTCCGAGGTAGAGCGCGTCGGCGATCAGCGCATGCCCTATCGAAACCTCCATAAGACCGGGTATTGTCTCGGCGAAGTAGCGGAGATTGGTACGGTCGAGGTCGTGTCCGGCATTGATCTCCAGATTCGCCGCACGTGCCGTGCGTGCGGTCTCGAGATATGGTATGATGGCTTTTTCGCGGTTTGCCGCGTAGCTATGCGCATAGGCTTCGGTGTAGAGTTCGATGCGGTCGGCACCGGCCTCCACGGCATAGGGAACCAACTCAGGTATGGGATCGAGGAATATCGAGACCCTGATCCCCGCCTTGTGAAACTCTTCTATACGGTCGCGCAGGAAACGCGTGTGGCGGCGTGTGTCCCACCCTGCATTGGATGTAAGGGCGTCCATGGCATCGGGTACCAGCGTAACCTGATCGGGCTTTACCTCCAAAACCAGATCGACGAAACTCACTATGGGGTTACCCTCGACATTGAGTTCGGTGGTCACAACACGGCGCAGGTCGCGCACATCGGCGTAGCGTATATGGCGCTCGTCGGGCCGCGGGTGGACGGTGATA
>QMCD01001903.1_pt1 | contig 12135 bp, 9 predicted proteins | sample 1821841 | NCBI WGS metagenome assembly QMCD01 (sample SAMN01991225, study PRJNA193472) | Termite gut metagenome, whole genome shotgun sequencing project. | isolation source: worker | host: Macrotermes natalensis | reverse complement strand
CGTGTGTGTCGAGCTTGATCAAATCCTCAATCAGCGCCTTCAGCAGTTGGGGATTCTCCACCCCATCATCAAAAAACTCCTTCGGCGTGAGATGAAAGTATTCACAGATAAAGAATAGCGCAGACATTGATGGTTCTGTTTTTCGGTTTTCGATGTGGTTGATGTAATTTACATTTTGCCCTAAGGATAAGCTCATGTCGCGGGCAGATACACCCGCCACCTGACGGAGATTTGCAATGCGTTGGGCTACAAAAGTCGAATAATCCATTTGCGCATCCCCTTTTTTTACGATATTATACCTTGTGTTTCCTTTAGATATGCAAGTATATAGATGTCGTTTTGCTTGACACGCAATTTATAAAGTTGTATAATGCCCGTAATGCAAGGTATCATAAGGATTGCTCGGCCATCCCATGCAAAGGACCATGCGCATGTAAAACGCTTGGAGGAGAGAGCAGATGGTAGATAAGACACCTGATTTTGAAAAGTCCTTCGGAGAGTTCCTTGATCGCCAAGAATATGACCAAGCGAAAAACGCGCTATTCTCCATCATGAGAATATCGTATAAAGCGGGGTGGCTCGCGGCGGGAGGCTTGCCAATCGGACAACATCAGGTACTTGAACTAATGCACCCGACCCGCGTGAGGCCGCTTGAAAATCACCTTGACAGCATCGTAATGAATATTGGCATTCCCGAGAATGCAGAAGACACGTAAATAGGGTATCCACTGTAAAACGGCACGGATTCTTTCCTGAAAAGCAGTATTGTCCGCGCCGTTTCCTTTATCTCACCGTCTCCCTCCGGCACAAAAAAAGCCTCGCACCCCCAGATACACAGAATCGGCGCCGCTGAAAACAGCGGCGCTGAGCATTTCAGCGTCCCCCGCGGGGGCCAGAATCTCCAGCCGCCGGTGTTGGTGCTTCACAAATCGTCCAGGCCAATTTGGTCTTTCAGTATCGCCACGCCCGGCCCCTCGGCCGTTTTATCACCGGCGGCGGACGCCTGCATGCCTTGCGCCGCCTGCGCTTCTTTTTGGGCACGGTTGCTCTTTTGCGCCTCAAACCACGCCAGCTCGTTGCGCAGCCGGGTTACTTCGCGCTTGGCTTCTTCGGCCGCCAGGCGGGCTTTGCTGGCGTCTTCCAGGTAGCCTTGTATCTGTGCGCGCATATTATCCGCCCCAAAGGCGTTTTTCTCGGCTTCGTCCAGGTAAGCCAGCGCGGTAATCACCGCCGCCGAGGTTACGCTGGCGTTGGAGGCTTCCAGCAAAATCTGGTTCATGTCCCTGTCCAGGCGTTCGGCCAGGCCCAGCAGATACTCTTCGCTGTCGTTGGTGGACACCACGTAGCTGGAACCGCAAATTTCCAGCTTTACCTTTTGGGAAGACATGTCAACTCCTCTTTTCTGCGTATTTCTGTCTTCACAGTATACCCCATCCCACACTAAAAAAAAACCCCCTTATAGGCATATTCGCTATTTTCAAGCCTTTCCGAGTTGAATTTCCCGCCCGCATGGGGTATAATTGTGAAAATTGCAAAATGATTATGCTCTCGGATTTTGGCCCGGCTGTCAAAGTCCGATTCTTCGTACTGCTGGCCGGTGAAGCCAAAAGGCTTGATTGAGAAAACGAGGTGTTTAATTGAACCAGAGCTATACAAAAAAAGAGTTTGAGCGCTTGTTCCAGCAGCGTTTGCTAAGCGATTACAGCACGGATTTAGCCTCGGCCACCGAGGACGAATTGTACCGCGCGCTGGCGGCCCTTACCCGGCGCTTGCTAAGCGCGCGGCGCAAGCAGTTTATGGCGCACACTTACGGCGCCAACGCCAAGCAGGTGTATTATCTGTGCATGGAGTTTTTGATGGGCCGCAGCCTGCGCAACAACCTGTACAATCTGGGGCTTACCGAGCTTGCCGGGGCCGTGCTGGCCGACCACGACGTGAAGCTGGACAACGTGCTGGAGCACGAGCCAGACGCGGGCCTTGGCAACGGCGGCCTGGGCCGCCTGGCGGCGTGCTATCTGGACGGCATGGCCACAACCGGCCTGCCGGGCACGGGGTATTCCATCTTGTACGAGTACGGCATTTTTAAGCAAAAGATTGTGGACGGCTGGCAGCGCGAACTGGCAGACAACTGGCTGCCCGGCGGCTCGGTGTGGCTGAAAAGCCACCCGGAGGCCACCATTGACATTAAATTTGACGGCGAGATTGAAGAGATATGGGACGGCGACCACCACTATGTTACCCACAAAAACTTCAATTTGGTTAAGGCCGTGCCCAGCGACATGTATGTGTCGGGCTATGATTCGCAAGGCGTTTCGCAATTGCGCCTGTGGGAGGCCAAAGCCCCCAGCTTTGACATGAGCGCCTTCAACGCGGGCGAATACGGCCACGCGCTGAGCCAGAACGCCAATGTGGAGCTCATCAGCAAGGTGCTGTACCCCAACGACAACCACACCGAGGGCAAGGTGCTGCGCCTGCGCCAGCAGTATTTTTTGTCGGCGGCGTCGGTGGGCGACATTGTTCAAAGGCATTTGGCCCAGTACGGCACGCTGGACAATCTGCCCGACAAGGTGGCCATCCACATCAACGACACCCACCCCACGCTGGCTATCCCCGAGCTGATGCGCATTTTGCTGGACGATTGCGGCTACGCCTGGGAGGCCGCCGCCGGCATTTGCCGGCGCACCTTTGCGTACACCAACCACACCGTGATGAGCGAGGCGCTGGAAAAGTGGCCGGTGGAAATTTTCCGCCGCACGCTGCCCCGCATTTTTATGATTGTGCAGGAGATGGACAACCGCGCCCGGGCCGACCTTGAAAAGGCTTTCCCCGGGGATACGGGCAAAATAGAGTACATGGCGCTGATGGGTGAGGGCCAGGTGCGCATGGCCAACATCTGCTGCTTTGTCTGCCACAGCATCAACGGCGTGTCGCAGCTGCACAGCGAAATTATTAAAGAGCGCACCTTCCACGACTACTGGCTGTATACCCCCAAAAAGTTTACCAACGTTACCAACGGCATTGCCTACCGCCGCTGGCTGCTGCAGGCAAACCCGCGCCTGACGGCCCTTTTGGAGGAAACCATTGGGCCGGGCTTTAAGCGCGATGCCGCCCAGCTGGCCAAGTTTTTGAAATATAAAGATAAAAAGCCGGTGCTGGACAAGCTGTGCGCGGTGAAGCGCGCCAACAAGGCCGCCTTTGCCGATTTGCTGGCCAGGAAAACCGGCCAGCTGATTGACCCGGACTCGATTTTTGACTGCCAGGTGAAACGCATGCACGAGTACAAGCGCCAGCACCTGAACGCGCTGAACATTGCGGCGCAGTACCTGGCGCTGAAGCAAAACCCAAACATGGACGTGGTGCCCAAAACCTACATTTTTGCCGCCAAAGCCGCGCCGGGCTATTACATGGCCAAGCAGATGATGCGCCTGATTATCAAGCTGGGCGATTTGATTGACAGCGACGCGATGGTGCGCGAAAAATTGCGCGTGGTGTATTTGGAAGATTACAACGTAACCACCAGCGAGGCGTTGATGCCGGCGAGCGAGGTGTCGGAACAGATTAGCCTGGCGGGCACGGAGGCCAGCGGCACGGGCAACATGAAGTTTATGCTGAGCGGCGCCATTACCCTGGGCACATACGACGGCGCGAACATTGAAATTGCCCAGGCGGCAGGGCCCGAGAACTTTGTGCAGTTTGGCATGCTAAGCCAGCAGGTAGACGAATTGGCAGCCGGCGGCTACCACCCGCACGATTTTATCCACGCAAGCCCGTTGGCCAAAGAGGTGCTTGCCTTTTTGGAGCACGGCTGGAACGGTGAAAACTTTAACGAAGTGGCGTCTAACCTGCAAACAGCAGACCCCTACATGGTGATGGCCGATTTCACGGATTACCGCCGCGCCGAGGCCGAGCTTTCGGCTATTTACCAAGACAGGCAGCGCTTTTCAAAGATGAGCCTGTGCAACATTGCGGGCAGCGGCGTGTTCTCGGCCGACCGCGCCGTGCTGGAATACGCCAAGAACATTTGGGGCGCAGCGCCCGTAGTATAGTGTAGGGGCGGGGTTATCCCGCCCGAAAAGGGGACGATTTTGTGCAGGCCATTTTTTGCAGCCGCGACGAAGCCTATAAAAAACCCTTTGGTGCTGTGGCCACAGGGCAGGCGGTGCGTTTTGCCCTGCGCGTGCCCGGCAGCTTTGGCTGCACCCAGCCGCGGCTGTGCCTGCAGCCCGATGGGGGCGAAACTGTGTTGCACCCGTTGGCGGCCGATGGCAGGCAAGGCGAAGACTACGTATTTTCGATAGAAATAGTGCTGGAAGCGCCGGGGCTGCACTGGTATTGGTTTGATTTGTGGATAGACTACAAAAAGCTGTACATGGGCGCTTTTGGCAACGCCGAGGTGCGCGCCGACGAAGGGGCGAAGTGGCCGCTGACGGTGTATGACCAAGGCTTTCAAACCCCAAGCACCCTGCATGGCGGGGTGATGTATCAAATTTTCCCCGACCGTTTTTTGGAGGGCAGCCCCAATAAGCCGCAGCCCTACAACGAGCGCATTTACCGTGCCGACAAGCAGAACGAACCCTATTTTTGGGGCGAAGCCAAGTATCAGGGCGGATTGACGCAGGACTATTACGGCGGCGATTTTGCCGGCATTGAAAAACGTCTGCCGTTTTTGAAAGCCCTGGGCATCAACTGGATATACCTGAATCCCATTTTTGAGGCGCACTCGAACCACCGCTACAACACCGCCGATTACATGAAGGTAGACCCATACCTGGGCACAAACGACGATTTTAAGCGCTTGTGCGCCGCAGCCAAGGGCTATGGCATCCGCATCATTCTGGACGGCGTGTTCAGCCACACCGGCAGCGACAGCCTGTACTTTAACCGCGAGGGCCGCTACCCCACCGTGGGGGCGTGGCAGGGCCCGCAAAGCCGCTATCGCGATTGGTATCACTTCCATCCCAACGGCGAATACGACAGCTGGTGGGGCTTTGAAACCCTGCCCAGCGTGAACAAGGGCAACCGCGAATTCCGTGATTTTATCTGCGGGCCGAACGGCGTGATAGACTACTGGCTAAGCCTTGGGGCAAGCGGCTTTCGCCTGGATGTGGCGGATGAATTGCCCGACGACTTTATTGCCGAAATACGCGCCGCGGTAAAGCGCGGCGGCGAAGAAAACCTGCTGATTGGCGAAGTGTGGGAAGACGCGGCCCTGAAAGTGGCCTACGGGGTGCGCCGCCGGTATTTCCTGGGCGGGGAACTGGACGGCGTGATGAATTACCCCTTCCGCACCGCCATTTTGGATTATTTGCGCCATTTTGACGCCGCAGCCTTTGCCGAAGCGGTGACGCAGATATGCGAGCACTACCCGCCCCCCGCGCTGGCGGCCTGCACCACGCATATATCCACCCACGACACCCCGCGCGCCATTACCGCGCTGGCGGGCGAAAACCCCGAGGGCCACGACCGCAACTGGCAAAGCGGGCGCAGCCTGAGCCGCGAGCAATACCACATGGGCCTGTTGCGCATGAAACTGGCCTTTGTGCTGCAATTTACCCTGCCGGGCGTGCCCTGCGTGTATTACGGCGATGAAATTGCCATGCAGGGCTATGCCGACCCGTTTAACCGCGGATACTACGACTGGAACTCGGGCGAAAACACGCTGATACCCCTGATGATGGAATTGGCCGACCTGCGGCAAAAATGCCCGGCCTTTGCGGGCGCGGGCACACGCGTTGCGCTGGCTAAAAATGGCGTAATTGCCTTTGAGCGCGAACACGGCGGGCACAAGGCGGCGGTGGCCGTTAATTGCAGCGGCTGGCCCACGGTGGTAAACCTTCTGGGCGAAGACGTGAACATCCCCATGCTGGGGTATGCTATAAGGACGAAGGGATAAGCCATAGTGCTTGTGGGAGTGTCCCAATCATGCGTTTTATGATATAATAGAGGCATGAGAAAACAAACAATAGATGAGGCGCGACGCTGCCCGAAATGCGGAAGAATAGAAAACCAAATACGGCAAGGATACACAGAAGCAGGAACCCAGCGCTGCAAATGCAAGGAGTGCGGCATAACCTATGCTCTGAATCCTAAAAGGCGAGAATACACAGAGGAAACGAGGGAACAGGCGATAAAGCTGTACTACTCTGGTGTCAGCGGGCGAGGAGTAGGTAATCTGCTAAACATGAACAAGAGTAATGTGTATAACTGGATAAAAAAAACGACGGAATAAATGTTGAAAACTTGGCAGAAAGTTTTGAGCTTGATGAATTGTACTGGTTCGTTGAACAAAAAGCGCACACAGAAACACGAGAAAACGTCTACTTGATGACGATGGTGCGCAGAAATCCAAGACAAATCATGGGCTTTGAGGTGGCACGAGACAAGTGTGCTTTTCGCATACAACGCATCGTAGATGATGCCCCTCAAGCGGAAAACTATTGTACCGATGGGTATGTTGGCTATCTGGATGTCACATATCCTGGTAAACACATTCGAAACATGATAGACAAAAGTGATACGCACACAGTTGAAGGTGTAAACGCTGATTTGCGCCACTACATTCCAATTTTGGCAAGGCGAAGCCGCTGCTTCGCCCGGACATTAGATACCTTGCAAGCGGTGGTAGAGGTGTTTGTTGATGCTTACAATCGCTTTGGCCTTGCAAAGTACCATCATCGTTTGCACAGACCTAAGGGCGATTTGCCATTCGGATTGGTTCATTTTCTATAAACACAGGTTTGGACACTCCCGTGCTTGTTTTGCACTTGACTTAACGTAATGGTATTGCTATAATTGGGGTACGGATGGGGTATCCCCTTTCGTGAATTAGTGTAGTTGGGGCTTGTTGGCTTTCGGGCGGGCAAGCCCCTAATTTTGTTTTAGGGGCTTGGTTATGCACAAAGTAATGGTTTTCATTGATTTTGAAAATTTCAACATATCCTTAAATCAATATTGCTTTGGTGAATTGCGAATGTCTGCCCCACATCGGATTGATTATCTGAAATTACCGCAGTGCATTGTTGATAGCCTTCCCGGGCAAGGTAACCGTTTGGTGAAGACCTTTTTATTCGCGCCAAAGCCAGACGATTTTTTAATGAAAGATACCCGGAAGGCAGCTACCTGGAATTGGCTGGATGGCATGAAAAATAAGGAATATTTCAATGTAATTGAAGGTGAACATGTTGCGCGGCCAGCGCCCGGAAGGCGCAAAGAGGATATGGATATAAACGATAAAAACACCTTCTATGTTGTGGAAAAAGGTACGGATGTGCTAATGGCGGCACATGTTTTGACCAAGGCTTTCCACAACACGTTTGATACAGCCGTTCTTGTAAGTGGCGACAGCGACTATGGCCCTATTCTTGATATATTGAATACCATCGGTAAAACGTCTGTATGTGTGGGTGTAAAAGGGCAGATATTGGATAAACTAAAAAAGCGCGCAGATGATATCATGATTTTGAACGATGAATTCTTCCAAAAGTGCATTCGGCAAGAAAGCGTTAAAAGCAAATGGCTATAGTGACAGGGTGCGGCATGGAAGCCGCACCCTACAAAAGACGGGTGTATCATCACCACATCCTTGGCCTCCGTAGGGGCGGTTGCCCACAACCACCCGCGTTATTTAGCACCGTGCTTTCCTTCGGGTCGATGTAAGCATAGACCCCTACCAGGGCAAACGCGTAAAAACCACCCCTTGACAAGCTACTGCCCGTTAGCTTATACTGAGGCTAACGGGCAGTAGCTTTTTGCGTTGGGGGAGGGACATGGGCAAACGTTTACCCAATACGCGCCGGCGCATTTTAGACGCGGCGCTGGAATTGTTTTCGCAAAAGGGGTACGACTTGGTATCGGTGGCCGAGATTGCCGGCGCTGTGGGCATTAAGGCGCCGTCGCTTTACAAGCACTACAAAAGCAAACGCCACATCTACGAAGCCATTTTGGCCGAGATAGACGGCCGCTATCACCGGCACATGGCCCTGCGCCGCCTGGATGGCCGGGCGGGCGAAAAAGACGGGCCTTTTTACGCGCAAATTGGCGTGGACGAACTGGTGCGCTTTGGCAGGGACTTGTTTTTGCACTATCTGCACGACGAATACGCGAGCAAATTTCGCCGCATGCTAACCTTGACGCAATTTACCAACCGCGAATTGGGCGACGTGTTTGCAGAGCGCTATTTTAACGCGCCGCTGGCTTACCAGCAAAGCGCCTTTGCCGCGCTGGCAGGGGCGGGCAGGCTGGCGGCGGAAGACGCGCGCACGATGGCGCTGCATTATTACGCGCCGCTTTTTTTGCTAACCAACCTGTGCGACCGGCAGCCGGATATGGAAACCCAGGCGCTGCAAATGCTGGAAAACCATGTGCGGCAGTTTGTGCGTATCTACAAGGGCTCGGAAACAGCCATTATAAATTAGCAGGAGGAAGTACCATGCGAATAGCTGAAAACGTGGAGATGCTGGAGCTTAAAAACGAAACGGGGGCGCTGTACCCGGTGCTGGCCTGGGACGAAAACGCGCGGGTGCTGATAGACACCGGCTTGCCCGGCGAAACCGAGGCCCTGCGCCTGGCGGTGCAAAGCGCCGGGTTTAGCCTGGAGGGCCTTACCCATGTGCTGGTTACCCACCAGGACTTAGACCATATTGGCAGCGCGAGAGCCCTGGCCGATATGGGCGTACCCATTTACGCGCACGAGGCGGAAACACCGTATATCCGCGGCGAGGTGCAGAATATACGCCTGACGGATATGGAAAGCCGCCTGGACGAAATGAGCGCGGAGGAGCGCGCCTTTTACGAGCGCGCGAAGATGGGCGCGCCTTTATTTTATGTGCCGGGCTGCCAGCCGCTGAAAGACGGCGAGGTGCTGCCGGTGTGCGGCGGCATTAAGGTGATGCACACCCCCGGCCACACGCCGGGGCATATGGTGCTGCTTTTGCAGCAAAGCAGTATTTTGGTGGCGGGCGACGCCGCGAACCTTGCGGACGGCAGGCTGGTGGGTGCAAACCCCCGGTACACACGGGACGAAACGCAGGCCGCGGCGTCGTTTGAAAGCATCAAAGCCGCCAAAGCGGCGGCCGTTGTGTGCTATCATGGGGGGCTGCATCACTGCTAAATCTCCGCCAGTTTCGCGTCCAGGCTTACCTTGCGGCTGGCCATGGCGTGGGCAAAGCCATCGCGGATACGGTCGCGCACCAGGCGGCCGTCTTCCAGGCTGTTTACGCTTAGCATCATAATATACTGGTTGCGGGAATAGCGGGCAAAGGCATCGGCCTTGCGCAGGCTGTTCATGGCCACCACCTTAAACTCGGCCATGGCGTGCACCATGTCGTACTGCGTAAAATCGGTGTTTTTGGCCGGGGCCAGCGTAAACAGTGCCAGCACCAGCACCTGGCTGTTGCGCTCGGCGGCGCGCCGCATCAGGCTGTACATGTGCTTTAGGTTCGAGTAGCTGCAAAAATAAGCACCCCTGGCCGGGCGGCTGCTCTGTTCCGCGCCGGTAATCTCGGTTTTAATCACGATGATATCCTGCTCGGTTTTATTAATGCGCTCGCTGGCGGCGTTGTAAATGCGCTGCGCTTCCGCGGGCGGGGTGGCGCCCAGGGCGTCTTCAAAGTGCTGCATCACCTTGGAATAAGTGGTTACAATCACACGGTACATCTTCATCGCGTCCATGGCGCGGAAAAGGTATACCGTGGTTTTTTCGTCCAGCGCGTCAAACGACATAGCCGAGGTGGCAATGTCCAGCAACTCTTTTATTTTGCGCTCGCGCCACAGGGTTTCGCACAAGTCGTGCACACATTCCATGTAGTGGCGGCGGTATTCCAGCGCCAAGGGCACCACCCACAGCTCCTGGTCCAGCTGCGGCAATAAATCGCCCGTGTATGCCGCCACAGCATGGTGGCAGGCCTCCACGCGCGGCGCGGTGCAGGCGGGCAGCTTGCAGGCCGCTTCGCACAGGGCCACAAAATGGTCCGCGTCTAAAGTAAGCTGCACGCCGGGGTCAAACCGGTAGCCGCCGGTAGAGTATATGATAGGGCTGTCGGTAAGGCTTTCGCCGCCGCACAGCTCTTTGCGCAGGCTGTACACGGCGTTTTTAAGCACATTGGAAGGGTCTGTAAGCATATCGTCGGCCCACAGCATGGCTATCAGCTTGCGGCCGCTCACAAATTTATCGCGATGCAAAACCAGGTAGCAAAAAAGCTGCCAGGGCTTTGTAAGCTTTGGGGCGTTTTCAACCACCGGCTTGCCGTTCACCCACAGGGAAAAACCGCCCAGCATCGCTACCTTCACGCTCTCTACCTGCACGCACGCACCGCCTTTCCATGGGGGCCGCGGCATTGCTCCGGGCACACCCAAAGTATCGTATTCACAATAGGATATTCAAAAAATCTGACTGTGTATGGTTAAATACAGTTACATCATACACCAAAGCACAGCGCTTTGCAAGAAATTATGCCCGCATTGTGCCGGCGGCCATAGAGCAATTGGGGCTAAGCCCCTCTGCCGCCAGCTGGCTTACCCCCCATGCGTACATGGCCTCTAAAATGGGGTACAGGCTGCGGCCCTTTTCCGTTAACGCGTACTCTACCTTGGGCGGCACCACGGGGTACACCGTGCGGCTTAGCAGGCCGTCGGCTTCCAGCTCTCTAAGCTGCTGTGTAAGCATTTTGGGTGTGGCGTGCGGCACGGTTTTTTTAAGCTGCGAAAACCGCAGGGTTTGCCCCGATAAATGCCATAGCACCAGGGCCTTGTATTTGCCGCCAATCAGGCGCAAGGTGGCCGAAACCGGGCAATTAATAGTACTATCGGCTGGCTTCATGCTTTTCGTCCTCCCGGTATCATTAGGGATACTATCGCACCAAATAGTGCGTTCTTGCCAAATAGGTATTTAATGCTACAATTATATACACAAGCATCCATTGGCGTCAACATGAGGGAACAGATCTTGGAAAAAGCACAGTTTGACATTGAGGGCATGAGCTGTTCGGCGTGCTCGGCCAGAATAGAAAAAGGGGTTGCCGGGCTAGACGGCGTAAAAGCCGCCAGCGTAAACTTGCTTACAAACAGCATGGCGGTTACCTTTGATGCACAGCGGCTGACCGCGGGCCAGATTGCGGACGCCGTGACGCGCCTGGGCTACAAGGCGCTGCCCAAGGCCGCCGCGCAAAGCGGCGGCGCAAAGCCGGTGCGGGAAAAAGCGCCGGACGCCGCCATGCGAAACCGGCTGATTCTCTCTGCCGTTTTCACCGTTCCGCTGTTCTATCTCTCGATGGGCGAGATGCTGCACTGGCCGCTGCCGGGCTTTTTGCTGGGGATGGAAAATGCGATGACATATGCCCTAAGCCTGTTTTTGCTGGCCCTGCCGGTGCTGGCGGCAAACCGCCGTGTTTTTTCGTCCGGGCTTAAAAACCTGTTCCGGCTTTCGCCCAATATGGATTCTTTGATTGCGCTGGGCTCGGGCGCGGCGTTTTTGTACGGCGCTTATGCCCTGTTTAGGATAAGCTGGGGGCAAGGCCACGGTGACGCGGCGGCGGTGCACCAGTTTGCGATGAATTTGTATTTTGAATCGGCCGCGATGATACTGACCCTGATACAGCTGGGCAAGGTTTTTGAGGCCCGCGCAAAGCGGCGCACCTCGGGCGCAATTGCCAAATTGATAAACCTTGCGCCCAAAACGGCCCTGGTGCTGCGGGGCGGCGCAGAGCGGGAAATAGCCGTGAGCGAGGTGGTGGTGGGCGATACGCTGGTGGTAAAGGCCGGGGCGGCCGTTCCGGCAGACGGCGTGGTAACACAGGGCTATGCTTCCTTGGATGAATCGGCCATTACCGGCGAGAGCCTGCCGGCGGAGAAAACGGCGGGCGGCAGGGTAACGGGCGGCACGCTGTGCCAAACGGGGTACTTTCAAATGCGGGCCACGGCGGTGGGCGGCGATACGGCGCTGGCCCAGATTATCCGCCTGGTGGAGGAAGCCACCGGCGGCAAAGCCCCCATTGCCCGCCTGGCGGATAAAATCAGCGGCGTGTTTGTGCCCATTGTGATAGGCATTGCCGTGGCGGCGGCGGCGGTGTGGGGGCTTGTGGGGGCAGGCTTCGAGTTCGCGCTCACCGCTGCCATCTCGGTGCTGGTAATCTCCTGCCC
>QMCD01001902.1_pt1 | contig 12136 bp, 13 predicted proteins | sample 1821841 | NCBI WGS metagenome assembly QMCD01 (sample SAMN01991225, study PRJNA193472) | Termite gut metagenome, whole genome shotgun sequencing project. | isolation source: worker | host: Macrotermes natalensis | reverse complement strand
TGTGAAATGTTTCATTAAATTTTCATTATTTTAGGTTTTATGTTAAAACAGTATATGGAGAAGTTAAGTTATAAAACTGTGAACCGTTTACTTGCTGTTACTGTATTCATATTGGGTGCAATATGGATAAATATGACAATGGCTCAGCAAGTATATGATTCCTATTATGTTACAAACGCTGCAAATGAATTTTCTTCGGGTCAGAACGATTTTTTTCTGTTAACAGAAGAATATGATTACTTTAGATTTTATCCTTTTCAACTTGGATATGTTTTTTATCTTGAGATTCTTAATAGACTACTATTTATACGCTCTCTACCGCTTATTAAACAATTATTGAATGTTGTTTGCCTTGATATTTTATATTTTACTATTCTTGGTCTTGTAAAACAGGCAACCATTGAAAAAAGTATTTATATTATTACCGCATTATTAATGATAATTTTTATTCAGCCGATTATGTATGTTATACTTCTTTATGGAAATATTCCGGGGTTAATGTTCGGAATGCTTTCGGTTCTTAACATAATTAAGTATATGAAAAACAGAAAAAAACATAATGCTTTACTTTCTTCTTTATTTATCGGTTTAGCCTGCATGGTTAAACTGAACAGCATGATAATCCTCGTAGCGGTCTGTATTATATTTATACTTTATATTTTAAGAAATAAAAAATGGAGAGATACAGTTGTATTAGTTTTATTAGTAATTTCCGGTATAGGATTCAATAAGCTTGTAATTCTTCAATATGAAATACGCTCCGGTGAAGACTTAGGAGAAGGTATTCCTATTATTTCATGGTTTGCAATGGGAATATCCGAGGGGAGAACTGCACCGGGTTGGTATAACGAAAAACTTACGGTAATAAATTTTATGGATACCGATTTCAATACTGAAGCTACTTCAGAATTAGCTAATAATTATATAAAAGAACGGTTAAAATATTTTAATGATAACCCCGGTTATATGGCGGAGTTTTTTTATAAAAAGTTCGTAAGTCAGTGGAACGAACCTACATTTGAATGTATTTTTATACGCAATACCCGAGGTGATTACCTTGAACCCTCGCCTATATCAGAATATGTTTACGGCGAAGGAGAAAAGGGTATTACTTCATATATGGAATACTATCAGCAGTTTGTATATTTCGGAACGGTTTTAGGGTTGTTTTGTTTTTTAAAGAAAAAGAATATTGGCAACTGGCCTATGGCATTTTTACCGCTGATAATACTTGGGGGATTTTTTTACCATATGTTATTCGAAGCAAAATCACAGTATATTTTTACATATTTTATACTGATGCTGCCTATTGCCGCTTTCGGGCTGGATTTTATTTATGATATCATTAATAGTATTATTAAAAGAATAAAAATAAAATGGAGGGAAAATACCGTATAAAATAAATAACTTACGATACGGTTATTGAATAATGGTTTTATATATAGTTTTACCCTGTTATAATGAAGAGGAAGTTCTGCCGCTGACTGCCGCAAAGTTATCTGAAAAGCTAGGATTAATGATTGCCGGAGGTAAAGTGTCTCCGGAGAGCCGTATGCTTTTTGTTGACGACGGAAGCAGTGATAATACATGGGGTATTTTAAAGGAACTTACGGATAAATCCCCTCTTTTTACAGCTATAAAATTATCAAGAAATAAAGGACATCAGAATGCCCTGATTGCGGGTCTTTTCAGGGCTATGGAGCATTGCGACGCTGCAATTTCGATGGATGCAGACCTACAGGATGATATAAACGCTATTGATGAATGCGTTGAAAAATATAAAGAAGGCTGTGATATAGTATACTGCGTTAGGAAAGACCGTTCATCCGATACGTTTTTTAAAAGAAATACTGCACTGGCGTTTTATAAGCTTATGCGTTGGTTCGGCGTAGAAAGTGTTAATAATCATGCCGATTACCGTTTGATGAGCAGACGGGCTATAGAAGCATTAAATAACTATAAAGAGGTTAATTTATTTTTAAGGGGAATTATACCGCTTATAGGCTATAAACATGACTATGTATATTATAACCGCAATGAGCGCGCGGCAGGGAAAAGCAAGTATCCGCTTAAAAAAATGCTGAGTTTTGCTGTCGATGGTATAACCTCATTCAGTATAAGTCCGCTTAAATTTATTTCAAGGCTTGGTCTTTTTGTAGCTTTATTAAGTATTTTGGGAATAGCTTATGCTTTGTTTTCAAAGTTGTTTTCAGATGATACTGTTGCGGGCTGGACTGCAATCGTAGCATCAATATGGCTGCTTGGAGGCATTCAATTATTATGTTTAGGAATTGTAGGTGAATATATCGGAAAGATATACAGCGAAGTTAAAGAAAGACCCAGGTATATTATTAGTGAAGAAATTGGTATTGAATCAGATAAGAGAGTAAAATATTAAAATTTACGGCGGAAGGTTTTTTGGATAATGTGCTTATAAAAACTTGACAAATGCTTTTTCATATGATAAAATATATTAGTCATTGATTTTATTTAAGATGGAGAGGTGTCCGAGCGGTTTAAGGAGCTGGTCTTGAAAACCAGTGATCCCGAAAGGGACCGTGGGTTCGAATCCCACCCTCTCCGCCATAAAGCAGTAAACCCGCCTATTTAGGCGGGTTTGTTTTTTCTTACACGTTTCTTACACGTTTCTTACACGATTTTATTTAAAAATATTTACTGCACGTTCTTCTTCCCGGGGATACATATGCGAATATGTCTCCCAGGTCATGCTTATTTTTGCGTGTCCCAGGCGCCGGAGAACACTCCCGTTTTGGAACGTACACCGCTCAAACACGTTTTGGATATCGCTCATCAGGGAAGCATATTGTTATTCTATACCAAAGGCGAAGTCGATAAATTGGGAAACCTGCTCAGCGACGAACAAAGAGCAGCGTTCAATAAAATCTGTGGTACGGTCGATGACTTCATTCAATTTACGCATAAGGTCACTGAGGAATCGGCGTACAAAGAAATCGCCGATATGCTTTACGAAATCCGTTCCGTTATGATGGCGGAAGCGGATAAACTGAAAGATAAAGGTGGCGCGGTTAAGTTTATAGCGGATGAGATTAAGGGATTAGCAGATGCAGTAATGAGATGTGTGAAATAGAAATCCTTCTGCCTAATTCCTTAACAGCAGACGGCAGCCCCTTGTTGCTTTTATTTACTTAATTAAACCGTCTGCAATTTCATCCGCGCGGCTGTTGTTTTCGCATACAAGCAGGTACACATAATCACCCTTTGATTTTAATACGGCGTCTTCAAGCTTGTACATTTCATCGGGGGTGTAGTCCTTATAAAGTGAAATCTGGCTGTCAAGCCTTTTTTGTATACTAGCTTTGACAGTATCGGCATCCGAGGCGTTATTGAGCTTAAATACCGCAAGCTCGTCGGGATACGCGCCCGAACCGCAGATGTAAAGCGACATATCGGATATTAATGCCGTGTCAATATCATAATAAAGACCCAGCGAGTCAATATTTTTTGATACGGCGGAGGGAATTTCAATCTCATCCATAATTTCCGACGTTATTTTTTCAGGAGTAACCGCGGTTTCTTCTTCGGACATTGAAGCGTTATCACTTTGCCCCGGTATTATGGTACCGGTATTTCCGGTATCGCCAACCTCTTCACAACCCGCGAGAAGCATTATTCCCGCAAGTGCCGGCGCTATAAACAGTTTTTTTAATCCCATAACCTTTTCTATGCCGGATAAGCGGCATATCCTCCTTTAGTAATATGTATTACTGCAAATATCATTTTAACCGCCGCCAATGGCGGCGGCACCATTGTTAATTGTTAATTGTTTACCCAGCTCCTCCTGAACCGCATGAAGCATAACCCGGTATGCCTTATCCTTGAAATGAAGACCGTCAGTCTCGGCATAATCATCGGAAAAATAGCCTGTCTCATCCTGGAGCAAACTGAATATATCAACAAAATAACAGTCTTTATCATCCGCAAGATTTTTCAGCCTCGAATTATAGTCTATAATATCAACAAGTTTTTCAGGATTATCAGTTTCGCGTTCTTTTGTCACAGGCGGGATTGTAATAAGGATAATTTTACTGTCCGGGACAAATTCTGCAAGCTGTTCAATAAGAAGCGTCATTTTGTTAATTGAATATTCATTATTCAGATATGCCAGCCCGTTAGTCCCGAGCATGACGCATATATATTCCGGTTCAAGCTCAACAGCCTTCTGGACGGCGGTTTTCTCGGTTTTATAAGGGTCGGACGCGTCGGGAATACCATGCGTCAAAACAGTATCGGGATTAAGGCCAACCTGCGCAAAGACATTGCCGGGCGGCATAAATTCATAAGCCGCCAGCCCTGTTGCTATTGAATCGCCTATAAACATAATATTACTGAAAAATAATTTGTCGTAGTCGGTCGGGGGCGGTATAATTTCATTTTCGGTAACGGATACGGTTTCGGTAACCGAAGTAACTGTAGTTGCCGTTTCAGCCGGCTTAGTTTCGGCAGGAACGGTTGTTGCCGCAGCCGTTTCGGTTATGACGGTTATAACTTGCGCATCGGCAGTACCGGGGTTGTTTTCCTTTTCGTTTATATATTTATACAGATACATGCAAAAAAGGATAATCACTGCCGAACCCGCCGCTATTATCATAAAGTTCAGTACCGTGGAAATTTTACTGCGGCCATAGATTTTATATGACTTTCTGCTCATTTATATAAACCTTCTTTAACCGATAATACTTTATAATTATACTACATTTAATTTTATTATTCAAGAGTTTTATACAATATTTTTCATGTAATGACATAAACATGACCATTCTTTCCGGATGTTTTATCCCGAAAGGACAAAACTCCCAAGCTCGATAAATTCCATTTTCAAATTTTTTCGCCCCTGAAAAGAATTGCCATTATATTATTATGCGGGAATCAGTAAAATATATACGAATAATAAATAATACTTTAAACGACGCATAACTGAGGCATATGTTAAGATATTCAGCAAACAAAAATAATTTTTGCAATATTGCTTTACAAATCCTGCAAATTATGATATACTTATCTTATCAATTATATTAGGGGATGGTTTGTATTAATAAAATCAGAATAGGTATTGCCGGTTACGGTAATTTAGGAAGGGGTACTGAGCTTGCCGTAATACAGAACCCCGATTGTGAGCTTACTTGTGTTTTCACGCGGCGAAACCCGTCGGGGCTTAAAATACTGACGGAAAACGTTCCCGTTTATTCATTATCTGACGCATCATTGCATATAGACAAAGCCGATGTGCTTATCCTCTGCGGAGGTAGCAGAAGGGATTTGCCGGAACAGGGTCCTGCGCTTGCAAAGCATTTCAATACGGTGGACAGCTTTGACACGCATGCTAAAATACCCGGATATTTTGACGCCGTCGACGAAGCCGCCAGAACCGGCGGCAAGGTTTCAATAATTTCGGCGGGATGGGACCCCGGTATGTTTTCAATAATGAGGGCGTACGGCGAAGCCTTTCTGCCGTCCGGAAAAACATATACGTTCTGGGGCAAGGGAGTAAGCCAGGGGCATTCCGACGCGATAAGGCGCATTGAGGGGGTTTTGGACGCAAAGCAGTATACTGTTCCGGTTGAAGCCGCCGTAAATGCCGTCAGAAGCGGTTCTGACCCCGAGCTTTCAGTCCGTGAGAAGCACATCAGGGAATGCTTTGTCGCTGCAAAGCCGGGAGCCGATAAAGCCGCAATAGAAAACGACATTAAAACAATGCCGGATTATTTTGCCGGTTATGATACTGTTGTTCACTTTATCAGCATGGAAGAGCTTGAACGCGACCATGCGGGCATTCCTCACGGCGGGTTTGTGATTAGAAGCGGCAGAACAGGGGTCGACTTATCTTCGCAGCATATATCCGAATACTCGATTAAGCTTGACTCCAACCCCGAATTTACTTCAAGCGTGCTTGTGGCTTATGCAAGAGCCGCTTACAGGCTTTCAGGGGAAGGTTTATCCGGCGCAAAGACTGTGCTTGACATCCCGCCCGCTTACCTTTCGCCTAAATCGGGCGGCGAACTGAGGAAAGAGCTTTTATAAATATATCTGACAAATTATAACAGTTGATTTCCCGTAAGGATGGTGTTATGTACAGCTTAAGCACGATTATCATTTCAAATATTATTTTTTGGCTGTCGGTTAATATTTTCGGAGCCGCCGCTGTCACCTCCTTCACCCCTAAAAAGGTATACTCCCATTCAAATATAATTTTCAGGGAAAGACCGTCTGAGCATAAAATATATAAAGCCCTCAAAGTCGGAAGATGGAAAGACAGGCTGCCCGTTTACAGGCATAATGTCAGTGTGTTTGACAGAAAGCGGAATCCGAAATAAACGGCGATTACCTCAGATTGAAAAAGAAAAGATTATGGAATAACATAAGCTTATTCTATAGGTATTATTGTGTGTTAAGTTATAAACCCTATAGGAAGAAGGTTACTTTTACAGCCGTGCTTTTTTATGACACGGCTGTTTTTTTATAAAAATATTTTAAATATTTGTTTTACCCTTTCATTTTTCAGCATGATGTGTTATAATAATTGGGATTAGTTAAATATTTAAAAAGGTCTGGTAGCTTAAATGGCGGAATGTATTATAAACACTCTTGACACGGAACAGGTTATAGCGCTTTTCGGGAATTATGACCTGAACATAAACCTGCTCCAAAAACAGTATAACGTAGCTGTATTAAGCAGGGGCGGCGATATAAGGATTACCGGCGACGAAGACAATATCGGCAAGGCGAAGTCAGCCATACTCGCTCTGCTTGAACTTATAAAAAAGGGAGAAACCATCAATGAACAGAATATCCGTTATGTAAATTCCCTGGTTGACGAGGGTTCGGAAAAACAAGTTGTAAAGCTTGCCGACGGCGGGATATGCGTTACGACGGGCGGAAAAATCGTTAAGCCCAAAACCCTCGGTCAGAAAAAATATGTTGACGCTATTTCAAATAATACTATAGTTATGGGAATAGGTCCTGCCGGGACAGGCAAGACATACCTTGCCGTAGCAATGGCGGTTAAGGCATTTAAGGCGCACGAGGTCTCAAGGATTATTCTTCCCCGCCCCGCCGTTGAAGCCGGCGAAAAGCTGGGATTTCTGCCCGGCGACCTTCAGACTAAGGTCGACCCTTATCTGCGTCCCCTTTATGACGCTCTTTTTGATATGATGGGACCCGAAAACTTTGCCAGATACCTTGAGAAAGGAAGCATAGAGGTTGCCCCTCTTGCTTATATGAGGGGAAGAACGCTGGATGATTCGTTTATTATCCTTGACGAAGCCCAGAACACTACAAAGGAGCAAATCAAAATGTTCCTTACCCGGCTTGGTTTCAGCAGTAAAATGGTCATAACGGGCGATATTACTCAGATTGACCTTCCCGAAACAAAAAAATCCGGGTTAATCGACGCTATGAAAACCCTTAAGAATATCGACGACATAGAAATTACAAAATTTTCAGACAAGGATGTCGTCCGTCACAAGCTTGTTCAGGATATTATCAAGGCATATGAAAGGGCAAGGTTTGAAAAATAAATTTTTCAAGCTTAGAGGATGTTTATAATGATAAAAGAAAGGACAGGTACTGACAACCTGCCGGGGGTGTTATCAATAATATGTTAAAAATAAAAGTAATGATAAAGAACAATCAGAAGTCGGTGAAAATTCCGGCGGGACTGCGCCTTCTGATAAGGAAGTGCTGCCATGCGGTTCTGGAAAGCGAAGGGTTCAATTATGACGCCGAGGTCAGTATACTGTTCGTCGACAACAAAGAAATCCGGCAGCTGAACAGGATTTACCGAAACAAGGATAAAGCAACCGATGTGCTTTCCTTCCCTCTGGGCGAAAACGGAAACTATGACAGCAATAAGGAAACAGGTGCGAAGCTGCTCGGCGATATTGTGATTTCATTGGAAACGGCAGTTAAGCAGGCTCACAATTACGGGCATTCGTTTGAACGTGAAATCGGATTTTTAACTGTGCATTCAATGCTCCACCTCCTAGGCTACGACCATGAAGCGGCTGCCCTTGACTCCGCCCTGATGCATGAGAAGGAAGAGTTTATCCTGGAAAGACTCGGCATTTCACGCCAAAGCGCCTTTACTGATATATGATGAACATATTTATTAAACTGGCAAAAAGCTTTTTATATGCTTTCAGAGGAATCGCATATACAGTAAAAACCCAGCGGAATATGAGGCTTCATATAACCGCCGCCGGAGTCGTTCTTTGGCTGTCCGGATTTTATGGCTTTTCAGAAGCCGAATATGCTTTAGTCATACTGACAATAAGCTTTGTTATAGTCTGTGAGATTATAAACACTTCGGTCGAAGCGGCTGTTGACATGATTTCACAGGATAAGTCAAGGCTTGCTAAGATTGCCAAGGATACCGCGGCGGGAGCTGTTTTAATATCGGCGCTTGCTTCCGTATGCGTCGCCGTTTTCCTGTTCTGGGACACTGAGGTCTTTAATGAAATAATCATATATTTTAACAGCGAGCCGGTCAGGTATCTTATACCTGTATTATACGTCTTCCTGGCGGCTATTTTTATCTTCGGCACAAAGGATAAGAAAGACTGAAATCAGGAAAGGAATGGTCATTAAGATGGTAAATAATGAAGAAAGATTTACGGGAAAAGCAGATATTTATAAGAAGTTCAGGTCGTCGTATCCTGATGAACTCATAGACTACTTATATTCTAAGGTCGGTTTAAGTAAAGACAGTGTTATTGCCGATGTTGGCTCAGGAACAGGTATATTCAGCCGGCTTTTACTGGAAAGAGGCAGTTGTGTCTATTGTGTTGAGCCGAATGACGATATGCGCCGGATTGCTGAAAACGATTTAAGCACATATGGGTCTGAAAAATTCACTTCAATTAAGGCGACGGCTGAAAATACCGGTCTGCCGGAAAAAAGCGTTGATTTTGTAACGGCGGCGCAGGCGTTCCATTGGTTTGATATGAAAGCGTTCAGGTCAGAGTGCCGTCGGATTCTGAAAGATAAAGGGACTGTAGCGCTTGTCTGGAACACAAGGGACTATGAATCTGAATTCATCAAAAAGGATTATGATATACGAAAAAAATATTGTATTGATACAAAAGGTTTAGGTATAGCTGGTTTTCCGGAAGAATCAAATTTTTTCAGAATTTATATGACGAATATTTTCAGGAATGATTTGATTATTAACCGGGAAACATATATCGGGATGAATCTTTCGAGGTCATACAGCCCCTGCGAAGACAAAAACCCTATTGAATACAAAGGTTTAGTGAAAGAACTTAACGAGCTTTTTGACGAGTATACTATAAACGGCGTAATTCACTTTCCTCAGCTTACAAACTGTTATTTCGGAATGGTATGGACAGGTGAATTGTAATAAGGCAGGAAGTCCTGCGGCTGTGCTCATGGCGGTATTTTTCAGGACATCGTAACGGGCAGGGATGAAATTATATCTTTATAAACGATGATAAAGAAAGAACGGTTATTCTTATGGACAGCAAAACAGCATTCATTGCTATTACGGGACGCCCCAATGCGGGGAAATCCTCCCTTTTAAATGCTCTAACCGGTGAAAAAATCGCCATGGTTACCGATAAGCCGCAGACGACCAGGACCCGTATTACCGGAATTGTAACGAAAGAGGAGACCCAGTATGTCTTTATGGATACGCCGGGTATACATAAACCCAAAACACGTCTCGGCGAGCATATGAACAAAGCAATACGGGACTGTGTCATTGATGTTGACGTTATTATTATGATTTCCGACCTTACAAGAAAAATCAATGAAGCTGAAACAATACTGTTAAAAAGCTTTAAAAAAAATGCTGCTGTTATTCTCCTGCTCAATAAAACCGACCTTATCCGGAAAAAAGAAAATATCGCTCAGCGTATTGAAGAATTTTCATCCCTTTATGATTTTAACGCAATAATACCGGTTAGTATTTTGCACGGCGACGGTACTGACCTGATTTGGCGGGAAATCGAAAAATACGCGGCTGAGGGACCCCATTACTTCCCCGACGACAAGCTGACCGACCAGCCCGAAAAATTTCTTATGAGCGAAATAATCCGCGAAAAAATCCTCATTCTTATGCGGGATGAAATTCCGCACGGCATAGCCGTAGGTATTGAACAAACGGAAGAACGCACCAATAAAAACGGAGAGGATATTCTTGACTGTTCCGCTGTCATATACTGCGAACGCGAATCCCATAAAGGGATGATAATAGGGAAACAGGGAGCCATGCTGAAAAAAATCGGGCAGCTTGCCCGGACTGAGCTGGAAGAATTCTTCCGTATTAAAGTAAATTTACAGTGCAGAGTAAAAGTCAAGGAGGACTGGCGGAATAAAGAAGGTTTAATAAGGAATTTCGGATTAGGCAATTGACAAGGAAATGGAAGGAATAGCATTATCCGTCAAATAATTCCACTGATATGTCACGCCGGTACGGGCATAATTATAATGTAGCTTTATAATCAGGTATTATATTCTGATGAAGGGATGATTATAATTATGAGTAAGAATATGACCGACAGTTATAATGAAAATAAATGGAGCAAGTTTGAAATCAGCGGCAAGGTTTCCGATTACCTCGAATATAAGGGAATAAATACAAAAAGCTTTTCAAATGTCAAAGGAGAGCATTCGGATGCTGATAACAACAAAGGGCCTGGTAATATCACAGCATAACGTAAAGGACAACGACCGCAATATCAATATCCTTACCGAGGAATACGGAATTGTAAGCATTAACGTTAAGGGCGCCTTAAAAATAACCGGCTCGAACAATTCCTCCACACAGCTTTTCGCTTATTCTAATTTTTGCTTTAACGAACGCGGCGGCAGGTATTATCTGAACAGCAGCGAGCCTATACATATTTTTTATGGAATACGGCTTGATGTTGAAAAACTGGCGCTTGCCTGCTATTTTGCTGAAATTGCGTCGTACGCCGTCGTCGCCGAAAAAATTCCCCGGGATGTTATCAGGCTTGTATTGAATTCCCTGTATTTTCTTGAAAATGAAAAACGCAGCGTATCTTTTATAAAGCCTGTCTTTGAACTGCGGTTTATGTCCGAAACAGGGCATTTGCCGCAGCTTCTCGGCTGTAAAACCTGTTACAGGCATGATGACGATGAAATGTATTTTTTAATTGACAAAGCCGTGCTTCTATGCGGGGAGCATTTCCGTTCCAACAAAATAACTGAAAACAGAAATACATATATGGTTTCCCCGTCGGTTCTGCATATGCTCAGGTACATCTGCCTTGTTGAATTTGACCGGTTATTCAGTTTTAAGACATCCGGTTCTGATTTAAGGATTCTATCTGAAATTTCCGAAAAATATATCCTTACGCATCTGTCCCCGTCGCATAAATTCAAAACGCTTGAATATTACAAAGGAATCATTAATTATGAACAAATATTTTATTAAGCTTGAATTACATAAAATCCTTGAAATGCTGTGCAATGAGACCTCCAACGAATATACCCGGAATCTTGCGCAGAACCTTGAACCATGCGCCGACGCCGAAACTGTAAAGCTGGAAATAAAAAAGACAACCGACGCTTTTGACCTTTCGGTTAAATACGGTACACCCGCATTTATAAAATTCAAGGATATACGCGGTGCGTTAAACCGGGCAAAGTCGGGTTCGTCACTGACCCTGCGCGAGCTTCTGGATGTTTCCCAAATGCTTTATCAAATCCGCATGCTGACGGAATGGTATAAATCATGCTCCGAAACCGAAACCTCCATAGGGTATCTTTTTGTGTCGCTTTCCCCTGACAAGCGGCTTGAAGAAAGAATCAGGGATTCAATACTTTCCGAAACGGAAATAGCCGATTCCGCCAGTATAAAGTTAACCGATATAAGGCGTAAAATAGCCAGGGCGGGGGTTAAAATCCGCGAAAGCCTCGACAAGCTTATCCGTAATACCGAGGTTCAGAAATCACTGCAGGAAAATATAATCACAATGCGCGACGGACGTTATGTCGTACCCGTTAAGGCGGAATACAAAGGCAACGTTCAGGGTCTTGTCCATGCGACATCTTCCAGCGGTTCGACTTTTTTCATAGAACCTATATCCGTAGTTGAAGCCAACAATGAAATCCG
>QMCD01001900.1_pt1 | contig 12144 bp, 10 predicted proteins | sample 1821841 | NCBI WGS metagenome assembly QMCD01 (sample SAMN01991225, study PRJNA193472) | Termite gut metagenome, whole genome shotgun sequencing project. | isolation source: worker | host: Macrotermes natalensis | reverse complement strand
TCCTGCGCGGATCAGTTGGCGTGCGGGCTGCGGCGTGAAAGAAGAGGCGCCGCCGCAAGCGTTGCGGTAAAGGGCTGGGGCCTTGATGGACTGAGGGACACGCTGCTAAAGCACTACAGTACGGTAATAACTGCGGACACATAGCGGCCTTGAATATGGCTGCGCCCGCAAGCAAGGAGGATTTCCTGCAAATGCCTTTGCTGCTTAAACAATGTGGCATTGCCCTGATGTTGCTTCATTCTTTTTTCTTCCAAATTTTTGCCGCGCAGGGAATTCCTTCGGTTGCCCTGCTTTTTGTGGGTTTTATACTGGTTTTTGTCTCTCGCTTGTCAAAAGTGGGCGGCAGCATCTGCTTTAGAATCATGAAATTCAGGCCGGAGCAGTTGGCTTGGGTTGTGCTGCTTGTGTGGTGTGTTTTGGGCAACTACAACTTGTTTAACAGGGATTCATTTAACGGTGTGCTGCTGTTTACACTGGCAACCATTATGCTGCTGTGGGATAAGCCCGATTGGGGCAGGTTTTTTATGAACTGCCTGCTGGCATTTGCGCTGGTGCACGCGTTTTTCACGGTGTTGTTTTTCTTTGTGCCCGCGCTCAACCACTCCATAACCGCCATGCTGAGCCTGGTTAAGGAGCAGTCTTCCTATATATCCGGCGTTACAAACCACTATTCTACAAACAGCTTATATATTTCTGTGGGAATGCTGGCCGCCTTTGCCAAGGTGTATTCCGGCCAAAAAAGGTGGGTGTTTCCCGCCGTGTTTTTCTTGTTTGCCAATTTGCTCACCAGCAAGCGCGGGCCGCTGCTGTTCTCTGTTATTGCACTGGTTGTGTGCTATTTTGTGGTGTTCAAGGTGCGTTTGCGCACCATTTTGGTGTTTGTGGCGTCGCTGGCCCTCATTGCGTTTATCATAAGCCGGGTTGCCCTTGGCAGCCCCGAGGTGCTGTATGGAATAGAACGCATTATGAGCAGCTTTTCAGGGCTTGGCACCAACGCGGCGGCTGTTTTAAGCGGCAGGGATATGCTGTACCGCGAGGCCTGGCGGATGTTTTTGCACAACCCGCTGCTGGGGCGCGGCTGGGGTGCTTTTATTGCCATTACCGGCCTGCCCATGGCCCACAATATTTACTTGCAAATGCTGGCAGAGTGTGGAATAATAGGCTTTATTGTACTGATGTTTTGCCTTGTAAAGAGCCTGTTTATGTGCGCAAAGCCCTTTCTTTTCCCGGCTGGGGTGGCGCTTGGCGGTGAGGCCAGGTTCTACCTGATGTTTTCGCTTGCCATGCAGGTGTTTTTTATCCTGTATGGACTTACGGGGAACCCCTTGTACGACGGTGTTATCACCATTCCGGTATTGCTTTCGTATGCGCTGTGCTACGGCACACGTAGAAGTCCCGGCTTGCCGGCGTATGATCCCACCGGCATCCGCAAAAAGAGGCCGAAAATAAAGGCGGCATGGCGATGATGAAAAAATTTGGCATCCTCACCTTTCATCGCGCCGATAACTGCGGTGCGATTTTGCAGGCCTATGCCCTGTGTGAGATATTGAAAAGAATCTATGGCGAAAACGAGGTTGAAATTATCGATTACCGCTGCCGGGCCATCGAGCACTCAAACTCGGTGTTCCCGCTGGAATTTGGCAGGCGGTTTCCCAAGTCTCTGCTTCGTTCGGTTTTGCGGCTGCCCATAACGATGCGGATAAAAAAACCGTACCGCCAGTTCCGGCAAAAGCATCTCACTATATCCAGCCGCACCTACGAAAAAAGTAATATTGAACAAGCCGCCGGCCAATACAGGAATATTGTGGTAGGCTCGGACCAGGTATGGAACCCTTTTCTCACGGGCGGTGACACTACCTGGTTCCTTCCTTTTGTTAAGGACGCCGGGCGCAGGCATTCCTATGCCGCCAGCCTGGGCAGCGAGGCCGCCTTTAACAAGCACCGCAACGCAATAGCGCAGAATCTAAAAAATTTTGGGCGCATATCCCTGCGCGAACCTATCGGCAAAGAATATTTCGATTCCTCCCGCGTGGCGTTTACAAGGCACCTGGATCCTGTTTTCCTTTTCCCGGCGGGGCACTGGCTTTCCATGGCGGCTCACCGCACAGAAACCAAACCATATGTGCTTTACTACGAGGCTCTCTCTGCCCATGGCCTTTATGAGGCGGCAAGGGAGTACGCCCGCAAAAACAGGCTTAAGCTAATTTGTATTTCGCAGCGGCTGCGCAGCTATCCGGGCAGCGAACGCAGGTTTTTCCTTTCGCCGCCGGATTTTTTGGCGGCGCTGGCAGGCGCGGAAATGGTGTTTACCACATCCTTCCATGCGGTGGCTTTTTCTGTCCTGCTACAAAAGCCGTTTTACAGTGAAACTATAGATAGCAAGGGCAAAACGAACAGGCGTGTGAAGGATTTGCTTTGTGCGGCACAGATGAGCGGCAGGGACATTGCTCTTGCGCAAATACCCGGGGGCGGAGGTGCCGCCGCACCCGCATGGGAGGCAGCGGGTGCGTACATTGAGCGGGAGCGGGCAAGCGCATTGGCTTACCTGCAACAAATGGGGGATGGCCGTGGGTGAAGTAACCATTGTTACCGCTTTTTTTGATATTGGTAGAGGGAACTCCTCCACGCTTAAACGCACGAACGAGCAATATTTTGAGTATTTCAAATTCTGGGCCCGCATGCAGAACCACGTGATTTGCTACACAAACCCGGCGCACGTGGAAACTGTTCGCGCAATCAGGGCCTTGTTTGGGCTTCTTGAACGCACAACGGTAATTGCCATTGAGGACATTAGCGCGCTGGAGCCGGAAATTTACGCGTCCTGCATACGGGTTTCAAGCGACAAACGCTTTCGCGCTTCGCGCCTGTTTTACAGGGCGCTGTCCAACAACGCAGCGTATTCGTACAGTATGTTTTTGAAGCATTGGTGCCTTGCCGACGCGCAAAAGCGCATGGGCTTGTGCGGCACGGTGGCGTGGCTGGATTTTGGCTTTAACCATGGCGGCAAAACTTATCCGCATCCGGAAGATTTCGATTTTTTGTGGTGTACAGATTTTCCGCAAGACAAAATCCACGTTTTTGCGCTTAACAACAGCTACCTAAAGCCGCTTCACCTCATCCTGCGCTCGCTGGAAGATTCTATGCAGGGTAGCATTGTCATTATGGACGCCGCGCTTTGCGCCGGGTTATATGCCGAAATGAAACAGGCGTTTGGGGCTATCCTTTCCATGGGGCAATTGGACGACGACCAGGCTGTACTGTGTTTGGCGTATCAGAACAACCCCGGGCTGTTTTGTGTACACCACACCTACTGGCATTTGGGCCTTAAAGAGCACGGCGGTGCCCACCTGCGCGTGAAGCCCGGATACGGCCAACAGACCCCTAAGTGGCTTGTAAACTATTTGCGCAACTGCCTGAGGTTTACCGGGAAAAAGATTGGTTTTTTGCTGCGCTTTACTAAAGAGCTTGCCCAAATGCCCGTTCCCTTGAACTGTGACGAAATTGGCGAGGGTGGGCATGATTGACGCCAGCGTGCGTTGAGGGACAGGAGAAAATGACAACGATGGAACATCCAACAGCACCGGAGCACTGCACCGGCTGCCAATGCTGCCGCCTGGTTTGCCCGGCCGGCGCCATTGCGTTTTTAGAGGACGGCGAGGGTTTTCCCGTGCCGCTTATTGACGAAAACCGCTGCACGGGCTGCGGGCTGTGTGCAAAACGCTGCCCGGCCAATGCGGGGCAGCCCACCTGCGGGCCGCGGGCGGTGCTGGGCGCAAGATATAGGCAAGATGACGAAAAATTATACAACAGCGCAAGCGGCGGCGTTTTTTTGGCTGCCGCCGAGTGGGTTTTGGCCAATGGGGGGCTGGTGTTTGGCGCCGCTTTAGATGAGGACAATGTGTGCCGCCATGTTGGAATTGATAACACCGCCCATATTCGCCCCTTGCAAAACTCAAAATATGTTCAAAGCGATGTGCGCGATACTTTTGTGGAGGCCGAAACCGCTTTAAAGGCCGGAAGAACGGTACTTTACTCCGGCACGCCCTGCCAAATTGCCGGCCTGTGCGCGTACCTGGCAAAACCGTATGACAATTTGTTTACCATGGATTTGATTTGCTATGGGGTGCCCTCTCCGGCTTTGTTTCGGCTTTACATGAAAAGCCTGGAGGAGCGGGGAAAGGATGGCAAAGTCATTCGGTTTGATTTCCGCTCCAAAGGCGTCGCGGGCTGGAATGTGGATGGAATCCTGACAAAAATTGCAACAAAAAAGAATACAAAATACATTCCGCCGCATAAAAACGCATATGTTATCGCGTTTTTGGCACGTGGCAATTGTTTGCGGGAGTGCTGCTATTCCTGCCCATACACCCAAACGGCGCGCGTGGGCGACGTTACGGCGGCGGATTTTTGGGGCGTGCAAAAAACACACCCGGAATACAACGACGCAAGGGGATGCTCTCTGGTTTTTGTGAACACCGAAAAGGGAGAACTGCTGTGGGAGCAGCTTTCAAAATCCTGCGTCAGCTTCCCGTCTTCTCTGGAAAAAGCATTGCCGTATCAAAGGAACCTTGCGCGGCCTACGGCCAGGCCCCAAAGCAGAGACTGGGTTTTGCGTGATATCCACAAGCGGGGGACGGAGATTTTTAAACGGGATGATTTTCGTTCGCGCCATTATCTGCTGCACGCAATAAACTGGAACATCATTTCTTTCGCGCCTAAATTTATGCAAAAGCCGTACATCGCCGTGCGTGCCGCCCTGTATGCCGCTATGCGGCCAAAATGAACTCTTATGGTGCAACTATGAAAACGGCATCAAAAATTCTTGCGGTCAATTCCATAAGCGCGTTGTTCCAACAAATTGTTTACATGGCAAAGGGTTTTATTGTGCCTTTGGCCATGATTCATTTTTATGGCTCCGATATAAACGGCCTGGTGTCCAGCGTGTCGCAGTTTATTGGCTATTTTACGCTGATAGGAGCGGGTCTTGCTTCCTCGGTGATGTTCCATTTGTTTGCCCCGCTGGCCAACAAGGAATATGAGAGAATCAACACCGTGCTAAGCACGTCGCGGCGCATTTATAACCGCTTGGGGCTGGTTTTCCTGGGGCTGGTGGCGGGTGGCGCTTTCGTATACCCGTTCATTCTTCGCCAAAACAATTTTCCGTACCTGTTCATTGTTTGTGTGTTCCTTGTTACCGGCGTTGGCATTTCTCTTGAAATGTTCTCGTTGCGCCGCTGGGGCGCGCTTTTGCAGGCCGATAACCGCTCCTGGGTTCTTAACCTGACGCTTTGCGTACATGCGGTCATTCAAAGTGTGGCCGTGCTGGTGTTAGGCAGCATGGGGCTGTCGGTTCTGTTTGTGCTGGCGGCGGTTGCCGGTTCCTATTTCGTCCGGTCGCTTATCTTAACAGTGGTGTGCCGCAGGCGCTACAGGTTTTTAAACTTTAACCTGCCGTCCGACAATTCCCTTTCCCAAATGCGCAGGGCAGCGTTTGTGCAGCAGGTGTGCGATTCTATCGCCGCCGGTATACCATTGGTGATGGTTAGCGTTCTGTTGCCCATGGCCCAGGTAAGTGTACTGGCAGTGTATTTGCTTGTGGTTGACGCGCTTAGCAGGGTACTGAATGCAACAGGCAGCGTGTGGCATTTGTGGGGCGGCATGTGGGCAAAGGGCCAAACCGGCCGGCTTTGCCGCTCCTTTACCCAGTTTGATGCCATTTATATGCTTTGCGTCACTGTTTTTACGGCGGTTATGTCTGCTGCCGTTCTGCCCTTTATCACGGTTTACACCGGCAGGCTGCCCGATGCCGTCATGTACCTTGACCCTGCGCTGGCCATCATATGTGCCATACATCTTTTCACTTCCGCGCAAATACCCAATCTTGTGCGCTTGATAAACGCGGCGGGGCTGTATTCTTCAACCGCGAAGTACGCCGTGGCCAGAATGCTGCTTGCGGTGGCGCTGGCTGTGGTGCTGGGGCGGGTTTGGGCAAGCGCCGGTATAATGTTGGGTGTGGTGCTGGCAAATGTTTGCTACTGTGGCATGCTTCTTTATTCTGTGCCGGGGCAGTGCGGCCTGCGCGCGCGCTGGGTTGTCATAAGGCGCATTGCAGGCGGCGGGCTTGCCGTGTGCATGGGTGTGCTATTAAGGGTTTTAGTTCGTTACCCGCATACATGGGGATATGTGTGCTGGTGTGCAAGCACTGTTTTATGCGTGTTAATTTGCACCCCGCTGGTGTTGTTGGGTTTTGTTTTGATGGAACCCTCTGTGTACAAGGAATTGTGGACGGCGCGGGTTTTGCCGCTGGTGCGGAGAATTATGCGTAAGGAACCCTGACTTGGGTTAAGTAGTGCTTTGTGGCAACCTGCTTTGCAATTTTACTGGCGTTATGCGATAATAGCGGTATTGAATGATACAAGGAGGGGCCGATTGTGCGCTGTGGCGTTTCCACTGCTTGCTTTTACCCGCTGGAAACGCTGGAATCTTTAAAACGATTGGCGGATTCCGGCGTGCCTGTGGTAGAATTGTTTTTTTGTACCGACAGCGAATTGGACGACGCCTACCTTGCGCGCATCATGGATGTGGCGCTAAGCGCCCGAATAGAGATTTCGTCTGCCCATCCCTTCACCGCCCCCATGGAGGGCTTCTATTTTGCCACACAATGTGCAAGCCGCCCCAAGGATGGGTTTTCGCTGTATCGCCGGTATTTCGAGGCCTGCCGTGTATTGGGCTGCTCTAAGCTGGTTTTCCATGGCGACCATGACTACAATGTGGACAAGTATCCTCTTGTGCAGTATGCAAACAATGTGACAGAACTGGCGGCCCTTGGCCGGGAGTATGGCGTTACACTGTGCCACGAAAATGTCTCGTATTGCCGCCTGGGGTACCCGGAGCGGGTGCGTGAACTGCGCCCCCTGCTGGGGCAGGATGCCGCCTTTGTGCTGGATTTAAAGCAGGCCCGCCGCAACAGGGTTCCCGTCCACTGCATGCTGCAGGCCATGCGCGGCGCCATACGGCAGGTGCACATCAGCGACCATAGCGAGGCGGAAACCTGCCTTGCGCCCGGCGCGGGCCGCTTCAGCTTCCCGGAGCTTTTCCGCAGCCTGGGCAGGGCGGGCTACGATGAGGATGTTATTATTGAAGTGTATTCAAGCAACTACCAATCCCAGGCGGAACTGATTCACTCGTTCCGCTATGTGCGGCAGTTAATTGAGCAGTATGAACAAGCAAAGGGGGAGACAATATGAAGTGCCCATATTGCGGTGCAACCGATTCCAAGGTAATCGATTCCCGCCCGGCAGACGACTTTACGCGCATACGGCGCAGGCGGGAATGCCTTGTTTGCGCCAAGCGGTTTACCACCTATGAGATTGTGGAAACGGTGCCCTTGATGGTGGTGAAAAAGGACAAGAGCCGCGAAGCCTTTGACCGGGAAAAGCTGATTAGCGGCCTTCGGCGCGCCAGCTATAAGCGCCCGGTGTCCTACCAAATGCTGGAAAATGTGGTGGACAACATCGAGCAGTTGCTGATGAGCAACTACGAAAAAGAGGTTACCTCCATGGCCATTGGCGAGCTTGCCATGCAGGAACTGCAAAAAATAGACGAGGTGGCCTATGTGCGGTTTGCGTCGGTGTACCGCCAGTTTAGCGACGTAAATACCTTTATGGACGAACTGAAGGTTTTGCTGAGCAAAGCGGACATCGGCGTGGAAAAGCCGGGTTGACGGTTGCCGCGCCCGAACGTTCTAACAGTTTGACGTGGCGGGGCCGGTCTGCTATACTATTTAAAGAATATGTGGGAAGGGGAATCTGAATTTGCGTATTGCTGCCTAATGTTTTTTGCTGGATGCAAACGTTCGCCGGCCAATTGGCCCGGCGCTTTGTTGCATCTGCGGGCAGCGTGGCAATAGGTTCCTCCCTGTATCGCCTTTTTCGTTAAGGGCATAACGCCGGGGGTATTGTGCTGCCCGGCGGTTTTTTGTCTTTGAATGATGAAAGAGGTATGATGCTATGTCGTTATTGCAAGTATATGATTTGAGCTTTACCCATCAGGGGGAGACCGCGCCCCTTTTCTCACATGTTAACCTGACGCTTGACACAAGCTGGCATTTGGGTTTGATTGGCCGCAACGGCCGTGGAAAAACAACGCTCTTAAAAATATTAATGGGCGAGCATGAGTGCCAGGGGCGTATCAGCTGCCCAGAGGCGTTTGAGTATTACCCTCTATACCCTGAAAACGCCGGGCAAACGGCCCGCACAGTAGCGCGGCGCGTCATTGCCCCCTTTGATGAATGGGAGGCCGCCATGCGGCGCCTGGAGCAAACAGGGACAGACGCTTCCATGTTGGAATATGGCGAAATTCAAGCGCAATATGCCGCGGCGGACGGGTATGTCATCAACGAGGCTATTGAGGCGGAAACATCGAAGTTGGGCATTCATTCCGCTGTGCTGGACAATCCCTTCAAAACCTTGTCGGGCGGGGAACAGGTGAAGCTGCTATTGGCGGCAATGTTTTTAAAAAAGCACGTATTTTTGTTAATTGATGAACCGACAGACCATTTGGACGAGGCCGGGCGAAAGCTGGTGGCCCGCTGGCTGAGAGGGAAACCAGGTTATATTTTGGTGAGCCATGACCGTGCCTTTTTGGATGAGTGCATCGACCATGTACTGTCCATTAACCGGGCAGATATTGAGCTGCAGCGTGGAAATTATAGCACCTGGCGGGCCAACCGCTCGCTGAAAGACAATTTTGAACAAGCGGAACACGACAAGTTGACGGCAGATATTGGGCGGCTGAAGGATGCCGCCAGCCGCGCGGCAAAGTGGTCGGATAAGATTGAAAAAACCAAAAAGGGTGGCAGCGAAACCTATAACAGGGGCGCCGCCGAGGTGGACAGGGGCTACATTGGGCATCAGGCCGCCCGGATGATGCAGCGTTCAAAGTCTATCGAACGCCGCCAAAACCGGGAAATTGAGGAAAAGGAAGCCCTGTTGAAAAACCTGGAAACGCCGGAGCCGCTCAAAATCTGGATACTGGAATCTAGGCGAAAAAATATTGTGACAGCGGAAAATTTGGGTATGTCATTTCAGAACCGGATGCTTTTTTCCGCTTTGGATTTTGTGGTAAATGCCGGCGACAGGGTTTCAGTGGAAGGCCCCAATGGAAGCGGAAAAAGTACGCTTCTGAAATTAATTTTAGGAAAGCTTGCACCCACTTGCGGGCATATCCGCTTGCGGGAGGATGCTGTTGTCAGCTATATTCCACAGGATACTGCTTTCCTGCACGGAAGTTTGCAGCAGTATGCGCTCGATTGCGGTCTGGAATTAAGCATATTTTTGGCAATACTGCGCAAATTGGATTTTGACAGAGAATCCTTCACGCGGACTATGGAAAACTACAGCATGGGGGAAAAGAAAAAGGTTACACTAGCAGCCTCGCTGGCCAAGCCGGCCCACCTGCTGGTGTGGGACGAACCGCTGAACTACGTGGATGTGCTGAGCCGGGAGCAAATTGAAAGTGCTCTGCTCAACTACCGGCCAAGCATCATTTTTGTGGAACATGACGCTGTATTCACAGAAAAAATCGCGAATCAGCGGATTCAGTTGTGATAACTATTCAACTTCATTAATTTACTTGACTAAACTGCTAAAGTAAAGTATACTATCTATTAAGGCGGTGAGATAGATGATTGAGATAATGGATAGCCGTGGAATAGATGTTGAAACGATTGTTAGGAGCAGAAAATCGGAGCCGCAGGATGTGTCCGGCGCAGTTGAAGAAATCATTCAAGAGGTGCGGCAGCATGGGGACGAGGCTGTTTTAGCGTACACCAAGCGTTTTGATGGCGTTGAACTGCCAGATTTCAAGGTGTCCGCAGCAGAAATTGAAGAGGCAAAAAAAGCGATTGGCAGTGACTTGTTGGGCGTTTTACAAGAGGCTGCCGATAATTTGCGTGCCTACCACCAAAAACAGGTGCGGCAGGGTTTTGTGATGGCCGATAAGCCCGGAGTGGTGATGGGGCAACGAATTTTGCCACTGGAGCGGGTGGGCCTATATGTGCCGGGCGGAACGGCTCCGTACCCAAGCACAGTTTTGATGGACGCTATACCAGCAAAAATTGCGGGTGTGAGCCAGATTGTGATGGCAAGCCCGCCGGGCAGGGATGGGCAAATCAACCCGGCAATTTTGGCGGCCGCCAGTGTGGCTGGTGTAACGGATATTTATAAAATTGGCGGCGCGCAGGCAATTGCGGCGTTAAGCTTTGGTACGCAAACGGTACCCAGGGTGGATAAGATTGTAGGTCCGGGAAATATATACGTAGCAACTGCAAAAAAACTGGTATACGGTGTGGTTGACATTGATATGATTGCCGGGCCCAGCGATATTTTAGTGGTGGCGGACGAGACGGCAAACGCAACTGTGGTGGCTGCAGACATGCTGGGCCAAGCCGAGCATGACAAGATGTCTGCAGCTGTACTTATAACAACAAGCGCACAATTGGCGCAAGAAACAAAAAATGAATTGCAAAAACAGCTGAAATTATTGGAACGCAGGGAAATTGCGGTGGCCTCTATACAAGAAAATGGGCGTATTATTTTGGCGGAAACGCTGGAAAAGGCTTTGGAAATTGCAAATGCCATAGCGCCGGAACATTTGGAATTGTGCGTACAAGAGCCGTTTTCTTTGCTCCCACTTGTCAAAAATGCGGGCAGTGTCTTTTTGGGGTGCCACACACCGGAAGCACTGGGCGACTATTTTGCCGGGCCAAACCATACCTTGCCCACGGCGGGCACAGCCCGTTTCTATTCTCCCTTGTCGGTGGATGATTTCATTAAAAAAAGTAGCTACTTATACTACTCGAAACAGGCGCTTGCATCTGTAGCCGACAAGGTAATTAGCTTTGCAAAGGTAGAAGGCTTGACAGCGCATGCGAACAGTGTGATGGCTCGCATGTAAAGCAGTAATAGCAATTAATAACACATAATAAGGAGTAAATGTGTCGATATATCTTAATAACCGCTTTTTGGAATTGCGACCATACATACCGGGAGAGCAAATGCGCGGCCGCAAAATAATTAAGCTGAACACAAATGAAAGCCCCTTTCCGCCTTCACCGCTGGTGTGGGACGCGGTCAAACGGGAAGTGGGCACGCTAAATTTGTATCCTGATATCACAGGTGGCGCGTTGCGGCCGGAATTGGCTAAGCACTTTGGCGTGAAACCGGAGAATTCATTCTTAGGTAATGGCAGTGATGAGATTCTTGCGTTTATCTTTCAGGCATTGTGTCCAAATGGAGCAGTATTTGCAGATATTACCTATGGATTCTACCCTGTTTATGCAAAATTATATGGGGTTGAAACAAAAGTAATTCCTTTGCGCGAGAACTTTAAACTGGCGGTGGAGGATTACGCTGAAGCTGGAAAAACAGTTATTATTGCAAACCCTAACGCGCCCACAGGGCTGGCACTTACAAGGCGAGAAATAGAGAAGCTGCTTATTTCAAACCAGAATAATCTTGTGATTATCGATGAAGCCTATGTTGATTATGGCGCAGAAAGCTGCGTTCCATTGCTAAAAAATTTTAATAATCTGATGGTTGTAGGCACTTTTTCCAAGTCACGTTCTTTGGCAGGCGGGCGGCTGGGCTATGCTTTTGCAAGTAGTGAATTGGTTGCCGATTTGGAACGGATTCGGTATAGCTTTAACCCATACAACCTGAACCAAATGACTTTGGCAGCGGGTATGGCGGCATTGAATGATGACGCATACTTTAGAAGCTGCACATGTAAAATCATTGAATCAAGAAGCAAAAGCATAATAAGACTGAATAGCATGGGATTTATATGTACAAACAGCAGTGCAAATTTTATATTTGCTTCTCATGCCACACAAAGTGCAAAAATGATTTATGAGACGCTAAAAGAGCAGGATATACTTGTTCGATGGTTTGATATGCCCAGAATTAGTAATTACCTGCGCATTACAGTGGGAACGGATAAGGATATGGATACCTTGTGTGAGGCGCTTGAAAAAACTGTTAACGGGAAAGCATTCCTGTAATCCGTGAAAAATGGATTTGAGGCAAAGAAAGCCTCCTGCTAAGATAAATGAGCGCGGAGAACGCACAAATATCTTAGAAAACA
>QMCD01001898.1_pt1 | contig 12153 bp, 8 predicted proteins | sample 1821841 | NCBI WGS metagenome assembly QMCD01 (sample SAMN01991225, study PRJNA193472) | Termite gut metagenome, whole genome shotgun sequencing project. | isolation source: worker | host: Macrotermes natalensis | reverse complement strand
CCACTGCGAGATGCAGTGTGCCTCGTCCACGGCCAGCAGGTTGACGTTCATGCCCCGCCCACGCGCCCGGAACGTCGTCCCCGCCACCCTCTCCGGCGCGACGTAGATGAATTTCACGTCGCCCCAGGTGGCGTTGTCGAGGATCAGGTCTATCTGCCGCGTGGTGAGGCCCGAGTGTATCGCCGCGGCGTTCACACCCCTTGCCCGCAGGCGGTCGGTCTGGTCTTTCATCAGCGCGATAAGCGGCGTGACCACGATGCAAACCCCCTCCATCGCCACGGCAGGAAGCTGATAGAGCAGCGACTTGCCCGCGCCGGTGGGCATCAGCGCGAGCGTATCGCGCCCCGCGCACACCGAGTCGATGACCTCGATCTGCGAAGGACGGAACTCGTCGTAACCCCAATATTTTTTGAGAAGTTCGTAAAGTTTTTCCTTTTGCATCGTGTGGAGTTGCCGCCGGATGGTAGGCGCGATTATGCAAAGTTATTAAAATTGGGGATTATTCCTGCAATGGTGGTGCCGTCGGTTCTCAGGTCGGAGCCAGCGGAGGTGTGCAAGGGTATTGTGTGGTGGCAGTCCTCCGCCGGGGGTGGCTATGTTGACGGGCAAAGTTTATATCCCATGCGACAGCGGGGGCGGCGTGATCGACGACGTGTCGAAATCCCCCCACCGGTCGGCGATCGAGTCGATCGTGGCAAGCAATTCGGGAATGTCTTTGAGTGTAACAAGCTTGAGGCGCGTTTCCTTGAAGTTGGGCAGGCCCTTGAAATAATTAGACAGGTGCCGCCGCATTTCGAGCACGCCCACCACTTCGCCCTTAACCTCGACCGATTTCTGCAGGTGGCGCCGGGCTATCGCGACGCGCTCGGCCACGGAGGGCTGGGGCAGAAGTTCGCCCGTATCAAGATAGTGGTGCACCTCGCGGAATATCCACGGACGCCCGTAAGTCGCCCTGCCTATCATCACCCCGTCCACGCCCCACCTGTCGAACGCCTCCCGCGCCGCTTGGGGCGAGTCGATATCACCGTTGCCGATGATCGGGATGCTGATCGCAGGGTTGTTCTTCACCGCCCCGATCAGCGTCCAGTCGGCCACGCCTTTGTATAACTGCGCGCGTGTGCGGCCATGGATGGTGAGCGCGGCGATGCCCACATCCTGAAGGCGCAGGGCTATTTCCTCGATATTCTTGCTCTCATCGTCCCACCCTAGTCGCGTTTTCACCGTCACCGGGGTTCCCGGTACGGCGCGCACAATCTGCCGCGTCATTTCGACCATCAGCGGCACGTCACGCATCATCCCGCTCCCCGCGCCGCGGTTGGCGATCTTCTTCACGGGGCATCCGAAGTTGATGTCGATTACGTCGGGGCGTGCGGTCTCAGCCATGCGCGCGGCCTCGGCCATGGGTTCTATGAGATGGCCGTAAATCTGTATCCCGACCGGACGTTCGCCGTCCGAGATATTCAGTTTAGCAAGCGATTTCCGCGCATCGCGTATCAGTCCGTCAGACGATATGAACTCGGTATAGACCATATCCGCGCCGAACTCCTTGCACATCCACCGGAATGACGGATCGGTCACGTCCTCCATCGGGGCGAGCAGCAGCGGCCTGGGGCCGAGGTCTGTGTTTGCGATTTTCATCGCGGACAAAGATAACGGGTTCCTTCGAGAAAATGGCGGGACGGAAAAATTCCGAACGACCTCTAAAATATGAACCGCGAACTGATCTCCTTAAAATTATGCACCCTCTCCATGACGTCGGCAAAGAGTTCGGCTACCGAGAGTACCGTGAACTTCGAAAGGTTCTGTGCGGGGTCGAGCGGAATGGTATCCGTCACGATCACCTCGCACAACTTGCTCTTGTTGATCCTGTTATAGGCTTCGCCCGAAAGCACCGGATGGGTCGTGCAGGCGCGCACGCTCTTCGCTCCCTTGCGCTTGAGCATATCGGCCGCCATGGTGATCGTCCCGGCCGTGTCGATCATGTCGTCAAGGATTATCACATCCTTGCCCTTCACGTCGCCTATGGCCGTCATCGAACCTATCTTATTGGCACCCGAGCGCTGTTTATGGCTGATTATCATCGGCACGCCGAAATGCTGTGCATAGGCATTCACACGCTTTGCACCGCCCATATCGGGAGCGGCGAGCGAGAGGTGGTCCATCGAGATCTTTTCCTGCTCGACAAGCTTATTTATATAAGGCACGAAAATCCCGCTCGCATAGAGGTGGTCTACCGGAACGTCAAAGAATCCCTGTATCTGATCGGCGTGCAGATCCATCGTCACCACCCGGTCAACGCCCGCCGCGACCAACAGGTTGGCCACAAGTTTCGCCCCTATCGAGACCCTCGGCCTGTCCTTCCTGTCCTGGCGCGCCCATCCGAAATAGGGCATCACGGCGATCACCTTGTAGGCCGAAGCGCGCCGCGCCGCGTCGATCATCAGCAACAGTTCCATCAGGTTCTCCGTCGGCGGGAATGTAGACTGCACGATGAACACCGTGCATCCGCGGATGCTCTCGTTGAAAGAGGGTTGGAACTCGCCGTCGCTGAATTCGAGGACGGACGAATCGCCGAGTTCGATGCCGTAACTTGCGGCTATCTTTTCGGCCAGGTAGCGGCTTCCGCGCCCTGCGAAAATCTTCACTTTATGTAAGGCCATAGCAGTTGAGGTTATTTGCCACAAAAGTAGCGACATATTACCGAACCTGCAAAAGATTTTATCAACAAATTATCAGGAATTTATTGCATCCTTAACAACTCCGGATTTTGCAGATAACGGGAAAATATTTACCTTTGACAGATACACGAAAGACAAAAATCTAAAAAATATAAAGCATTATGAAATTCGTAATATCGAGCTCAGCCCTCCAATCGGTGCTGCAAACGACAGGTAAGGTCGTCAGCAACAAGAACACACTCCCGATCCTCGACTATTTCCTGTTGGAACTCAAGGACGGTAAGTTGAAAGTCACGGCCTCCGACCTCGAAACTACGCTGGTGGGCACGCTGCCCGTGGAGAAGATCGAGCGCGAGGGCGTGATCTGCGCCCCCACAAAACTGATGCTCGACCTGCTTAAGGAATTCTCGGAACAGCCGCTGACGATCGAGGCCAACGAATCGACGTGGGAGATCAAAGTGAGTTGGAAGAGCGGTTCTCTCAACATTCCCGGCACTTCGGGGCTGAGCTACCCGGCGCTTCCCGAGTTGGGCGACGAGAGGAGCGAGATAGAGTTCGATGTCGACACGCTCGTGACGGGTATCAATAAGACCGCCTTCGCGACGGCCGACGATGAGCTGCGCCCGGTGATGAACGGCGTTTATATCAACGTCGAGCCGCAGCGCACGACCTATGTGGCGACCGACGCCCACAAGCTGGTGAAATTCACTGCCGACGGCGAGAACGGCAACACCACCGCATCGTTCATCCTGCCCAAGAAACCTGTGGGCCTGCTCAAAACCGTACTTCTGAAAGAAGAAGAACCGGTGAAAGTGCAGTTCGACAATAAGAACGTGGTATTCCACCTTAAGAACAGCACGCTGATCTGCCGCCAGATCGAGGGCAACTACCCGAATTACAATGCCGTGATCCCCGCCGCGAACCCCAACAAGGTGATCGTGGACAGGGTGGCAATGCTCAATGCGATCAGGGTCGTTGCAGTGTGTTCGAACCAGTCGACTAACCTCATCAAGTTCGACATCGCCGATAACCGGATCAACCTTACGGCGCAGGACTTGGACTTCTCGGTGTCGGCCCACGAGACAGTAGCGTGCAGCTACGAGGGCGACAGGATAACGATAGGGTTCAAGTCGACGTTCCTCGTGGAGATACTCTCCAACCTCGAAACGCCGAGCGTGATGATCGAACTCGCCGACTCGACGCGCGCGGGCGTCTTCAAACCGATCTACGACGACAAGCAGGCGTTTGAGATGCTTATGCTGCTTATGCCGATGATGATAAACGCATGAAATTAAACCTGAAGAACCCCATAATCTTCCTCGACCTCGAAACAACGGGGGTCGATCCGGCGAAAGACCGGATCGTCGAAATTTCGTTGGTGAAGCTCTTTCCGGGCGGGGAGAGGGAGGTGAAAACGCGGAGGATAAATCCCGGTATTCCAATACCCCCGTCGGCGACGGCCATTCACCATATTTCGGATGAGGACGTGAAGGATTGCCCCACGTTCCGCGAGATCGCACGGTCGCTGGCCACGTATATGGAGGGGGCCGATCTGGCGGGATACAACTCCAACAAGTTCGATATTCCGGTGCTGATGGAGGAATTCCTGCGCTCAGGGGTCGACATCGACCTCAAAAAACGCAAGGCGATCGACGTGCAGAACATATTCCACAAGATGGAGCAGCGCACGCTCGTTGCGGCATACAAGTTCTACTGCGAGAAAGAACTGGAAGCGGCCCACTCGGCCGAGGCCGATACGCTGGCGACGCTCGAAGTGCTTGAGGCACAGCTGGAACGCTATGGCGACGACCTGAAGAACGACGTCGATTACTTGGCCGATTTCTCTACCCACAGCCAGTTCGTCGACTATGCCGGGCGGGTGATATATGACGAGAAAGGGATTGAGGTCTTCGGTTTCGGCAAACACAAGGGCCGTCCGGTGAGCGAGGTGTTCCGTACGGAACCGAGCTACTACTCGTGGATGATGAACGGCGATTTCCCGGAGTATACGAAAAAAGTTATTACCGAGATACGGCTGCGCGACGCAGCTGTGAAGAAATAATGGTTAATAGATGAAAATATTCCATACAGTACTGATCGCTTTGTTGTTGTGTTGCGCCATGCCGGTCGTGGGACAGGAGCGCACGGGGAGTATCGTGACCGTCGAGGGTGTGCAGTATTATGTCCACACGGTGCAGAATGGAGAGACGGTTTACGGGCTGTCGCGACTGTATAATATAAAGGAGGACGACCTGTTGCGCGGGAATCAGCACGTCGGGGAGAACCTGCAAGAGGGCCAGGTGCTGAAGATAATGGTTAACCGCGCCGGGGAAAAACAGCTCAACAGGCGGCAGACGAGGCGCACGTTCGATACCCACACCGTGAGGCAGGGAGAAACTCTATATGCGATTTCACGGGAATACGGTATTTCGGTGGGCACGCTGATGGAGGACAACGCGCGGCTCGACCCCGCGCACCTGCGCCCCGGACAGACGCTCAACGTCCGCAAATCGGAGCAGGGAGACACCACGGGCTGGCAGATCACAGAGGAGATGGAGGAGTACCGCGACGCGATAAACAGCGTCACGCCCGACGGGCAGTACTATCTCGTGAAGGGCGGCGATACGCTCTATGGCCTTGCCGAGGCGTTCGGGGTGTCGGTCGAACAGATCGAGGCGGCAAACGACCTGACGGGTGGCCTCAAGGCCGGACAGTTGGTGAAGATACCGGGGCTGTCGGTCGCGGTAGTAGGGATACCTGCACAGCCGGAACGCAGTTTCGAAAGTAGGCGTGATTCGCTTCGATATGTGCGCGAACAGATGCGTGCCGAGCGTGAAAGGGTTAATCAGCGCGGTATGCTCATTAATGATATCTCGGCGCGCCGAGATCTGAATATCAGCCTTTTGCTTCCGCTTTCCAACGAGGACGGCACTCCCCACCGCGACCGCGACGGGTTCATGCAATTCTATTACGGCGTGCTGATGGGCCTCGAAGATATGAAAGAACAGGGCATTTCGGCGAACCTCGCGGTGTTTGACACTCGGCGTTCACCAGCGGCGACGGCCGCGATAGCGGGTTCGGCAGATTTCCGTGGGACCGATCTGGTCATCGGGCCTGTCTATGACGAAGGGCTTCTGTCCATAGTCGCGTTTGCTGAAAAGAAAGGGATCCCGGTGGTTTCGCCGCTCCGCCAGTTGGATGGCATGGAGAGCCCGGTGCTGTTCCAGATGGCACCATCGCAGGACAACAAGTATGATAAACTGCATGCGATGCTAACCCGGCCGGGGCTTAACCTTATATATATAACCACCTCTGCGCCGGATGCCGATATGGACGCCAACCTGCGGCCGCTGTTGCCGCCGGGGGTGAGGCAGATAAACTATGCGGCGAATAACTTTTCGAGGGAATTGGAAAACGCGCTCGAAAAACGTTCGGGTGAGAATGTGATCATCGTTTCATGTACGAGCGCGCAGGGCGTCGATCAGGTGTTGGGGCATATAAGCTCGGTGCAGAGCAACCTTGTGGCGCGCAGTATTCTTCAGGCCGGTGTGTGTGTGGTGGGCAATTCCGGATGGGCGCGCTTCCCCACCTCGTCGGTCGACTATGAACTGTACTTCAAGCTCCGACTCTGTTTCGTAACAAACTATCACGCAGACCGTTCTAACGAGCGGGTGCGCGATTTCGACCGACGGTACATCGAGGCGTTCGGCGCCGTGCCCTCGCTGTTCTCATACCGCGGTTACGATGCCGCTAAACTCTTTGCAGGCGCACAGATGACCAGTGGCGACGACTTCGTATGGAAGGTGAACGGCAGCAATCAGACGCTGCTACAAATGCCATACGATTTCGAACAGGCACAGTTGGGTGGGGATTACCGCAATTCCGACTGGGCGCTGGTGCGTTATGATGCGGATTATTCGATCGTGGTGGAGTGAGAACGATTAAATGATTAATTGCGGCTGTGCTCCACGCGCGGTCGCAATTTCTGACTTAATTCTCAGACCGGAGCCAGCGTAGGACTGTGTGGAAAGGCTCTGCGCGCTGGACAGCAGTCCTCCGCCGTGGGTGGCAATGTTTACTTCGCTTCGCCCGTCTTCCTCCAAGTTACCACTTCGTGGTTTAATTTTATTTTCTTCCTTCGCGCCTCAGCCATCTGCGAGCAAGTTCACATGGCGTTCGGCTTGGTGTCAGTCCGCCCTGCAAGGGCCAACGCACAAAGCCCCACTCCCTGCCGGGTACAAATATAAGGCCGCGCGTGAAGCGCGGCCCACCTTCTGGGCGCAAGAGTGCGGCTCGCTTGCGCTCGCCGCCACAAGATTATTAAAATGAGTACTGCCTCTTAGTCCAAACTCAATTTATCGAGCGCCATCCCGATCATCCGCTCGACATAAGGCCGATAATCGGTCTCTACATCGAGCGCAACGCGCTGAGCTATGATCGTACAGATCGTCGCCGCCCGGTGGCCGAGCATGCGCGCAAGCCCCGCAAGCGCCGAACCCTCCATCTCAAGATTTGTGATCCTGCGGCCATTATAGTCGAACGCCTCCATATTTTCGTTAAGTTGCACATCGGCAGGGCGCAAGCGCACCCACCGTCCCTGCGGCCCGTAGAAACTCGGCGCTGAGACCGTGATCCCTTCTTTGACAGAATCGCGAAAAAGCTCCCATAACCCCTCGTCGGCATCGACGCAATATGGTGCGGCCAGCCTGCTCCCCCATCTCACATGTTCGACGAATGCCCGCTCCATTGCAAGATCGCACACCGCATCGCGCCCCTCGTAAAAGTTCAGAAGGCCGTCGAAGCCTATCGAAGTGCGGGAAAAGAGGAAGTCGCCCAGCCGCAGGTCGGGCTGCAACGCCCCGGAAGTCCCGAGACGCAACAGCGTAAGTTGCCGATGTTGTTCACGGACAGTGCGCGTCGCAAAGTCGACATTCGCCAGCGCGTCCAACTCCGTGACCACTATATCTATATTGTCGGTGCCGATCCCGGTCGAAATGACAGTCATCCGCCGGCCACGACAGGTACCCGTTACGGTCACGAATTCTCGGCTTGCAACGCGGAACTCGCGTGTGTCGAAATTCGCCGCCACGAGGTCGACACGCCCCGGATCGCCAACGAGTATCACGGTGTCGGCGATTTGTCCCGGACGCAGGTGGAGGTGAAATACCGACCCGTCGTCGTTGATTATCAGTTCGGAAGGCGCAATGGTTCTCTTTTTCATGGCGAGTTATTTTGATATCGCTATAAAAGTAACTATTTTGCGTGATATTTTTGATATTATGACGCTTATAAAATCCATATCCGGCATCCGCGGCACAATAGGCGGAACGGCCGGGGACAACCTCACTCCGCTCGATCTGGTGAAGTTCACCACTGGGTACGCACGGTGGCTCGGCGGGATGTGTGGCGATGAGAAAAAACCGCTAAAAGTGGTCATTGGCCGCGATGCGCGCACTTCGGGCGAGATGGTTTCGATGCTCGTCGAGGGCACCCTGCGCGGCTGTGGGATCGATGTGGTGGATGTGGGGCTGTGCACGACGCCGGGTGTCGAAATGGCCGTCACGGCCTATGGGGTGCACGGAGGTATCATCCTGACCGCCAGCCACAATGGCGAAGAATGGAACGCCATGAAACTGCTCGATCGGCGCGGCGAGTTCCTGAGCGCGCAAGACGGCGAGACGGTTCTCCGATACGCGGAAAGCAACGATTCGGTCTACTCGCGACAGATTGGCGAAACGCTTCGTCCCGGGCCGTTCCATGAGCAACATATCGACGCTGTACTGGCATTGCCGTTGGTGGATGTCGAGGCTGTGCGCGCGAAGGGATACAAGGTTGTGGTCGACGGCATCAACTCGGTGGGCGGCGTGGTGATACCCATGCTGTTGGAGCGGATGGGCGTTGAGACCGTGTGCCTCAACTGCGAGCCGAACGGACGGTTTGCCCACAATCCCGAGCCGGTGCCCGGGAACCTGACCGGAATTTCGCAGGAGGTCGTCGATGCCAAAGCCGACCTTGGTATTGTAGTCGACCCCGACGTAGACAGGCTCGCGATGGTGTGCGAGGACGGGACGATGTTCGGCGAGGAGTACACTCTTGTGGCAGTGGCCGATTATGTGCTGTCGCGCACGCCGTGCAACACAGTCTCGAATCTCAGTTCTACGCGCGCGCTGAGGGATATAACCGAGCGGCGCGGAGGGCAGTATTCGGCGGCGGCGGTAGGCGAGGTAAACGTGGTGGCGGAGATGAGGCATACAGGCGCGGTAATCGGCGGCGAGGGCAACGGCGGGGTGATCTATCCTGCGCTGCATGCGGGTCGCGATGCGGTGGTCGGAGTAGCCCTGTTTTTAACGCACCTCGCCCATAGCGGCCTCACGGCATCGCAGTTACGCGATTCCTATCCGCAATATTATATGCTCAAGGAGAAACTAACCCTCGGCGTGGACGGTGATCCGGATAAACTCCTGGCTTCGTTCGCTGCGGCGCATAAGGACGACAAGGTAGACCTGCGCGACGGCGTGAAGGTGGATTTTCCGAACGGTTGGGTGCATCTGCGCAAGTCGAACACCGAACCGATCGTGCGTATCTATGTCGAAGGCTCGACGCGGGAAGAGGCGGAGCGGTTGCTCGAGGTGACGCGGCGGGAAATTGGAAATTAGGCGGCGAGCGAAGCGCGCCGCACTTATGCGCCCGGCAGGCGACCGAACGTAAGTGAGGTCGGCGGCCCGCAGCCACCCGGCGCAGAGAGCCGCGTTCCACTTCGCTACACACATTCCACCGCCGGCTGCCAGCCGAGAACGCCTGCCGGACACAAAAATAAGGCCGCGCTTCAAGCGCGGCCGCCGCAAACAACTAACCGTTAATCACTAACCACTAAAATAACTATGGTAAACAAGTATTTGGCCGACAACCGCCAACGTTTCATGGACGAGCTTTTCGAGCTTATCCGCATTCCCTCGATCAGTGCGCAGAGCGTGCACAAACCCGACATGGTAAAATGTGCCGAGTGGCTTGCGGCTTCGCTCAGGAAGGCGGGCGCCGACCGCGCGGAGGTAATGCCTACGGAGGGCAATCCGGTGGTTTACGCCGAGAAGATCATCGACCCTAAGAAACCCACCGTGCTGGTCTACGGTCATTACGACGTGATGCCGGTCGACCCGGTGGAGCTCTGGCACACCGACCCGTTCGAGCCCGTGATCCGTGACAACCGCATCTGGGCGCGCGGTGCGAACGACGACAAGGGGCAGCTCTATATGCACGCCAAGGCGTTCGAAACGATGGTCGCAACGGGCACGCTGCCCTGCAACGTAAAGTTCATGCTGGAGGGCGAGGAGGAGATCGGTTCGTCGAGCCTCTATAAATGGTGCGAAGACCACAAGGAGCTTGTCAAATCGGACATCATCCTCGTGTCGGACACCAGCCTCATCGCGTGGGATGTGCCGTCGATCACCTGCGGCCTGCGCGGACTGTGCTATGTCCAGGTCGAGGTTACGGGCCCGAATAAAGACCTGCACTCGGGACTGTTCGGAGGCGCGGTGGCAAACCCAGCCAACGTGCTGGCGCGCATGATAGATGAACTTGTCGACGAGAACGGCCGTATCACGATCCCCGGTTTCTACGGCGACGTGCGCGAACTCTCGTCGGCGGAGCGCGAGGATTTCAACAAGGCGCCGTTCAGCCTCGATGATTACAAAAAATCGCTCGAAGTGGGCGACGTCGAGGGCGAGAAGGGCTACACGACGATAGAACGCACCGGTGTGCGTCCGTCGCTCGACGTGAACGGCATCTGGAGCGGCTACACGGGCGAGGGTTCGAAGACCGTCATCCCGTCGGTCGCCAACGCCAAGATCTCGATGCGTCTCGTCCCGAACCAGGATTACGTGAAGATCGGCGAACTGTTCAAGGCCCATTTCGAGAAGATCGCGCCGAAGAGCGTGAAGGTCAAGGTCGACGTCATGCACGGCGGCCAGCCCTATGTCACCCCCACCGACCTGCCTGCATATAAGGCGGCGGCCAAGGCGTTGGAGGATACGTTCGGCAAGAAACCGCTCCCGTTCTACTCCGGCGGCAGCATCCCGATCATCAGCGGCTTCGAGCGCATACTCGGCACGAAATCGCTCCTGCTCGGCTTCGGGCTCGACAAGGACGCGATCCACTCGCCAAACGAGAGTTTCGGCGTCGACAACTTCTACCGCGGGATTGAAACGATTATCAAATTCTACGAACACTATACGAAGTAATCCGTAACGTCATTGTGAACGCGAGCAATAGGAAGCTGAATGCCGAGCACTGCTCGGTGGCCTTTGCGGACTGAAGCGACGAAGCAATCCAGAAATCCGGTCTGGATTGCTTCGTCGCTTCGCTCCTCGCAATGACGGCACCGTCAGTTCTCAGTTCGGAGCTAGCGGAGGACTGTGTGGAAGAGCATTGCGCGCTGAACAGCAGTCATATGCCGTGGGTGGCTCCGGACTGCAAAGGCCAACGCGCAAAAGCCCACGCTCCCTGCCGGATGCAAAAGTTGCGGCCGCGCTCCACGCGCGGCCGCAACAATCACAACAGTTCTGTCATCTCGAAACGCAGAGCGAGAGATCTCTCAATCCAAAGAAAGATCTCTCGCTTTACGCTTCGAGATGACACAGCCTGTTAACCACTATCAAATAACCTTCTCCCGCCATCGCGCCTTCTTTAGATAGACATAAGATATCGAGAGCAGCAGCACGCCATAGATGGTTTCCGTCCACCACACGACCGCGATATCCGCCCGCAAGATGTACGCCGCGAAATAGGTATAGCCCGCATATGCCGCGAGTATCGACATCTCGATCCAGAGCGCAGCGCGCGTGTTGCCCGTCCCCGATATGGCGAGAAAATAGACATAAGCGGGGATATTGAAAACACAGGATACCAACACCACCATCAGCGACGGCACCGCGGTGGCGATCAGTTCGGCGCTGTCCGAGTAGATCCTCATCATAACCGACGGGCACGCCACCGTGAATAGTAACAGCGGCAGCGAGGCAAGCGCGCATATCCACATTATCCTGCGGCACAGCGGCATCACCCGTTCCTGCCCACCGGCCCCCATCAGGTTGCTTACCATCGCGCTGCCGGTCGTCGCAAATGCCGCCGTGATAATGTAAAGCAGCGATGATATCTGCCGCACGAGGTTCGAAATGGCCAACGTGCGTTCGCCAAGATGTTCGGTGGCGAGGAAGAAGAACAGCCACGTCCCGCACGAGAAGAAATACTGGATCATCGTCCATCCCGACACCCTGAATATCTGCCGCTGGATCATCCACGAGGGACGCGTGGCGCGGAACATCCCGTACTTGCGGTAGTCGGTCTTCAGGCGCGTGTATAGCACATAGAATATCAGCGACACGAGTTCGGCAAGCGTGGAGCCTATCGCCGCGCCCGCGATACCCAGCGCCGGGAACCCCAACTTTCCGAAGATGAGCACATAGTTGAACACAACGTT
>QMCD01001897.1_pt1 | contig 12160 bp, 10 predicted proteins | sample 1821841 | NCBI WGS metagenome assembly QMCD01 (sample SAMN01991225, study PRJNA193472) | Termite gut metagenome, whole genome shotgun sequencing project. | isolation source: worker | host: Macrotermes natalensis | reverse complement strand
CAGCGCCAGCGCAGAGATACGTACTTTCTTCATTTTTGTTGCTTCCTCCTCATATTTGTTATGATTACCCGGCTATACCGGGGGAACCACGTGCCGTGCTCGTACACACTTACTTCTCAGATGAACAACCTTGGGGGAACTGTGATAAATAATCCTATAACTCTAAACAATAATAAAGCTCAAAACAGTGTGCTCGTACAAAATTTACCTATTAATAATAATCCCCGTATGCTGTAAATGTCAATACCCATTTCTCCAAAAATTCTTTTTCAGCCCATGCGGGCGTTTCCGCGGAATATTCGCTGAAATTTCGCCGCGATCGGTTATTTCATGCGGGCTAATGATTAGCTTTACTTGAAAATGAAAATAAGCTATAATCGGTCATATGCTTATATAATCATCGATGGGCTCGGGCACAAATATTTAACTGGCGGGTGAATCGCATGCCGACGATCAAAGAAATCGCGCTGCTCGCGGGCGTTTCGCGGGGAACTGTAGACAGGGTACTGCACGGCCGGGGTTCCGTCGAACCTAAAAAGGCGAAAAAGATCTTGGAAATCGTCCGGGCGCTGGAGTACACCCCAAATCTCGCGGGCAAAACGCTTGCCGCGAAGAAAAAGCAGCTAAAATTCGGGTACATCCTGTTCGGCAGTACGTCGAGCAATCCCTTCTTTGAAGACGTCGTCCAGGCGATAAAGAACCGCGCGGACGAGCTTTCCGAATTCGGCGTATCCGTAGAAATTCGCTTTGTTACGATAGACAAGCCAGAAATGCAGGCCGCGTGCGTCGACGAGCTGCTCGCCGAGGGTATCGACGGCCTGGCCATAACGCCGATCAACCATCCGCTGGTCGCCCAAAAGCTCAAATCGCTGGCCGAATCCGGCTTCCCCGTCGTCACGGCCAATACCGATATCCCCGATTGCGGGCGGCTGGCATACGTCGGCAGCGATTATTATAAAAGCGGCGAAACGGCGGCGGGCCTGATGAACCTGATAACCTGCGGGCACGCCTATATCGGCGTGATAATCGGCTCGCCCTATGTGCTGTGCCATTCAGAGCGGCTGGCAGGGTTTACGCACTGCGTTGAAAACTCCTGCGCGGGGCTGCAGATTCTTGCAAAGGCCGTAAACAACGACGACGATATCGACAGCTTCAGGGTGACGAGGGAAATGCTGCTCCTAAACCCCGAAATAGACTCGCTGTTCCTCGCGGCGGCCGGAGTGTTCGGCGCGTGCAGGGCCGTAAAGGATTTGGGCCTTGCCGGTAAGCTCGCGATAGTTTGCTACGACGTCGTGCCCAGTACGCGCGAGCTCATACGCGAGGGGGTTATCTCCGCGACTATCGGCCAACAGCCCGCGCGGCAGGGCGCGAAGCCTCTGGACTTGCTCTTTGACTACCTGGGCATGGGCGTCACGCCCGAGAAGGAGTTTTATTATACCGAGACGGAGATTAAAATCAGGGAGAATCTGTAGGGACACGATATATCGTGTCCGTGATCCCAAATCGGCGCTTTTGAATATCCCGGACGCCATATATGGCGTCCCTACAGGTATTTTAAAGGACGGGCATGGAAGCCCGTCCATAAGAAATAATCAGGTACTTACTTCTTCACAACAGCCCGGCGCATCATCAGCCAGCTAAGCAGCGCGAACAGCGCCGCCGCGCCGATGATTATCAAGTAGCCGCCAACCGACTGCGAAGATATCAGGCGCAGTATCTGTGCTAGGAGGCTCCCGATAGCTTTCATAATTACGCCGCCCGTCACGTTGCCGTCAAACATCGGCAAAAGTATCATGAAGAATACCGGAACGCCCGCGCCGACGAGAATCTTGCCTGTCCTGTTCAGCCTGAAGAACAGTATCGTTAAACAGTAACCCAGCGTAAGCATTGTGAAGGCGTAAAGCAAATACATACCGAAAGCTTGCATGCTGCTATTCGCCGCCCCAATCAGGTTTAGCCCTGTGGTAGAGGTAAATATGAACGCGAAGACGTAGCCCAGCACATAGTCCACAACAGTCATGAATACCGCAAGCACTGCGAAAGCCAGCAGCCGCGACAAGAACAGCGTCCTGCGGGACATGCCCGATTGCAGCGCGAAAAGGAAGTTCTCCTTAAAGGCGCACAAGCCCGAAATGAACAGGAAGACCGCCGTTGCGCCGGTAAAAGACAAGGTTTCTACATCGCTGCTGACATCGATATTCGCGCCTCTGCCCCAGTCCGCAAACAGGCCAAGACTCACGCCGATTAATATCGACATCGCGACGATAACGATATAGTAGACCATCACAGAGGTTTTATGATCGAATAATTGATAGCGGAATGCCGCGTTGAGTTTCATAATTTATTCCCCCTAGTTCGTAAGCTGTACGAACAGCTTTTGCAGGTCCATCTTGGTAATTTCGACGCCTTCCGGCGCGGCTTCCGGCGCTCCGAGTATATACGCGGATTTCAGCCCGCCCAGCGCGTCCTGGCCTATCACTCTCTTGCCTGCGGCGAACGCGTCCACAGCCGCCGCCGGGCCCGAAGCCGTATAGCCCTTTTGGAGCAGCTCCTCCGTAGGCTCGTCGTATAAAAGCTTGCCGTCCTTGATGATTACAACTTGCTCGACAAGGCCCGAAACTTCCTCCACCAAATGCGTCGACAGCACGGCCGTAAACGGGTTCTCGCTATACTTTTCCAGCAATACGCGGTAGAACAGGTCGCGATGGTTCGCGTCGAGCCCCAATACGGGTTCGTCCAATAGGACATACGGCGCGTTTGTCGCGAGAGCCGTTATCAGCTTAAAGATCGAGGCGTAGCCCGTCGAAAGCGATTTGGTCGCTTTATTCACGTTCAGATTGAACCTTTCCGCAAGCTTCAGCGCGTACGCTTCGTCGAAACCCGGATAGAATTGCTTCGTCCAGCGAAACGCGTCCTTCACCTTCATCTTTTCCGGATATAACATAGGCTCGCTCATCATGTATATCTTGCCGAGCGCTCCGTCATTTTCTAAAATGAGCTGACCGTCTAGCGTAATGCTTCCCCCGTCCATGAATATTCGCCCTGTTATCGCGTTCAAAAGCGTCGTTTTGCCCGCGCCGTTCCTTCCCAAAAGGCCGTAAATCTTGTTGGGCGCGAACGTGACGCTGAAACCTTGCAGCGCTTGCGTCTGCCCGTAGTTCTTTGAAACGTTATTTATCTCGATGCTCATTGCTCGTATCCCCTCTTGATCAGCTCCGTCAATTCGTCCAGCGTGATGCCCAAGCGCTTGGCCTCCGCGATAAAATTCGCCAGGAATTCGCTCGCAAAGCCTTCTCTGCGCTTTTCCAAAACCTTTTTCGCCGCTCCGCCCGATACAAACATTCCAATCCCTCTCTTTTTATAAACGATACCCCCATCCACCAGCATGTTAATGCCGCGCAGAGCCGTCCCTGGGTTTATCTTGTACATGACGGCAAAGTCGCTCACCGACGGAATCTGCTCCTCCTCTTCAAACGCGCCCGAAAGAATCGCATCCTCGATACCCTCTGATATCTGCGCGAAAAGCGGCCGTTCCGCCTCAAAATCAATCTTCAAATCATCCACCTCGACTTTCGCACTATCGGTATACTGGTTAACCAACATACCGATAGTGTAATGGACTGATTGCGGTTTGTCAATAGGTTTTTTTTCTTCTTTAAAAATAATTTTATATGGTAAAATATCGGTTATAGGGGCGGGTTCCAAACCCGCCCGTAGCCCAAAAATTGTAGTGGCGCTTCATGAATCGCCTGCGACCAAAACCGACCATTAAATGTAGGGGACGGCCTCCCGGACGTCCCTCAATAACAAACGTTGGTTTTGAACCACGGGACGTCGAGGACGCCGTCCCCTACAAGCATTTTGTTTGCGAGGAGGAATCATGACCTGGATTTTCTACGCGGTACTATCCGCTGTTTTTGCCGCGCTGACCTCGATATTGGCGAAAATCGGCATCGAAAGCGTAAACTCGAATTTAGCCACGGCCATCAGGACGATTGTCGTACTCGTCATGGCATGGGGGATAGTCTTCATAACGGGCAAGCAGTCGGGCATATCGGATATCAGCCATAAAAGCTGGCTGTTTCTTGTCCTTTCGGGCGTAGCGACGGGGCTAAGCTGGCTGTTCTACTATAAAGCGCTGCAAATGGGCGAGGCCTCGAAGGTCGTCCCCATCGATAAACTCAGCGTCGTGATAAGCATGGTTCTGGCCTTTATTGTCTTAAAAGAAACCATGGACGCAAAGGCCGTGATAGGCGGTTTGCTCATCACGGCGGGGACTTTTGTTATGATATTGTAGGACGGATTCCTGTAGGGGCGAACTGCGTTCGCCCGCATACCCGCAACATTCGAGTATTCGCGGGCGAACACAGTTCGCCCCTACATGTATTTATCGCAGACGCCATATACGTCCCTATTCGTTGCCCGCCGCGACCTTCGCGTCGTAATCCCGCCAAAGCTGCTGATATTGCGCGACGTTTTCTTCGTGCTCCTTTAGCGTCTTGGCGAACGCGAGCTCGCCGCCTTTTTCAGGGTCGGGGTCTTTCAGGCAGAAGTATAGGTATTCTTCCTCGATAAACGCCTCGTCCGGATACAGCGCGGCTTGTATCGCCGCCCTCCCGGGGTTGCATATCGGGCCGGCCGGAAGGCCCGCGTATTTGTAGGTATTGTATGGCGAGTCCACGGACGTATCCGCGTTCGTAAGATAGAGCCTGTTTATACCGGACGCGTAGTGGATCGTCACGTCGGACTGGAGCATCATGCCCTCTTCCAGGCGGTTATGAAATACGGCGGACACGCGCGCGAAGTCGTTGGGCCGCGCTTCTTTTTCGACAAGCGTCGCGAGCGTGACGATCTCGTCCATCGTCATGCCCAGCTCCTGTGCGCGCTCTGTATAGTCGTCCGTGAACACGTTGAAGAACTGCGACAGCAGCTTGTCTATTACTACCTCTTCCGTGGAATCGGCGTAAAAATCGTAGGAATCGGGATATAGATAGCCTTCGAGCTTATATTTACGGTCTTCCGCAGGCACGTCGTTCAGGAATCCGTGGTTCGCCGTAAAGGCGTCGCCCGTTTCGCAAAGCTCTAAAAAGCGTTTTGTATCGGCCAACAGGCCCTTTTCCTTGAAAAGCGCCGCCATCTGCTCGACTGTCGTCCCCTCCGGGATAGGGAAGCGCGGTATCGTCTTGCGCTCGCCCGCGCCCGCGATAAGGCGGTCGATAACGTCGTCCATCGTCATGGCCTTGGTCAAAACGTAGTTGCCCGCACGCAGCCTTTGCCCCTTGCCCATGAAATCGACATAAATCTTGAATATCGCGCGGTTGCGGATAATGCCGTTGTCGTACAGCGCCTTCGCGATGCCGTTGACGGAAGTACCCGTGCCTATCGAGACCGCTACGGGCGCGTGGTCGTCCGGCGCCGGCGGGCTGAAGTACTGGTCTATGGCGTAGTTGACGCCCCTTGAAGCGACGATATAGACCAATACCACGCTAATTGCTACGATCAGCGGCGAGCGCAGCAAAAGCCAAATGCGCCTCGGCCATGACGGGGCGCCCGTTAACCTTTGTCTTGACTTTTCGATTTGCGCTGTGTTTGCCATTATTCCTCTAAATAATCCATTTTGATACCGACCGCCTCGGCGAGTACGCGAAAGACGTCCCCAAGCAGCCGGTTCAAGTTGTATTCCGCCAGAAGCAGCTTTGAGGCCGCTTCGTCCATTTGAAGCCATTCCGTCAGGCGGTTGAGCTTATGCGCGCTCAGCTCGTCCAGCTCGCGTCCGAGCGCGAGAGCCGCCTGCGCGGAGCGTTTTAATCTATTATACTCCGCAAGCAGCGCGCGCGTGGAGTCGTCCGCAAAAGCGATTTCTTTGCAGCGCTCGTATTCGATGTATTCAGCGCTTTGCTTTAGCTCTTTGGCGAGCTCGCTGGTTTTTGTTTTAATCATAACACAAAATTCCGCCGTTTAAACCGATAACATGTAGGGGCGAACTGCGTTCGCCCGTGAACCATATTATTTCGTTGAATTTATCCGCGTGGGGCTTCGCCCCACGCGGATATTATTTTTTAATAGTGTTGCGGGGCGTTGCCCCGCAACACTATTGATTCTCGCATATCCGGGGCGTATATTGTATCTGCGGACGAACACAGTTCGCCCCTACAGGATATCTACACCTCGATAATAATCGGCAAAATCATCGGATTGCGCTTCGTACGTTCATATAGGCAATCGCGCGCGACGTTTTTTATGCGCTGCTTGATCCCGGACCATTCGCTCTTGCTCGCTTTTTCGAAGCCGAGCGCCTCCTGCTTTACCAATTCGCGCGCGTCGTCGATTAAACTTTCGCTTTCGCGCATATAGACGAACCCGCGCGAGATGATATCGGGCCCCGCTAAAAGCGCGCCGTTTAGCTTGGATATCGTCACAATTACGACGAACAGGCCGTCCTGCGAGAGCACCTTGCGGTCTTTCAAAACGACGTTGCCGATATCGCCTACGCCCGAGCCGTCGACCATAACCGCGCCCGACGGCACAAAGCCGTTGATTTTGCCGCCCTCTTTGGAGCTTATCTCGACGACGTTGCCGATCTCCGTTACGAATATGTTTTCCTTTGCGACGCCTAAAGCCTCCGCCAGCATCGCGTGGCGCTTAAGATGCCGGTATTCGCCGTGTACGGGGATGAAGTACTTCGGCTTCGTAAGCTGCAATATAAGCTTCAGCTCTTCCTGGCAGGCGTGGCCGGAGGTATGTACTTCCGCCATGGGGTCATAAACGACCTCCGCGCCGCGCTTAAACAGCTGGTTTATAACGCGCGCGACGAGCTTTTCGTTGCCCGGTATGGGCGAGGCGGAGAGTATAACCATATCGCCCTCGCCGATATTGAGCTTATGCGAAGCGTTCGCCATGCGCACAAGGCCGCTCATAGGCTCGCCCTGGCTGCCGGTCGTAATTACGCAAATCTTGTCGTCGTCGATCTTTTTAAGCTTATCGACGTCCGCAAGCATCTTTTCCGGAACGGAAAGATACCCCAATTCCATCGCGATGTTAGCGATATTGACCATGCTGCGCCCTTGAAAGCATATTTTGCGGCCGTGCTCTATGGCGACGTCGCAAATCTGCTGTACCCGGTAGATATTCGAAGCGAACGACGCCACTATTACGCGGCCCTTGGCGGCGTCGAAATAACGCTCCAGCGAATCGCGTATGCGCTGCTCGCTCATGGTATAGCCGGGGCGCTCGACGTTCGTCGAGTCCGACAAAAGGCACAATACGCCCTTCTTGCCGAAGTGCGCGAAGCGGCCCAGATCCATCGGCTCGCCGTCCGCGGGCGTATAGTCGAGCTTGAAATCTCCCGTATGCAGCACGGTACCGACAGGCGTTTGTATGGCGAGCGCGACCGTTCCCGCGATCGAGTGCGTCGTCTTGATGAACTCGATGGAAAAACAGCCGATTTTAACCGTATCGCCTGGCGCGATTGTATTTAAATTCGCGCCGCCGATTCCGTGTTCTTTGAATTTATTGTTGATCAGCGCAAGCGCCAGCCGCGTACCGTATACCGGCACGTCTTTAAACTTTTGCAGCACGAAGGGCATCGCACCGATATGGTCTTCATGGCCGTGCGTGATGATTATCGCGCGCAGCTTGGCGGCGTTCTTCTCTAAATACGTCATGTCGGGGATGACCAAGTCTATACCCAGCATCTCCTCCGACGGAAACATCAGCCCGCAATCGACGACGATCATGTTGTTGCCGTATTCGATCACGGTCATATTTTTACCAACCTCCCCCACGCCTCCGAGGGGGATAATTTTCAGCTTTGAAGCCAAATGTACCTCTCTTTCCAACAGAACCAGTTTAATTATAGTCTATATATTATGATAACGCAATTGTAGGGGCGAACTGTGTTCGCCCGCGACCCCAAAACGAACATCCATATATTTCACGGGCGAACACAGTTCGCCCCTACAGTAAATCGTCCTTTACCTGTCAGTTTCTTTTATCAGCGCCTTTACGCGCTCAATATAAAAATCCGCAAGCTCCGCGGCGTATTCCTCCGAAAATCCCTCGGCCAAAACGTTGAACCCCGGCCGTTTTCTATCCGGACGTATCAGCGCCCAGCCGTTTTCATGCCTTACGCGCACGCCTTCGTCGCACGCCGGGTCGCGGTTTTCCGCCATTTTGCGCAGAATCCGGCCCACGTCGCGCCGGGAGCAAGGGGCGAAGCCCGAGCTTAAATGCGCCTTTGGCATAAGCTCTAGCATGGTATTAACGGAATACCCGCCCGCCATGCATCCGGCTACCAATAGCGCGCCCGCGATAGGGTCGAACCATGCGAGCGCAAGATCGGGAGAAATAGCGGATATCTCCTTGAAAAGCACCGCCTCGTCGCTTTTGACGCGCTTTACCTTAGCGCCGCGCGCGGCAAAGAAATCGAGCGTGGCCTCCGGCGTGTCGAGCGGCAGAGCGAGCGCATCACCATTGCCTTTTAGCGAAAAAGCGAGCGCAAGCAGCGCGTCTTTTACCTGGCCGGATATGGCGCTGCCCTCCTCGTCATAGACCGTCAGTTCGCCGTCCTCTATAACAAAGCCCGCGTCGTAGCCTTTTTCGAATTCCAGCGAGAAATCCGACCCCGGCAGCGTCTGATACGCGCTCCAGCCGTATTCGCCGAATATTCCGGCCAAAAGCGCTTCGGTCGGCGCTTCGGCCCGAAGCAAAACGCGCTTGGGCGCGGAAGCCATAGCCGCCCTGTTACAAACGCGCATAAGCCGCGCGCGGTAAAAAGGCGTTATGTCGCGCCGCATGCATATTACGCCCAGAAAGGGCGGCATTCGCGGCCTCTCATCCAGCCGCCGGAACAAAGCCTCGACGCTTCTTCGCCCTTTCGCCGGGAGCGGAGCGCCGCCTTCCTCCAAAAAGCTGACGGCCAAGCCGCCCGATTCAGAAACCATAGCGCCGCCCGAAAGCGAAAGCGCCTCCATGCCAAAGCGCAGCATAGGCAGCGTCGTGCGTTCAAAGTCGTATACATCCGCGCCGTAGGCTAAAAGCCCCGCAATCAGCGCCTGCTTAACGGCGACCGCAGCGCTCCCGCCGTCCGAGCCCACGCCGACCGCCCGGCCTTGCTTTGAAAGCGCGAGCGCAAAAGCAGAGCCGAGCTTTGCCGCCATAGCCGGGGAAAGCTCAAGGCCTATGCTGCCTCTGAAAGCCCCGGCCTCAAACAGCCGCTCTTTTTCGCCGCCCCAAACGCAATCTGCCGCGACGACTCCGTGTGCCTCGACGCACTTATACGGCCATACGGCGACATTCGGCTTAACCACGGCGCCTTCGCCTATGGCGGTATTCTTCCCGACCACAGCCTCTTCATAGGCGCATGAACCCGCTTTTAGCACAGCGCCGTCGCATATAACCGCGCCGCGTACGCCGGCCCCCGGCCCAAGCGACGCGTTTTCCCATAGCACGCCGCGCTTTACGCCCGCGCCGCGCTCAAGGCGCGCGCCGCTGCCTATTACGCTGTACGGCCCGACTTCCGCCTTTTCGCCGATATACGCGCCGGAGCCGATATAGCAAGGGCCCTCGATAACCGCGCTCGCGTCTACAAACGCGCCGTTTTCTATGTACGCCTCGCCTACGCGCTCCGCCCTTAAGCTAACTTTGCAGCGCCCGTCGAGAATATCCCTATGGGCCTGAAGATATTGCGCCAAATCCCCGATATCGCACCAATAACCGCCCGTTACATAGCCGAATATAGGCGCGCCGCTTTTTAAAAGTTCGGGAAAGAGGTCTTGGGCAAAGTCCGCGAATTCGCCTTGCGGAACCCGTTCGAGCGCCTCCGGCTCCATGATATATATGCCGGTATTCGCCAAATCGCTGTAAATCTCTTCCCAGCCCGGCTTCTCGTAGAAGCGTGATACGCGACCCTCGGCGTCGAGCAGGACGATGCCGTAATCGATGGGCGCGTCCACGCGCTTTAGCACGAGTGTGCATTGCGCCTTCTTCGCCTTATGAAAATTCAGCGCCGCTGTCAAGTCGATATCCGTAAGCGCGTCGCCGCTGACGACGCAGAACGTTTCGTCCAGCATCTCTCGCGCTTGGCGGACGGACCCCGCCGTGCCAAGCGGCTCGTTTTCGACGAAGTAGCGCATATTTACGCCCATCGCTTCGCCGTCGCCAAAATGATCCATCACTAGCTGTGGTAAATATTGCAGCGTTACGGCGATATCTTCTACGCCGTGCCGCTTTAAAAGCTCGACGCCGTACGCCATAACGGGCCTGTTCATCATCGGCGTCATAGGCTTCGGGCAGTCGCACGTAAGGGGCCGAAGACGCTTCCCCGCGCCGCCCGCCATAATGACCGCTTTCATTCGGAATGCCTCCCCATATGGATACGCTAATTGTTTCCATAGGGGGAATTTTTAACCGAATGATATTCTTACCAACCCGACTGTAGGGGCGAACTGTGTTCGCCCGCTATGAACCATCCAACCTGTAGGGACGCCATACATGGCGTCCGTGACCCTAAACCGGCGTTATTTGTTTTTCACGGACGCGATATATCGCGTCCCTACAAAATGCATGCAGGTTGATGGGGTCGCGGGCGAACACAGTTCGCCCCTACATAAACTCGTAATAATCTAAAGTACGAAACGGTCTAAAGGCGCCATATCCGAATACGCCGTCAGATGCTCGCGCACGTACGCCTCGTCGATTATCACCTCGACCTCGGGATGGTTGCCCCCGGCGTTAAACGAAATATCCTCGAGCATCTTCTCCACAACAGTATGCAGCCGCCTCGCGCCGATATTCTCTTGCGTTTCGTTCGCTTTATACGCAAAGTCCGCTATCGCGACCAGCGCGTCTTCGCGGAAAATCAGCTTTACATTATCCACGGCCAGCATAGCCTGATACTGCTTCGTAATCGCGTTTTCCGGCTGCGTCATTATGCGCTCGAAGTCCTTCTTTGTCAAGGGCTTGAGCTCCACGCGTATCGGAAAGCGGCCCTGTAGCTCCGGGATAAGGTCTGAAACCTTCGCGACGTGGAACGCGCCCGCCGCGATGAACAGCATGTAATCCGTCTTCACGGGGCCGTATTTCGTAGCGACTGTAGAGCCCTCGACGATGGGCAGTATATCGCGCTGTACGCCCTCGCGCGAGACGTCCGGGCCGGAGCCCATATTGCGCCCCGCTATCTTATCGATCTCGTCGAGGAAGATTATGCCGTGTTGTTCGGCCTTTTCTATGGCCTCGCGCGTAACCTCGTCCATGTCGATGAGCTTGTCTGTCTCCTCCTGCTCGATAATTTTGCGGGCTTCGCGCACGGTCGCCTTGCGCTTTTTCGTCTTCTTCGGCAATATGCCGCCGAAAAGGTCGTTCATGTTCACGTCCATGCCCATCGACGCGAGCATATTTACGTTCGTCTGCTCCACGACCTCGATTTCGACGATATTCTCTTCGAGCTTACCCTCGCGCAGCTGCGTCAATATATCGCCGCGGCGGAGGGAAAGCGCCTTTTCCTCTTCGTCGGAAAGTGGCTCCTCCTGCTGCCCGCCGCCAAAGAGCGCCTCTATGGGGTTCGACGCGCGCCGCTCCTTGCGCTTGGCGGGGATTATTACGGAAACGAGCCTTTGCTCGGCGTTTGCCTGGGCGACGAGGCGCACGGCGGCCTCCTTGCGGTTTTTTACAAGACGTATCGCCGCCTCGACCAAGTCGCGGATCATCGAATCCACGTCGCGCCCGACGTAGCCGACCTCCGTGAATTTCGTCGCCTCGACCTTTACAAACGGCGCGTCCATAAGCCGCGCGAGCCTGCGGGCGATTTCCGTCTTGCCGACGCCCGTCGGGCCGACCATGATGATATTCTTCGGCGTAATCTCGTCGCGCATGGATTTATCCAGCATGCTGCGGCGGTATCTGTTTCGCAAAGCTATCGCGACGACGCGCTTGGCCTCGTCCTGCCCGACGATATAGCGGTCAAGCTCCTGAACGATCTCTTTTGGTATCAAAGTCGACATAGGGCTACACCTCCTCGACCGTGATGGAATTATTGGTGAATACGCATATCTCCCCGGCTATCTCCATAGCCTTCAGGGCGATTTCCTTCGCGGAGAGCTCCGTATTGCGCGTCAGCGCGCGCGCGGCGGACAGCGCGTACATCCCGCCCGAGCCTATGGCC
>QMCD01001896.1_pt1 | contig 12162 bp, 9 predicted proteins | sample 1821841 | NCBI WGS metagenome assembly QMCD01 (sample SAMN01991225, study PRJNA193472) | Termite gut metagenome, whole genome shotgun sequencing project. | isolation source: worker | host: Macrotermes natalensis | reverse complement strand
GCGGAACCCGCGCCAGCTCCGGCGGAACCGGCGCCCGCAGCGCCAACGGGCTCCGTCTACTACCTGAACTTCAAGCCCGAGGCGGATCAGCAATGGCAGGATCTCGCCGCCGTCTATACCCAGCAGACGGGCATAGAAGTGACGGTTATCACCGCCGCTTCGGGCACATATGAGCAGACGCTCATGTCCGAAGTCGCCAAGACTGAAGCGCCCACGCTGTTCCAGGTCAACGGCCCCAACGGATTGGCGAGATGGATCGACTACTACTACGACCTAACGGGCAGCGCCGTCGTAGGCGAGCTGTCAAACGACGGCTTCGCGCTCATGGATGGCAGCGCCATCGCAGGCATAGCCTACGTCGTGGAAACCTACGGCATCATCTACAACAAGGCTTTGTTGGAGCAGGCGGGCTACACCCAGGCGGACATAACGAACTTCGCGACCCTCAAGGCCGTAGCGGAGGACATCACAGCCCGTTCCAGCGAGCTGGGATTTGCGGCGTTCTCGTCGGCGGGCATGGAAGCTTCCTCCGACTGGCGCTTCAAGACCCACTTGGCCAATATGCCCATCTACTACGAATACTTGGCCGACGGTATCGGCACGACCACCGCGATCAAAGGCACATATCTCGACAACTACAAAATGATATGGGATCTGTACATCAACAACTCCACCACAAGCCCGAATCTGCTTAGCACCAAGACCGGCGAAGACGCCGTAGCCGAAATGCTAACGGAACAGGCCGTATTCTATCAAAACGGCACATGGGCCTATGGCGACCTCGCCGACCTCGGCGACGATAACCTCGGCATGATCCCGATCTACATCGGCGCCCCGGGCGAAGAGAGCCAAGGCCTTTGCACGGGCACAGAGAACTACTGGTGCGTGAATAAAAACGCCGCTCCGGAAGATATTCAAGCGACGCTGGATTTCATGTACTGGTGCGTAACTTCCCCCGAGGGCACAAAGGCGCTGTGCGAGGACATGGGCTTCGTAATCCCGTTTAAGAACAACCTGCCCGCCGCGAACCCGCTGGTCAACATTGCGAACCAAAACGTGGCGGACGGCTATGTACCCGTATCCTGGAACTTCCCGACCATGCCCAGCGAGGAATGGAAAAACGCCCTCGGCTCGGCGCTGACCGCCTATTCCGCCGGTACCGGCGATTGGGACGGCGTGGTTGCCGCGTTTGTGGACGGCTGGGCCTCCGAATACGCGCTGATAAACGGCTAACCAATTCTTGTGTAGGGGCGAGCGCCCCGGTCGCCCGTGATATGCGCGAACGCGTGTTAATTGTCGCGGGCGATCGAGGGCGATCGCCCCTACAAGCATCCCTTGTTTTGCTGTAATTTAGGGTTAAAGGAGGGATACCATGGAAAAGGCCATTAAGCGCTATTTTCCTATATTCATAATTCCCACATTCGCCGCCTTCACTATCGGCTTTATCGTACCGTTTGTCCAGGGGCTGTGGCTGTCCTTCTGCGATTTTTCGACCGTCACCGACGCGACGTTTATCGGCATAGAGAACTATACTAGGGCCTTCGCGGACGCTACATATTCCCATTCTCTTTGGTTTACAGTCGCGTTTGCGGCGGTGAGCCTGATTCTTATAAATATCCTCGCGTTCTTTCTCGCCATGGCGCTGACGCAAAACCTTAGGGGCACGAACGTATTCCGAACGGTCTTCTTCATGCCGAATCTCATCGGCGGTATCGTACTAGGATATATATGGCAGCTCATATTCAACGGTATACTCGCCCAATATGACCTCGCGCTGCAACTCTATGAGCATTTAGGATTCTGGGGGCTGATAATACTGGTGAGCTGGCAGCAGATCGGTTACATGATGATCATCTATATCGCCGGGTTCCAGTCCATACCGGGAGAAATGAAAGAGGCCGCCGAGATGGACGGCGCGAACAGCCGCCAGAGGCTTCGGCACGTGACGATCCCGATGATGATGCCAGCCATCACCATCTGCACGTTTCTCACTGTCGTTAACGGCTTTAAGCTCTTCGACCAGAACCTCGCGCTGACGGCCGGAGAGCCGGCAAAAATGACCGAGATGCTGGCGCTGAACATCTACAATACGTTCTATGCCCGCCCCGGCTTCGAGGGCGTAGGCCAGGCCAAGGCGGTTATTTTCTTCGTAATAGTGGTGGCAATAGGGCTTTTGCAGCTAAAGTTTACCCGCGAAAGGGAGGTGCAGCAATGAACGCAAAGAGAAAGGCTTTCCGATGGACGGCTTCAATCGCTTTAGCCGCCGCGGCCATCATCTACGTCGTCCCGATCTTGATAATTATAATGAACTCCTTCAAGAAACGCGCGTATATCAGCCTCGAACCCTTCGAGCTGCCCTCCGAAAAGGCCTTCGCGGGGCTGGAAAACTACGCCGTCGGCATAGAGGACTACGACTTCCTGGAGGGCGTTGGCTGGACTGTACTCATAACCGTCGGCTCGGTGCTGGCGATTTTGATATTCTGCTCGATGTTCGGCTGGTTCATAACGCGCGTGAAAAACCGCGTTACGAAATTGCTGTATACGCTTTGCGTATTCTCGATGGTCGTGCCGTTCCAGATGGTTATGTTTACGCTTTCCAAGACGGCGGATATATTAAAGCTCAATACGCCTTGGGGGATTATAATCGTCTACCTCGGCTTCGGGGCGGGGCTGGCGGTATTCATGTTCTGCGGCTTCGTAAAGAGTATCCCCGTGGAAATCGAAGAGGCCGCGATGATAGACGGCTGTTCGCCGCTTGGCATCTTCTTCAAGGTCGTGCTGCCGATGCTTAAGCCGACGTATATCTCCGTGGGCATATTGCAAACGATGTGGATTTGGAACGACTTCCTTTTGCCATATCTCGTGCTCGATCAAAGGCGGTTCCAAACGATATCGATGACCATACAGATGATGAAGGGCAGCTACGGACGGGTCGACATGGGCGCGATCATGGCTTGTCTTGTCATGGCGGTAATTCCTGTTGTAGTGTTCTATCTGTCGTGCCAGAAATATATCATTAAGGGCGTCGCAGCCGGCGCGGTCAAGGGTTAGCGTTATGGAGCGCCAAGATATCCCTCGCCGCGCGGCGGGCGTATTGCTGCCGGTAAGCAGCCTGCCTTCGCCCTATGGCATAGGGACGCTCGGCGACAATGCCCGGCGCTGGGTAGATTTTCTGGCCGCCGCCGGCCAGCGCTACTGGCAGGTACTGCCGCTTGGGCCGACAAGCTTTGGCGACAGCCCCTACCAAAGTTTTTCCGCGTTCGCGGGCAATCCGTATTTCATCGACCTGGACGCGTTATGCGCGCAAGGCCTTGTCCGCCGCGAAGAGTACGAGGCGCTCGATTGGGGCGGCGACGCGCGCTCGGTTTCCTACGAATTGCTTTATAGAAATAGGGAACGGGTTTTGCGCAAGGCCTTTGCCCGCTTCAAGGACGCGCCGGAACTTGCGGCGTTCAACAAAGATAATGATTTTTGGCTGGATAACTACGCCCTTTTCATGGCGATAAAGCAATCGGAAGGCGGGCGTTCATGGGTCGAATGGCGCGACGGGCTGAAAATGGCCGACTCCGCAGAGCTTAGCGCCCTAAGAGAATCGCTTGAAAAGGATATCCGATATCATCGCTTCGTACAGTATCTGTTCTTTAGCCAATGGCGCTCGCTGCGCGCGTACGCGAACAAAAAAGGCGTCGAGATTATCGGCGACATACCTATTTACGTGGCGATGGACAGCGCCGACGTTTGGGCGGACAAGAAGCTTTGTCAATTCGGGCCGAACGCCGCGCCCCTTGAGGTAGCGGGCTGCCCGCCCGACAGCTTTACGGCGGAAGGCCAGCTCTGGGGCAATCCGCTGTACGACTGGGACGCTATGGCGAAAAACGGCTACGCTTGGTGGCTAAAGCGCATGCACGCGAGCTTTGAGCTTTATGACGTGCTGCGTATCGATCATTTCCGTGGGCTAGAAAGCTACTATGCCATTCCATTTGGCAGCACCGCCGTTAAAGGGCGCTGGCGCAATGGGCCGGACATGGCCTTTGTCGGCGCCGTGAAGCAATCGCTGCCGTACGCGCGCGTCATAGTGGAGGATTTGGGCTTTCACACGCCGGCACTGCGCGAATTCTTGCGCGAATCCGGGTATCCAGGCATGAAGGTGCTTCAATTCGCGTTCGATTCGAGGGAACCGGGCGACTACAGCCCGTTTAGCTACGATCATGGGGATGTGGTGTTTACCGGAACGCACGATAACGACACGGTACTGGGCTGGGCCCAAAACGCGCCCAAGGACGCCGTGGCCAACGCCATGGCTTATACCGGTGTTGACAGCGCGGAGGCGCTGCCCCGCGCTATGATTCGCCTCGCGCTGCAAAATCAGGCAAAGCTTTCTGTCGTGCCGCTCCAGGACTGGCTGGGCCTCGGCAGCGAAGCAAGGGTGAACATACCTTCAACCGTTGGCGGGCGCAATTGGCGCTGGCGCGCCGTTCAGGGCGACCTTACGCCCGAACTGGCTGGGGAGATGCGACAGCTGACGGAATTATACGGGCGGTGATAGATATCAGCAATCTTCCCATAAGCACGCCCATGGCGGAGGACATCATCAAGCCGCGCGTCCAGCCGCTGGAATCGCCCAGGCAGTGAAGGCCCTCGATGCTCGTGCGCAGGTTTTCGTCCAGCTTTACGCGGTTGCTGTAGAACTTCAGCTCCGGAGAGTAGAGTAAAGTTTCCGTGGAGGCGAAGCCCGGTACGACCAAATCCACGGCCTGTATGAAGTTGATGATATTCACCATCGAGCGATAGGGCATAGCGGAGGTTATATCCCCGGCCACGGCGTCTATTAGAGTTGGGCGAACGTTGGATCGAACCAGCTCGTCCTGCCATGTGCGCTTGCCGGCGAGGATATCGCCGTAGCGCTGTACGAGTATATGGCCGTCGCCGAGCATATTTGTCAGCTCGCCGACTTTTTGGGCGTAGGCGATAGGCTGGTTAAACGGGTGAATGAAATTGTGCGAGCACAATATTGCCAGGTTTGTATTCTGTGTTTTACGCTCTTTGTATGAGTGCCCGTTTACGACAGCGAGGTCGTTATCGTAGTTTTCCTGGCTCACAAAGCCGCCGGGATTTTGGCAAAATGTGCGCACCTTGTCCTTAAACGGCGATGGAAAGCCGATAAGCTTGGATTCGTATAGGACGTTATTCACGTCCTCCATGATTTCGTTGCGCACCTCTACGCGCACGCCGACGTCGACCGTGCCGGGGCTGTGCGCGATGCCGTGCTCGGCGCATAGCTTTTCCAGCCAGTCCGCGCCCCGTCTGCCCGTCGCGACGACCGTATGCCGCGCGCGTATTTCGTCTTGAACGCCTTTTTTATCCGTTATATACGCGCCGAGGCAAGTTTCGCCGTCCAAAATGATATTCTCGCAGCACGTTTCGAATAGGAGCTCGACGCCGTTTTCGCGAAGGTATTCCTGTATGCGTCCGTAGATTTCCTGGGCTTTTTCCGTGCCCAAATGCCGTATGGGGCAGTCGACGAGCTTCAGCCCGGCTTGAATCGCCCGCTTGCGAATATTTTTAACCTTGTCGTCGTTGCCAATGCCCTCGACCTTGTCGCCCGCGCCGAATTCCAGATAAATTTTATCGGCGTAGTCGATCAGATCCTGCGCCTTTTCCTCGCCGATCAGCGAGGGCAGTTCGCCGCCGATATCGCAGGAAAGCGAAAGCTTGCCGTCTGAAAACGCGCCGGCCCCGGAAAAGCCGGTGGTGATATGGCAGTAGGGCTTGCAATTTACGCATTGCTTCGTTACGACCTTGGGGCAGCTCCGCTTTTCGATGCGTACTCCCTTTTCGACGATGGCGATATTTAGCTTTTTCCCTTGGCGAATCAGCTCCAGGGCCGTAAATATTCCCGCGGGCCCCGCGCCTATGATTAGGACATCGTAGCTTTTCATATGCGTCTCCTTCATTTGTGGATAGAATTCACTCTTTCGCGTATCCCAGTAATACCGCGGCGCATGGCCTATAGCCGTCCGGAATGCGCAGCTCCTTGCGCCAAAGCACTTCCTGCGCTCCATGAAAGGCAAAGATGGGGAAGTAAACCCAACAGGAAGCTATGCCCAGCGACTTGGCGGCCAGGAGCATGTTTTGAACGGAAGCGCCGCATACCGCTTCGTACTGCGGAGTTTTTTCATTGCCCGCGACGATTATGACGACCGGCGCGCCGTATGTGCCGTCAAAGCCGGGCGCGGAAAAAAGCTCACGGTGCGAATCGCTGATTTTAACACCTTGCTCTTTCGCGGCCTTGCTTAGGCGCTCGATTTGGCTTTTATCCTGAATTACTGCGCAATATCTGGATTTTGGCACGACATACGGCGCGGCTCCTCCGGCTTCCAGTATGGACGCCAGCGCGTTTTGCGGAACAGGATCGGGTTTATAAGCGCGCACGCTCCTGCGCGACATGATAACGTTCAGGGTTTCATTCACAAGCATAGCTATGTTAAACTCCTTGCTGGTTCTTAGTATTCTCAAATAAATATACGTATTAATTTCGCCTTTCGTGCTGATTTATCCTTTTTGCGGCGTTTCGCCGGCCTATCAATATTTATTAAAGCAATATGCAGGCATATGTTGGGAAAGCTTGTTTTAAAACTAAGTATTGGCTTATAATGAAGCAATTCTGCATAGGAGGATAACAGGAATGCCGGTTATCTTTATTATACTGGCGCTAATAGGGCTTGCCTCCCTCGTCGCCGCTTATTTTCTCAAAAACGTCGTCGTAAAGACGCTATTGTGCGTGCTCAGCGCCCTTAGCCTTTTCCTCTTTTCGCTGGCGCTGTCTATGCTGGTGCTGCAGGATAGCTTAGGAATGCACGGCATGTGGCTGCCGCTTGTGGCGTGCGGCGGCGTATTCATGATCGGTATATTGATGGTATGGAGGCTGTTTACGCCGAAGACCCGGCGCATATCCGCGATTTCCATAGCGGGCGCGGTCGTGCTGGTTTTCGCCGTTTTCGCGGGGCCGGAAATATACAAGCGCTCGATTATGGAAATCCCCGAGCAGGATGTACAGTTGTATCAATATATGCCATTCGGCGACCTCGATTCGGATACGCCGTCTACGAAAGTGAAAACGCTGAGCGAAGTATCGACGCTGAAGCTGACTGAAAACCTGCCGCGTATGGACGGGGCCACGGCGCTGTACCCGCTCTACTCGGCTTTCGTACGCGCCTCGTATCCGGAAGGGAATTATTCGCCCTACTACGCTTTGGGAGCAGACGATCCGGAGCACGGGACGCTGGTCGCCTGTTCGACTACGCCTCAAGCCTTTCAAAACCTGCTCGACGGCTATGCCGACGTCGTCTTTCTCATGGGCGTTTCAAACGAGCAGCGGGCGATGGCGGAAGAAAGGGGACTGGAGCTCATACTTACGCCCATTGGGCGCGAGGCGTTCATATTCTTTGTAAACAGCAGAAATGCTGCCGAGAACCTTTCCTTGGCCGATATAAAGCGCATCTACGCGGGCGATGTTACGTCCTGGCAAGAGGTAGGCGGCGGTAACGGCGCTATTCGCGCGTATCAGCGCCCGGACAGCTCCGGCAGCCAGACGATGCTGGAAAAGGTTCTGGACGGCTCTCCGCTAGTCAAAGCGCCGGAAGAGGATGTTTTCAACCTGATGATAGGTATGGTTAAGCGCGTCGCGTCGTACCGGAACTACAACAATTCGCTCGGGTATTCGTTCTTATTCTATATAAAAGATATGGTAGGCGAGAGCGAGATCAAGCTGCTCTCCATCGACGGCGTCGCGCCTGTGCGTGAAAATATCGCGAGCGGCGCTTATCCGCTGGCGGAAGATTTTTACGCCGTTACGGCAAAGCGCGGCGGAGCGTATTTGAACGAAGAACGCACAGAAAATATCGACAAACTAATCAATTGGATATTGTCGCCTCAAGGGCAATATCTAGTCGATGCGACAGGATACGTTCCGGTAAAATGAAAGTGGATAGCGTTTGCTAAGTTTTCACGACCCAAAAAAAGATGTTGACAGTAAAATGGGCGTGAGCTATAATGAGCCCACAAACAAAAGCGTTGATGATTGCGAACGTAAACGATTACATCGATTGTTGTGCTGCGGCATAAACGGAGGATCGCAATGAATCAAAAGACAATCGCGCAGCAAGCCGATGTTTCTATAGCTACGGTTTCCAGGGTGATCAACAATCGGCCCGGAGTTTCCGACGACACCAAACAAAGGATTTTGCAGCTATTGGAAGCGAACGCTTATGTACCCGACAATAACGCGCGCACGCTTAGAACCTCAAAATCCAAGGCGATTGGCTTTTTAATTTCGAACTTTGCCAACCCGTTTTTTATAACGATATACCAAGGCTTGGAGTCGGTCTGCCGGGAACAAGGGTACAACATCGTAATAGGCAATACCAACGAAAGCGTAAAACAAGAGAGGGATCAGATCGATCTTTTTCTGAGCTACCGCATAGCCGGAATTGTCGCAAGCTTTGTCGGCCCTCAGGAAAGCACTCTTAAAAAGCTTAAAAACTATGGTACAAGCATATTGGCGCTGGATAGGCAAAAAGCGAATATAACGGCGGATACCGTGACGATGGATAATATTGGCGGGGCGAGGCAGCAAGTTGGGCATCTGGCCGCTCTGGGACACAAGAACATTGCCTTGATTCATGGGCAGCCGACAGACGTGGTCGCCGGAGAACGCTTGAAAGGCTTCAAGGAGGGCATGACGGAGCACGGTCTTGATATACGTCCGGAGTACATGCTTTCCGGTGCGCTAAATGAATCCGAAGCCTACCTCGCCGCTATCAAGCTGCTAAATATGGAGCGCCGCCCTACCGCGGTCGTGGCGCACAACAACTTGATGACCATCGGCGCGTATAAAGCAATTAAGGATATGAGGCTGCGAATACCGCAAGATATTTCGATTATTGGCTTTGAGGATTTTGATTTCGCGGCATATTTAAATCCGGGCTTGACCATGATCGAACGTTCATTGCATCAGATGGGAGAAATATCAGCCCGAATGGTGATAGAAAGAATTGAAAATAGATATACCGGCCAACCGAGGATCATTTCGTTTCCCGCCAGATTAAAGGTCAGGGATTCCTGCGCGCCGGTGTTGAATTGAACTAAAGAAGTATTTCGCACAGACTCCAAACAGACCGCGATTATGCGCAAAAGAGCAGTGAGTTATCACAACGTAAACGTTTGCATCAAATATAATACGGAAACGCAAACGTTTGCTATAAGGAGATTATATGGACTCTCGAGTATTGACAAGAAGAATTGAAGAGCAAGCCAACAAAAATAGCCGTACGCTGGTGGATATGTGCGCTAAACTGATTGACGTTCCCAGCGTTACAGGGCATGAGGGCGGCGTACAAGAAGTCGCGCGCCGCTTGATGGAGGAAGTTGGCTTGTCGGTTGATTTTTGGGAGCCGGACGACTCTCTAATGAAGGAAAGCGCGCTGTTTTCCCAAACCGGAGAGAGCTTTAAAGGCAGGCCGGTGGTCGGCGGGACGTGTCCGAACAGTGGAACAGGCAAGTCCCTGTTGATCAACTGCCATATCGACGTTGTGAACGAGCAGCCCATCGAAAAATGGGACAGCGATCCATTTAAGTGCGTAGAGCGCGACGGCAAGCTGTTTGGGCGCGGCGCGAGCGATATGAAAAGCGGATTGGCATCGACGCTGTTTGCGATTCAAGTATTAAGGGATTTGGGGCTGGATTTGGAGGGCAAGCTGACGGTTATGAGCGTGCCTGCCGAGGAAAACGGCGGGAACGGTACGGTTGCGTCCATACTGCGCGGCTATACGGATTATGACGCGGCCATATATCCGGAGCCTACCTCCAACAAAATCGCCCCCGCCCATCGCGGCGCGGCGTTTTGGCGCGTACATATAATGGGCAAAGCGTCGCATGGCGGCACAAAATACAGAGGCGTCAGCGCGATAGAGAAGGGCATGCTCATCGCGCGTAAGCTCGAGGAGCTTGAAGCCTTCCGCAATGAGGCGATCTGCAAAAAACATCCGCTGTACAGCGGCTATCCGCTAAGCGCGCCCGTTACGCTCGGTATTTTTCGGGGCGGGCAGTTTACCAGCGGCGTCGCCGAAACGTGCATGCTCGAAGGCTGCATTGAATACGTTCCCGGCGAAAAGAGCGCCGATGTAAAGGCGATGTTCGAGCGCGCCGTGTTCTCGGCGTGCGATGGCGACGGCTGGCTGGCGGAGCATCCGCCAAAAATTGAATGGTTCGGGCTGCTATATGAACCGGCGGAAACGCCGTCCGATCATCCGTTTGTCGAGCTTGCCAAGCAATGCTATAGGGATACGACGGGAGAAGAAGCTGAGATTTGCGGCTTTGAAGCGGGAACGGATATGCGATTGCTGTCGAATAATTTTGGCACGCCGGGGCTTATGTTTGGCGCGGGCGATATTATGTACGCTCACGCGCCGAATGAAAACGTTTGCGTAGATAAGCTGCTTGAGCATTCCAAGGTGCTTGCGCTGCTGATAGCTTCTTGGTGCGGCGTAACAGAAAAATTAGAAGAACAGGAGTGATAGGTATGTGTGAACAGGGCGAGTGCAAAAACTGTTTGGGGAAATCGTGCGGCGAGCTTCGCGAAGTGCCGGGCCCTAAGTCCAGGGAACTGAAAAAAGATCTGTTCGAATATGAAGGCGGCGGTACCTATTGGCGCGCGACGTTTGACGGAGAGGATCGTATACCCGTTTTCGAGCGTCAGGATAACGTCAGGCAATGGGACGCCGACGGCAACGAGTATATCGATACATACGGCCCCTTCGCCGCGTCTTGCCTTGGGCATATTCCGACGGGCGTAATCGATGCCGTCTATAAGCAGGCGCATCAGCTGATGCACGTTGCGGACATGCCTACGATACCGCGCGCGGAGTTGGTCAAAGAGCTGGCGAGCATAGCTCCGGGTGATATGCTGGGCAACGCCGTGGTGCATACCGAGATTGGCGGCAGCGCGGCGGTGGAGCTGGCGCTGCAAATTGCGGAATACTCTACGCCTTCGCCGCAGCACGCCATCATTTCATATTACGGCGCGTATCACGGCAGGATGAGCGGCGGCATGTCCGCGACGCCGTGCGCCTACTACCGGGAAAAGGTTCCCGCGATCAAAAACGACATCGTACGGATACCGTTCCCGTATTGCTACCGCTGCTTCTATGGTAGGGAATACCCATCCTGCGATATGTTCTGCATAAAAGCGCTGAAGGAGATGTTCCGCTCGCCGGAGTACGGCCTGTACGACCCGAATACAAAGACGAACCTCGTCTCCACGCTGATTGTCGAGCCCGCGCAATTCCACGGCGGCGGCGTCTACGCGCCAAAAGAGTATTTCCAGGGCATTCGTGAAATCTGCGACGAATACGGTATCGTTTTCATCGCGGACGAGATTGCTATAGGCATGGGCAGAACCGGCAAATGGTGGTGTATAGAGAACTATGGCGTAACGCCCGATATGATCGTCACATCAAAGGCCCTAAGCGCCGGAGTATGGCCGCTTTCCGCCGTAATGGGCAAGCGCGAGATCATGGACGTTTGGAAGGGCAAGCCGGACAAGCATATGGGCACATGGCACGGCAACGCCCTTGGCTGCAAGGCGGCGTCGACAACGATACGGACTATAAAAGAACAAGGCTTGCTCGGGCAAGTCGCGGATTTGGGCGCATACTTCAAAGACGGGCTGCTGGAACTGCAAAAGAGGCAGGCGCTTATTGGCTGCGTAGAAGGCATTGGGCTTGGACTGGGTATCGAGCTGGTCAAAGATCGCAAAACAAAAGAACCTGCCGCCGATGCGACCGGGTTCGTCGTTCGCCGTGCGCTGGAATACGGCGTGCTAATAAACCTTTCGAGCTACTACGGAAACCGCATGACGTTTATGCCGCCGTATGTGATAACAAAGAAAGACATCGATCTTGTATTGGACGTACTGGGCAGATGCTTGGACGAAGCTGGAAATATCTAAACAAATGAAAGAGTTTTAAGCGAAACGCTTAAAATAAATAAACCAGGAGGACATTTTCAATGAAAAAAGCTCTGTTGATCTCGTTGGCACTGGTTATGATTTGCGCAATGGCGTTTGGTTGCGCGCCCGCGCCCGCTCCGGCAGCGCAGGAACCC
>QMCD01001895.1_pt1 | contig 12164 bp, 10 predicted proteins | sample 1821841 | NCBI WGS metagenome assembly QMCD01 (sample SAMN01991225, study PRJNA193472) | Termite gut metagenome, whole genome shotgun sequencing project. | isolation source: worker | host: Macrotermes natalensis | reverse complement strand
TTTCATCCTGTGTCTCCTGTGTTTTATATGCGTTAATCCCTGCCTCGCAGGTAAACCCGCGGTTTTATAATATCACAGGAGACACTTCATATTGTCTACACATCAATCCCGATAAATTTTTTTGCGGCTAAACCAATAATAAACGAGATAAACGCTACCCCCAAGCTGACCAATACCATTTCTCCGAATCGTTTGAGGAAAGGCAGACTTTGAGCAACAGAAATATAATAACTAAACAACAAAATGATGAGGATGGCGATGCTCAGCATAACAGCACAAGCGGTGATATACATAGAATTAGGCAAGAGGAGATAGGGAATAAGCATCAACGCCATAGTAATAAAATATGCGGCTCCAGTATATACACATGATATCAACGCCTTCTTGTTCATGGTGAACTTTGCTACCAAATAATTAGAAGCTGCCGTAGACAGCGTTGCTGAAATACCGATGATAATACCTGAAAGCGCGACAAGATGTGTAGACTCAAGCGCAAAGGTTAAACCCGCCAGCGTCCCGGTAAGTTCCACCAGAGCATCATTCAAACCAAACACCATGGCACCGACATAATGGAGCCGCTCTTCATCGAGCAGCTCCATGAGACGATTTTCGTGTTCTCTTTCATCGGCGAGAATTGCCCTCGCCTCCGGGACTTCTTTCTCGATGGCATTTAATCCCTGTATGCCGATTTTTTCGGCTTGGTACATGTATTTGATCGTAAAGGTATAACCTAACAAAAAACTTATAATTCTAAATAAAAAGATTTTGAAAACACGCGGTTTTGCGTCTTTCCCGGTATAGTCTTTCCACTTTTCATAATGACTGCGTTCCGCATTTGCGATTTTCACAAGAACGTATCGGTTCTCCTCATCTTTTTGTTTCGCGGCAATAATGTGATAGAGTACACTTCCTGTAATTTCATCACGTTGAAATTGAATTAAATGGTTTAATATGACAGGGCTGACGCTTTTTGACATTTTTATCTCCTTATTTAGGCCGCATAAGCGACTGATACAAATCGAATGACACCGCTTTGCGGCGTCACTATCTTTTCTATTTATCATTATAGAACATTTCTTTGCAGAGGAAGAAAATTCAGGAATAACAGCAATATTAAAAAATAACAGAAATTGTATGGTAAATAGGTTAAGAAAAAGAGAAAAAGAAGCACGTTAAAAAATGATGAAATTAACAAAAAACTATCCTTGGGATAGTATACAAATACTCGTTCCTATGGTAAAATTTCTACCTATAAAGATTTCTCACAAAGGCTCCTCTCGGAGGTTTTTATGTGTATAAAAACATTGCTTCAAAATGTTCGGTGCTTATTCATTCTCCTAATGGTATGTTTTCTTTCTTCCTGCTTTAGTCCTTGGCGGGGCGGCGAGGGAACATTAACCTTGCGTTTAGGCGGCAGTTCCGGCAGGTCGGCAGTTTCTCAGGAAGAACAGGCTTCTTTAACTTATACCATAACCCTAACCGGTTCCGGTCCAAGCATTACCCAGACTTTTCCCGCCGGTGCGGCTTCGGCAACCTTTAAACTCCAGCCCGGAATATGGAATGTTACGGTGAAGGGCAGGGGAACAATTCCTGAGGCGTATTCCATTTATTCTGATGATTTGCAGGAAAATGCTTTTCCGGAAAATAATATGCTCCGTGCCTACGGAGAAAAAACAGTAGTTATTGAAGGCGGCGGCAGTATCTCCGAACCAATTACGATGTTTCCGGCGGTGGAAGCGGCCAATGGGCCTCAATTGTCAATCGCCTTTTCTCTTGCCGGAGACGATAACAGAAAAGAATATGTCTTCATTACTAATGATATTACGGTAAATTCAGATATACCCAGCTGGGTTGAGTCGGGACAGAATATTGAGTTAAGGGCGGAGAAAAAGGTCACAATCGAAAGGCATAGTCAATTCAATAAGAACGTCTCTCTCATTACAATTGATGGCGGAACATTGACACTTGGCAAAGAAGGCGAAACGAATCAATACCTGCAAATTTCCGGTGAAATTGACGGTGTAGACCAAAATGGGTCCGGTCAAGACAATCCTCCCTATGCGGAAGCTCCCCTAATCGGTGTGTACGGGAGTGTCGAGGCAGCGGCTTTGGTGATGTATGACGCCCGGATATATCATAACCGGGCGGATCCCAACACCACCTTCATTGGTTTTTCCCCCGGGGTTTTTGTGTCGGGTAAATATGGTAAGTTTATTATGCATGGCGGTTCAATTGACGGCAACACCGGAAACGACAGCGGCGGCGGTGTGAAGGTCGAAAACGGCGGAACCTTCATACTGAATGGAGGCTGTATCGAGGGGAATGAGGCGTCTTATGGCGGTCAGGTCTATGTGGGCGGTGTTAGTTCCGATCCCAGTGCTGGAATTGATGGGGCTTTCTTTTATATGAATGGCGGAACCCTCAGCGGCAGAGGCAGTGAAGCCGACACACAAGCTGACCTCGGTGCGGGAGTATGTATAATGCCAGGCGGTACCTTTACAAAAACAGGCGGTACTATTTACGGTTCAGGGGATAGTGAATATAATTTACACGCTAATGGTGATCGTGGTAATGCGGTCTTTTATGATTCCAGCGAAGAGAATATGATAAATTATATACGAAACAGAACTCTTAAACCAGATGATAATTTAAGTACCGTTGATCCAGAAAACTGGGATTGGGACATTCCCTAATGCAATATTGAAAAGTAATGGAGATTGAATGATGCGTAATAGAGTTGGAAAAACAGTACTCCTTACTGTAATGTTTGCGGTTTTGTTTGTGCTTCCGCTTTCCGCGCGGCTTTCTGCACAGACGGCGCAAAAAGTAGAAGATTTGCTTAATCAAGAAGCGGTAAGCTGGGCGGGCGCGGCATACTTCGCACTGGAAGCGGCGGAAAAAGCGGTATTGGACAGCCCCGATGAAGCTTTTCAGTTTGCCTCTTCCCAAAGTTGGCTGCCGAAGAACATCGAAGCCTCCAGCAGGGCGCGGCTTGACGGCATTTCCCTCCTTTTGATGAGAGCCTTTGACCTTAATGGGGGCTTGTTTTATACGCTTACCAAGAATTCCCATTACAGTTACCGCGAATTAGTGTATAAGAAAGTAATTCAAGGCAAAACTGATCCTGAAATGGCCGTGTCGGGCCAGGAATTCCTTTTTATGATCAGCAGAATCCTGGCGATAAAGGAAGCCGATCTTGAAAAACTTGCGGAAGAAATCAATGCTCAGCTAGAAAGCCAGCACATATCCGGTGCGAGGGCAAATGTTACTACGGAAGGCGTAACCATCAGCATAACGAATATTCAGTTCCTTGCGAATTCCGCGGAATTAACCGATCCTGAAAAAGATAAAATCCGTGAAATTGCGGAAATTTTAAAAACCGTACATGGCCAGAATCTGCTTGTTGCGGGGCATACCGCTTTGGCCGGAACAAGTGCGGATCAAATGCAGACAAGCATTGAACGCGCCGAGGCAGTGGCGGATTATCTTGTTTCGCTTGGAGTGAGAAACCGGGAGGAAATCGTAGTTCAAGGCCACGGGGCGGACCGGCCGATAGCGGATAACGCGACTGCGGAAGGGATGGCTTTGAACCGCCGGGTTGAAATTACCATTTTACTAAGAGCGGGGAATAGATAATGAAAAAGTTTTTTGTGTTGATGGTCCTTATCATTGTGCTGCCTGTTTTTTCTGTTTTCGCAAAAGACTTTGGGGCCTTGCTGAATCAGAGCGGCTTTTTTTCGGGAGACGGCAAAGCAAACGGGTTCGATTACAGCGGATCGCTTTCCGGCTGGTTTTCATCGCCGCTGTGGAGCGATGCCGAGGTAATGGTTTCCGCCGGCCTTACGGTGGATTATTCCAACGAAAAATGGAATGTTATACCGGAACTTCTGCGCACCGAATTGAGCTTCCGCGCGGGGGATAACGGGCGTGTCAGCGTCGGCAGAATTCCCTATGCCGATCCGCTGGGTTTTATCGCAAACGGTCTCTTTGACGGCGCGCGTTATACGTTGGATTTTGAAAACGGTTCCGAGTTTAGCACAGGCGCGTACTATACAGGCCTTCAGTATAAAAAGACCGCTCAAATTACCATGACAGCTGCCGAACTTGCCGAATACAGCGCCGAACTTGATTATTCCGATTTCGCGGATACTTATTTCGCGCCAAGCCGCGTTGTTTTATCGGCGGACTGGAGGCATCCGGGAATTTCGGAGCTGCTGCGTCTGCATCTGGCGCTGATAGCTCAGTTTGATCTTTCCGGCAGTAAGGATTTTTTTCACAGCCAATACCTTGCCGCGAAGGCAAGCGTTCCCATAAATCAGTTTATCTTTGAAGCGGGCGGCGCTTTAGAAATGGCGGAAACGGCGGATAAAACCCTCTTTTCCTTTGCCGGTGAACTGAGCGCGGGCTGGATGCTTCCTACCGCGATTTCCGACCGCCTGCGTTTTTTGGGGCGTTTTTCTAATGGCACGGTAGGAGACGGCAAAGCCGTAACCGCCTTTGTTCCCATTAACACCAAGTCGCAGGGCTATATCCTTAAAGGAAAACTGTCAGGCCTTTCAATGCTGCAGCTTGAATATACGGCGCTTCTTCATGAAACAGTTTCGGTAAGTATTGCCGATTCCTATTTTGTGCTGAGTGATTTAGGCACCTATCAAGGCGCGCCTTACGGAAGAGACGGCCATTTTTTAGGCAATGAGATATACGGATTTGTAAGCTGGAGCCCTCTTTCGGATATTCAGGTTAGGGCAGGCGGAGGCATCTTTTTGCCTTCATTGGGCAATGCCGATACGAAAGCCGATCCCTTATGGTCTTTCGATCTAAACCTTGTGTTGACGCTTTATTAAACGCGGATTATTGTTAATAGGGAGAATATTATTATGAAGAAAACAGTTTTTTGCCTTATTTTGTGCGTTCAAGTGTTATGTTCGGCGGCTGTCTTTGCTCAAACCGCCGTTATAAAGGAACTTTCCGGTACGGTAGAGTTAAAACAGGCCGGGCAGACGGCTTTTGTACCGGCAAAGATAGGCGACGAAGTTGCCCAGAGCACTATCGTTTCAACAGGATTTAAGAGTACCGCGCTTATCGAAGCGGGAAGTTCCGTCATTACAGTTCGTCCTTTAACGCGGCTTTCTCTCGCGGAAATCAGCAGCGCGTCAGGTACGGAGACCATCAATGTAAGCCTTCAAACCGGAAGGGTGCGGGTTGATGTGAATCCTCCATTAGGAACGAGAACAACGATGAGCGTCCGTGGGCCGAACGCGACCGCTTCGGTACGCGGAACAAGTTTTGAATTTGATACCAGAAACCTTACGGTAGAATCGGGTGTCGTAGCCTTTCAGGGCAGCAAAGGAGGCGTGATGCTGGTCGGCGCCGGTTCCACAAGCACCATAAGCAATGACGGAAAGACCGCGGACCCCATTGAAACCGATGTTCTCGCGCTGACACCGCCTCCGTCGCCGTCAGCTCCGGCGGTAGTACCCGTGGAGGATTCCTCTGTGAATGTTACCTTCATTTTGACGTTTGACTGACATTTACCTGCGGAACAGCGGAAACGGAATGTATTCCGGCGGATTTTATTCCGAAAGGATGTATACTGAGGTATGAATTGGTGGAAAAACGCGCTTCTGGGCTTTGCTTCGGCAGTATTTTTTTCTCTGCTGTATTTCGCGGGGGTCTTGGAACCCATAGAAGATAGAATTTACGATCTTTTTCTCCGCTTCCGTGCCGGCCGCGAGCGGATAGATACTGTTGTATTTCTGGATGTGGACGATGCCTCTATTGCTTATAACGGCGTTTTTCCCTGGCCCCGCTCGGTTACCGCTGACGGACTGCTCCGTCTTAAAGAATATGGCGCGGCAGCGGCCATATTCGATATTGAGTACATCGATAAAGGCCCTCAGGGCGTAGATACCATCTATTTGAACCAGGGCCTCACTTCCGATTTTATCCGCAGTTTTTCCGAGATCAATTCCGCTCAGACCGAATTGATCTCGGCGCTTAAAGCGGACCGGATACCTTTTTCGGAAATTGATGAATATTCCAGTGAATTATCCGATCTTATCGCCTATGAGCAGAACAGCCTCCTGGAGAAAGCGCGCAGTGTTGCGCGTGACAACGATCTTTATCTTGGTGAAGCGTCCGCGTTGTTTGGAAAAAGCTGGGGGACATTGAATCTCCAGAAAGAACCGCTTGTCGGTGAACAGTCCGAGCGGCGCGTTATGGCGGAAGAACGTTTTGCCATCTCCATTAACGCCGAACCGTCCGTGTACTTGAACGAGAACAAGGACATTCTTCCGCCCATTCCCGTTTTTGCCGAGACCCTTGAAGGCGCCGGCTTCACCAATGTTCACATTGATTCGGACGGCGTCAGGCGCAGAATCTACCTTGCGCAGAATGTGAAGGATCACTGGTACGTTCAGCTTGCCTTCGCGCCGCTTTTGGATTATCTGGGGAATCCCGCCGTCGAACTTAACCGCGGCAGCATGAAACTCAAAGACGCGCGGCTTCCTTCAGGAACAAAAGATATTTCCATTCCGCTGGACGGCGAAGGAAGAATGATGCTCGATTGGCCCCGGGAAGATTATCCGGACAGTTTTAAACACATTTCTTTTGCCAAATTTTCACTTTTGGAAGATTACGAAGCTGAACTGGAACAGTATGGACGGGCTTTGTTGACGGCGGATTTGCATTTCTTTGGAGAGCAGGATACTTCCTTGGCTGTTATTCCCTTTATTGCCGCGGAAACCGCCGGACTTTACGACGAAGCGCAGCGTTCACGGCTCATGGCTCTTCAACATTGTTCCGATGAAGATTTTTTCGCCTTTGTCAATTACCGCACCGCCGCCCGCGAAAATATTCAAAAGATTTTGGACCTTGAACCACAGTCTAAACTTGACGCTGTCGCGGAAAGATTCGCTCTCGAAGCATCTCCTTTTGCGGCGCTTGTCAAAGACGAAGCCGATTATATCAAAAGCCTCTGTGACCGGCTTGCGGAAGATTTGATCGGATACAACGATTTGAAAACCCATATTGAAGAAGGAGTGCGCGGTAAGTTTTGTATTCTTGGACGTTCCGATACAGGAACAACCGATATCGGCGTAAATCCCTTTCACAGTGAATATGTAAATGTCGGTACACACGCTGTTGTAATGGATACAATCTTATCCGGATCTTTTATTGTCCCGTTGGGAATATTTTGGCGCATTCTCATTGCTCTTGTACTCATTCCTCTTTTTTTCCTTGTTACCGCGTCTCTTTCGCCGGTACTCCGGGCTGTGCTTGGTTTTTCCAGCGCGTTGTTTGTTTTTGCCGCATCCATAGTGATTTTTCGTTTTACGGGAATATTCTTCGGCCCAATCGGTGTGGTTCTTGCTGTTACATCCGCTGTCATAATCCGTGAAATTATTTCCTATGCCGGGTCGGACCGGGAAAAACGGTTTTACCGGAAAGCGTTCGCGACCTACACGTCGGAAGCCGTCGCGGAAGAAATCGCCAGGAATCCTTCGCTGCTCCAGCTTGGCGGAACCAAACGCCGTATGAGCGCGCTTTTCACCGATATTAAAGGATTTTCCACTATTTCGGAGAAACTTTCCCCTGAGGACCTCGTGAGTCTCCTTAATCATTATCTTACGGCAATGAGCAATGTGATTTTGGATATTGAAGGCACCATCGATAAATACGAAGGCGACGCGATTATTGCCTTTTTCGGCGCCCCTCTGGAGCAGGCCGACCATGCTATCCGTGCCTGCCGCTCCGCGGTGAACCTTAAGAAAGCCGAGGCCGAATTAAACAGATTTGTTCTGGAGCGGAACCTTTCTCCCACGGCGCTTTTAACCAGGGTAGGCGTCAATTCAGGCGACATGGTTGCGGGAAATATGGGTACCGATAAAAAGATGAATTACACCATCATGGGAGACGCGGTGAATCTTGCCGCCCGCCTTGAAGGCATCAACAAGCAGTACGGCACATGGATTCTTGCTTCGGAACACACAATCCGGGAGACTGAAGACTGTTTTCTGGTCCGCCGCCTTGACCGTGTCAGAGTTGTCGGCAAGAGCGAACCGGTCCAATTGTATAATATTTTGGATCATCGTGAAGACGCCTCCGCCGAACAAAAAAAACTTGTTACGGTATTCCACGAAGCGTTGAATTATTTTGAGCGGCGCGACTGGAAAAAAGCCATGGAAGGATTTTACGAAGCGGCTTCAATGGAAAAAGAGGGACCTGCCCGTTTATACATACAACGCTGCGAACGCTATATAGAAAAAAGCCCCGAAGCCTCCTGGGACGGCGTGTTTAACTTAACCGAAAAGTAAAAAGAAATACAGCCGTTTGCCTCAAAGCCTCCGAAATGTTTCCGAAATGTTATGGAACAAAAAAGCTCTGTCATCCTATCGTAGTGCCGATAAACGGTTCATCATTCAGAATCTTCTTTAGATTGGGAAGATTTCTTCCCGCAGCACAGATAACTTTTAGTCCTATTTTTGACGCGTGTTTGCTTGCTACGGGATCGAAGGGGACATTTTTTCCGGGAACCCATTCGTCGCCTACCATTGCGCGGAAATCGGCCCAGGAGATGGAATCTATCGGTTTTGCGTCCGGGTTCTTTTTGGGATCATCGGTATACACTTTATCGATATTGGACAGATTGATCACCTTGTCGGCGTTAAAACGTTCCGCGAGAAGCACCGCGTCGTAATCGGAGGAAAAGCCCGGTTTCCAGCCTGCCGCCGCCAGAACCCGGCCCACAAGCGGTTCCGCCTGGGTCGGATCAATCACCACGTCCTGGGTGCACCATTTTCCCATAAGCGCCTTGATAAGCTGAGCGTTAAGCCTCGTTGCCATGACGCCGATCCAATCCGCTTCATGATCCGCCGAGTTTTCGCAGATCGATCTATAGGCTTTTTGATAATTCCGGGCCGGACCGCCGCCGCCCACGACAAAAATGAAGCGGCGTTTTTCATTCTGTTCAAGCATTTCGGTAATCAAAGCCAGAAATTCTTTTAAAAAAACTTCATCCACGGAATCGGGAGCAACTATCGATCCTCCCAATGAAATAACCGTAACCATATTTCCTCCTAATTCACGTACATTCCGGTAATCGCGACATCGGTCCAAAGGGAAGAATAGGAATCGAGGCCGCCGACGGCTTCTTCCCAAAGGTTTTGGAGGGCGTAGCCCCGTTCCCTCGTAAAGATTCTTCCGCCAAGGTCCATCTGGGAAAGTGTTGTCTCTCCTCTGGAAAAAGCGATGTGCTGGTTGTCCATGCTTCCAAAATAATAAGCGGCGTAATTCTGCCTTAGAATAATCGATTCAGGCGCGGCTCCCGCTCCGAATATGGGGTCAACGGGAATCCAGCCGAGACCGTCAATCCAAAATTCCGCCCAGTAATGTTTTTGTGTGTTCCGGAAATTATCAACAAGAACTCCCGAAACCGGCAGAGCCGGTATTCCCGATGCTCTTGCCAAAGAACAGAATAACAGCGCCATTCGGTACGCATCGGCCCTGCCTTCTTCCAGCGCTTCGACGGCGCCTCCGCTGTCTATGCTTTCTATCACTATGTTATCACTGTTGATCAGCCATTGATAGATTCTTTGGGCTTTCAGGTAAGGATTTTGTTCGCGGCCGGCAATCGATCTGGCCTTTTCAATAATCGAATCATTATTTGAAGGAACAAGCGCGGAAGCATTGGTGAAAACATTTGTCATGGCGGAAGCGGCCGCGGGGCGGACATTCTGGACTCGGACGGCTGTTTCTACGCTGTACACATCAACGACATACGAAAGCGTTACAATATTGGAAGAATCCGGCAGCAAATCTTTGAATTGAAAGAGTGATGTTCCCCGGTGATTTTCCACAAAGGGTTCCCGGTTTCTTGAAAGCAGTCTCGGTGCTTTCTGGGATGAAGATACAGAAGGCATCGGCATCCAAAGATAGAGCGTATTCGGAATATTCGATTCACTGACTCTTATATCGGCAGAGTAGGATAGTGTGTAACTCCGTTTGTCCTTAAAAATTTTCGTTCCCGGTCCGCCCGATACCTCAAAAAAAACAGGGCGGCTCGTTCCCCTGGGCGTTTCCACAATCACGCTTCCGCTTGCGGCTCCGTCGGGCACACGAACCCGTATTTCCCGTTCGCTCCAGGTATCATAACCGAACTCGGCGGCGGAAACTTCAACCGAAGTCTGCTCATTCTGCGAAACGGGCAGGGGCGTTTCCACATCCCAGTAAAACTTGACGGCGCTGTTTTCCCTTGATGTCCCGAAATTCTCCCCCTGAATGGTGATGAAAGAACCGACCGATCCGGCTGAGGGGTTCAACATCGTAATAACGGGACTTGTTCCGGGAACGATTCCTTTTGCAAGCTGGGGCATTTTTGCCTTATTGGAAAAAAGCGCCGCGTTGCTTTTTTCTCCGTTTTTGTGAACATATATGAGTCCGGAATCGCCAAAATCGGGAACCTGCAATAAAATCCGGTTATCCTTCCATTCAAGATACGCCGATGATATGGGCTGATAATCTCCTATCGTAATATAGGATTCATTCCGCTCGTCTCCAAAATGTTCTCCGTATATGCTGACCGTTTCCCCCAAAAATCCGACAGACGGATCGATGGAATCAATCCTGGGAAGATTCTTAGCGCAGGAAAGAAACAAAAGCGGCAAAAGAAGAAACAGAAAGAAGCGGCAAGGTATCGTCATTATTGATTAACATTCTCACTTGAAGGATTATCTTGAGAAGGAAGCTCTTCCTCGTAAGGTTTTAACATGAGCTGTATCTCAATTCTCATATCACCTTCCTCTGTTTGGGAGCCCAGGGGAAAGAAAAAGATTTGTTCGCCGAATTCCACCGGCATAGTCTGGATACTCGTGTAATAATGGACTCCCTTGTTTGGGACATCAGTCCAAACCTGCCCCTGAACCGCGAGAAATTTTAATCCATCGGCGCTGATATAAGGAGTGAAGCGGGCCACGATAATGATATTTCTTCCCGTAAGTTTGATAGACACAGGTTTTCCTGAAATGGTAGCCTTGGAATCTGAAGAATCCCAAATGATTTCCTGGTTAGGTTCAATTACCCTGGCGTTTATTTGTAAAATTACCGCGGTTTCTTCAAAACCAGGCAAAATTTCATCGGGAGAAGATGATTCCTGAGCCCGGGCGACAGCCGTTCCCGCGAAAAAGAAAATGAACAAGGGAACAGTGATTTTCCAAAAGCGCCAGGCCGTTTTGATGACCGGCGTCTTGATGACAGTCATCGGAAATCATTCCCCCTTGTGTAATCCGCGGCACGGATGAGAGCGGGTTCACCGAAACTCGTGAAATTTTCGGTTTCCGGAAGATTGATGATCATCATGCTGGACGCGTCTTCCTGAGCATCCAGGTATTGGATGATTCGGGCTAAATCGGCAGAGGTAATAATATTTTGCGCTTCAAGCGCCGCCGCGGAAGAGACAGCGGGCCGTGCTTCAAGCGCCGCCATCGTATGTGTATTCTGTCCCGAACGTGAAATCATGTTTCCGATAAAAGCCGCCATAAAAGCGATAACAAGGACGGCAGCAGCCGCGGCAGGTAAAGGCAGAGACACAGAACGGTTCCATCTGTGGGAAACGGTCTTCTTTTTTTCAAATTGCATTATGGAAAGCTGTTCCCAAACCCTGCTTTTTGCCCGCTCTTGCGCACGCTCCTGCGCACGCTCCTGCGCAGAATCAACATGTGGTTCGGTAAGATCATTTTCAGGATGCATAAGATTCGATACAGATTGATACTGTTTTAACAGCTTCTGACATTCAGCACACTGTGATATATGCGCTTCCATTTTCTCTTTCCAAGGAGACGGAAGTTCATTATCAAAATAAACCGAAAGCATTTGACGATCAGGACACATACTTAACCTTCCTTACCCATGATACTTGCCAGTTTTTCTCTGGCCCGAAATACCCGGATTTTTACGTTTCCTTCGCTGATACCCAGCGCCCGCCCAATTTCTTTATAGTTCAATTCCGCATATTCTTTCAATATCAACACAATCCGTAAATTATCAGGGAGTTTATCCAGGGCTTTTTGTACTTCTTCCCGGCTTTCTTTTTTAAGCAGAATCCCTTCGCCGGTATCTTGTTCCCTCGTATCTTCCTTGAACGCCCTTTGATAGGCTTTCCGCTCCCG
>QMCD01002261.1_pt1 | contig 12165 bp, 21 predicted proteins | sample 1821841 | NCBI WGS metagenome assembly QMCD01 (sample SAMN01991225, study PRJNA193472) | Termite gut metagenome, whole genome shotgun sequencing project. | isolation source: worker | host: Macrotermes natalensis | reverse complement strand
CGTTGGACTAAAAGACACCACCACCGGCGACACTCTCTGCGTTGAGAGCGCTCCGGTCATCCTGGAGTCGATGGAGTTCCCCGATCCGGTAATTGACATCGCTATCGAGCCTAAGACCAAGGCCGAGCAGGACAAACTTGGTGTTGCTCTGCAAAAACTTGCCGAAGAGGATCCAACATTTAAGGTATCAACAAACCAAGAGACCGGACAGACTGTTATCGCCGGTATGGGTGAGCTTCACTTAGAGATCATCGTTGACCGTTTGCTGCGTGAGTTTAAAGTAGAGGCTAACGTTGGTAAGCCACAGGTTGCTTATCGCGAGACTGCCGGCAAAGAAACACCGGGTATCGAGGGCAAGTTTGTTCGTCAGTCCGGTGGTCGTGGTCAGTATGGTCACGTTGTTATCAACCTTTACCCGCAAGAGCCGGGTGCCGGTTATGTATTTGACAACAAGATCGTTGGCGGTGTGGTTCCCAAGGAATACATCACTCCGGTTGACAAAGGTATTCAAGAAGCTCTGGCCAGTGGTGTTATTGCCGGTTATCCGGTAGTAGACATCAAGGTTGAGCTGGTTGACGGTTCATATCACGAGGTAGACTCCTCAGAGGCTGCCTTTAAGATCGCCGGTTCGATGGCTGTAAAAGAGGCTTTGAGAAAATCGCAGCCTGTACTGCTTGAGCCGATGATGGCCGTAGAAGTAGAAACTCCCGAGGATTACCTCGGTGATGTTATGGGTAACTTAAGCTCGCGTCGTGGGCAGATCCAAGGTATCGAGGATCGCGGAGGATCAAAGGTCGTTAAATCGATCGTTCCCCTGTCTGAGATGTTTGGTTACGCGACCGACCTGCGTTCTTCAACACAGGGACGCGCAAGCTACACCATGCAGTTTAGCTCTTACGAACCAGTGCCAAAAAGCATTGCGGAAGAGATTGTAAGTAAAGCCGGCGGTAACGCCTGATGGCTTCCTGTAGTAGGCATAAAAGCCCAAAGCCTTGCTTAGTGCGTGCTCACGTAGGGAACTACGCTCCGCGCGCCCGAAGCAAAACTTTGAACTTTTCTACTCGACTACAGAAACCCATCTATAAAGTATAGAAGTAATTAGAAAAGGAGTGCACGTTGGCAAGTCAGAAGATCAGAATCCGTCTTAAGGGTTACGACCATGAGATCGTGGATCAGTCCACCAAACTCATAGTAGATACTGCCCAAAAGACTGGCGCCAAGGTATCCGGTCCTATCCCACTGCCTACGGAGCGCAATCTGTATTGCGTAATCCGCTCACCGCACAAGGACAAGGACAGCCGCGAGCAGTTTGAGATGCGCACACACAAGCGCCTGATCGACATTCTTGAGCCCACAGGAAACACTGTAGACTCACTGATGCGTCTAGATCTGCCAGCAGGCGTTGACATTGAGATCAAGCTGTAAACACAGCTAGATTATATAAGTAGGAATGGTCCGCTGAGAACGACAAAGGGTTTGTCGAAAAGCCTCATGACCAAAGAGTACAGAAAGGAGATTAAATTAGCTGCTTTAGCTGCAAGGCGCACGAAACGCGCCTGAGATAAGCGTACTACCGTACGCGTTCGAAGGTAAGCGCCGTGCAACGTCGCAGATGAAGTAGATAATTTGATCGACAGGTAACTTAAAATGTGTAATGTTTTATTAGGTCGAAAGGTGGGAATGACTCAAGTCTGGTCAGAAGATGACCAGTTGGTGCCGGTTACCGTCATCAAAGTTGGACCTTGTGTTATTACCCAAATCAAGACCGCCGACAAGGAAGGCTACGAAGCCATCCAGATCGGTTTTGACACGATCACCAAAGCCAACAAGATCAACAAGCCCACCAAAGGCCACTTCGAGAAAAGTGGCGTAGAGCCCACCAAGGTTTTGCGTGAGGTGCGCGTAGACAGCACTGCTGAATACGAGCTTGGTCAAGAAGTAACCGTTGAAACTTTTGCCGAGACAAAGAAAGTTCACGTCTCCGGTATTTCAAAAGGTAAAGGCTTTGCCGGCGTTATCAAACGTCATAATTTCCGTGGTGGCCCAGGTGGCCATGGCGCTCACTTCCATCGTGCTCCCGGTTCTGTTGGTCAGTGCGCTACACCGTCTCGCGTTTTTAAGGGCAAAAAGCTCCCCGGACACATGGGTGTAGAAAAGATCACTGTTAAGAACCTTGAGGTTGTAAAAATTGACAGTGAGCAAAATCTACTGTTGGTCAAGGGTGCCGTGCCCGGCGGCAAAGGCGCTTTGCTTAGCGTCTGCACCGCGTAGAGTTTAGGAGCATCTAATGACTTTAAAAGCACTTACGATACAAGACACCAAGGGTGAGAAAGCCGGAACTCACAAGCTCGCAGAGAGCGTTTTTGGCATCACGCCCAACACCCATGTTATGCATGAGGTAGTTCGTGCCCAGCTGGCAGCTCGCCGTGCAGGTACACATGATACAAAAACTCGCGGTCAGGTATCCGGCGGTGGCAAGAAGCCGTTCCGTCAAAAGGGAACCGGTCGCGCTCGCCAAGGTACAATTCGCGCTCCCCACATGAAGGGCGGTGGAACTGTCTTTGGTCCGCATCCGCGCAGCTATGCCTTTAAGATCAATGGCAAAGAGGTCAAGTTGGCTATGCGCAGTGCTCTTTCAGCCAAACAAGCCGAAGGCGCACTGCACGTTATCGACAAATTCGATTTTGAAAAGCCCTCTACTAAAGATGCCGTTAAGACCCTTGAGGCTTTAAAGGTAGACGGACGCGTAACTTTGATGCTTACAGATGCAGAGATCAACGCATTTCTCTCATTTAGAAATATCCAGCGTGTTCGTGTTCTTGACGTTGTGGACGCCAACACCTATGACTTAATTGACAATAAAGCATTGGTGCTAACTAAGGCCGCGCTTGAGCATATTGAGGAGGTGCTGAAGTAATGCAGGACCCCCGTCAGGTAATCTTGCGTCCGATTGTTTCGGAGCGCAGCTACGATCTTATTGGTGACAATCGCTACACTTTTGAGGTGGCCAAACAAGCCAACAAGATTGAGATCAGTCAGGCAGTTGAGTCGATCTTTGGTGTAACAGTACTAAAGGTCAACACGATGAGCGTTAAGGGCAAGCCTAAGCGTGTCCGTTACGCTAAAGGTTATTCCCGTTCATGGAAAAAGGCCATTGTAACCTTGGCCGAAGGAGAGACGATTGAGGCCTTTGGTATCTAGTTGATACCTTGACCTTGAGCGCCGATCCATCAAGGGTGACTTGCGAAGCTAAATTAGACACGCACGGCACCGTGGTAGGTAAGGTAAAGAGGGTTGTGAAAATAGATGAACAACCCGAAAAGTAAGGATAAGAAAACATGGCAGTAAAACAATACAAGCCAACGTCACCGGGAAGACGCTTCCAGTCGGTCTCTGATTTTGCAGAGATCACGCGCTCGACTCCGGAGAAGTCTTTGACAGAGCCCCTGCCAAAGAAGGCTGGACGCAACAACTACGGACGCATTACGACTCGTCATCAAGGTGGCGGCCACAAGCGTAGATATCGCATCATCGACATGAAGCGCAAAAAGGATGGGGTTCCGGCAAAGGTTGCTACTATTGAGTACGACCCAAACCGCAGCGCCCGCATTGCACTTTTACACTATGCAGATGGTGAGAAAGCCTACATCTTGCATCCCAAAGGGTTAAAGGTCGGCGACACCGTGACTTCCGGTCCGGGCTCCGACATCAAACCCGGAAACGCTTTGACACTCAAAGACATTCCGGTTGGTACCATGATCCACGCTGTAGAGCTACAGCCCGGCAAAGGTGCCGCTTTGGCTCGTAGCGCCGGTACCGCCATTCAGCTTATGGGTAAAGAAGGCGGATATGCAATCCTTCGTATGCCTTCAAGCGAGATGCGCCGCGTGCTCATCACCTGTCGTGCCACCATTGGTGAGGTAGGAAACTCCGAGCACTCAAACATCAAGATCGGTAAGGCCGGACGTAAGCGCTGGATGGGTGTTCGCCCAACAGTACGCGGTACGGTCATGAACCCGGTCGACCATCCACATGGTGGTGGTGAGGGTAAGAACAAGAGTGCCGGTCGCCATCCTGTGACTCCGTGGGGTGTTCCAACCAAGGGACATCGCACTCGCAATAAGAAGAAAGCCTCTAGCAGGCTCATAATCCGCCGCCGTAAGAAGTAGATGGAGGGCATTTAAGTGAGTAGAAGTCTAAAAAAAGGTCCCTTCGTTGAGCCGAGGCTGCTTGGTCGCATCAACGCTATGAACGAGGCCGGCGAGAAAAATGTTGTAAAAACATGGTCTCGCGCAAGCACGATATTTCCTGAGATGGTCGGTCACACTATTGCCGTCCATGATGGTCGCAAGCATGTGCCGGTATACGTTACCGAGTCCATGGTTGGACACAAGTTGGGTGAGTTCGCCGTCACCAGAACATTTCGTGGCCACGCAGGTGACAAGAAAGGCAAGAAGTAATGGAAGCAAGAGCACAAGCACGCTACGTTAGGGTTTCTCCCCGTAAAGCTCGCATGGTCATCGACTTGATTCGCGGCAAAGAGGTAGTTCGCGCTAGAGAGATTCTGCGCTTTAGTGAGCGTAACATCTCTGAGGTCATCGAGAAATGTCTCAATAGTGCCGTTGCCAACGCTGAGCGCGATGGTGTTAAGGCTGAGAATCTCTTTGTTAAGACCACCTATGCTGATGAGGGCCCAACAATGAAGCGTTTTCGTCCCCGCGCTAAAGGTTCCGCTTCAAGGATCCGCAAACGCACCAGTCACATTACTGTAATAGTAGCGACACGAGAGGGGGCATAATCATGGGTCAGAAAGTTTATCCTACCGGTATTCGTCTTGGCATTACTGAGAAGTATCGCAGCCGTTGGATCGCCGGTAAAGAATATGCCGAGATGCTGGAAAACGACTTAGCACTGCGCAAGTATCTGGACAAGCGCTTGGATCGTGCCGCAGTATCTAAGATTGAGATCGAGCGTGCCGGTGACAAGATCAAGGTCATCATCACCACCGCTCGCCCCGGTATCGTTATCGGTAAAAAAGGCTCTGAGATCGACGAGCTTCGCAAAGATCTGGAAAAGATCGCTAACGGTCACGTAAACGTTGAGGTCATCGAGATCAAACGTCCGGAGCTTGACGCAGTACTCGTAGCTCAATCAGTTGCCGAGCAGCTCGAAGGTCGTGTGGCTTTCCGCCGCGCAATGCGCAAAGCTGTTCAAAACGCCATCAAGAGTGGTGCAAAGGGTATTCGTATCCAATGCGCCGGTCGTTTGGGTGGTGCTGAGATGAGCCGCCGCGAGTGGTACCGCGAAGGTCGCGTGCCTTTGCACACCCTGCGTGCAAAGATTGATTACGGTTTCGCCACGGCAGCCACAACCATGGGCTCCATTGGCGTAAAGGTTTGGGTCTATCACGGCGAAAGACTTCCCGGTCAACCCATTCCTGAACCCGCACTTGAAGGATCGTCCCGCCCCGCACGTCCAAGACGTGAACGTGGCGAAGGGAGGAAGTAAACATGCTTATCCCCAAACGCGTTAAACACCGCAAGGTGCAACGCGGCTCTATGAAAGGCAAGTCCAAAGGTGGCACCGCGTTAAACTTTGGCACATATGGAATCCAAGCCCTTGAGGCTCACTGGATCACCAACCGTCAGATAGAAGCCGCTCGTATCGCAATGACCCGCCACATGAAGCGTGGTGGTCGTGTCTGGATCACTATATTTCCGGACAAGCCGATCACTAAAAAACCAGCCGAGACACGCATGGGTTCCGGTAAAGGTAACCCGGAAGAATGGGTAGCAGTAGTAAAGCCCGGTCGCATCATGTTTGAGATCGCTGATGTCGAAGAAGAAGTGGCCAAAGAGGCTCTGCGTCTTGCTATTCAAAAACTTCCGATCAAATGCAAAGTAGTCTCCCGTGTAATAGAGGGGGAGGAATAAATGAAAGCTACAGAGATCCGCGGACTTTCTAACGACGATCTACAGGTTAAGCTTAAAGAAGGGCGCGCCGAGCTTTTTAACCTGCGTTTTCAGATGGCCACCAGCCAGCTGGACAACACCGCCCGCATCAAGATAGTGAAAAAAGATATAGCACGTCTCTTAACTGAAATCCGTGCCCGTCAGGAGAGCGTCGCACTTGACGCTTCAAACTGAGAAGGTGAAACGTATAAATGACTGAAGAAAGAAGCAAAAGAAAGGTGCGTCAAGGCGTAGTGGTGTCAGCTGCTTCCGATAAGACCTGCGTTGTTGAGGTCAAGGAGCGCAAGCCACATCCAATCTACGGCAAGATGATGACACGCACCAAGAAGTTCCACGCCCATGACGAGGCAAACGCAGCAGGTTTGGGTGATACCGTGACCATCATGGAGACCCGTCCGCTAAGCAAACTTAAGAGATGGTATCTCCTCGACATCGTCGAGAAGGCGAAGTAGGAAGGGGATATAAGCAATGATTCAAGCAGAAAGCATGCTCGCTGTAGCCGACAACTCTGGTGCCCGCCGTGTGCAATGCATCAAAGTACTTGGCGGATCAAAGCGTCGCTACGCAGGTCTTGGCGATGTGATCATTTGTGCAGTCAAAGAGGCTACACCAAATGGCAACGTCAAGAAGGGCGAAGTTGTTCGCTGCGTTATTGTGCGAGTGAAAAAAGAAGTCCGTCGTAAAGACGGTAGTTACATCAAGTTCGATCAGAACGCGGCTGTTGTTATCGATAACAACGGTGCTCCGAGAGGAACCCGTATCTTTGGCCCAGTCGCTCGCGAGCTGCGTGACAAGCGTTACATGAAGATCGTATCGCTTGCACCAGAGACGCTTTAAGGTTGAAGGGCTGGTTTATTTAATGACTAAGATGAGAATCCGCAAAGGCGACACCGTAACGGTGATTAGCGGCAAAGACAAAGGCGCTACCAGCTCGGTAATGCGCGCTTTGCCCGAGTCACGCAAGGTTGTCGTTGAGAAGGTTGGCGTGGTCAAAAAGGCCCAGCGCCCAACTCGTGATAACCCTTCCGGTGGCATCATGAGTATCGAGCGACCGATCCACGTTTCTACAGTGATGCTTGTCTGCCCCAAATGCTCAAAACCAACGCGCGTTGGCGTTAAGGGCAAGGGCAAAGACAAGGTCAGAGTTTGCAAGAAGTGCGGGAAGGACATAGATTAATATGACCGCAAGGCTTAAGGAAAAATACAAGGCTGAGATAATGCCTAAACTGGAAAAAGAGCTGGAGATCAAAAACGTAAACCAGATCCCAACTCTTGAGAAGATCGTAGTAAATATGGGTGTTGGTTCAGCCGTAGGCGATAGCAAGCAGCTGGATGCGGCAGTGGCTGATTTGCGTGCCATTACCGGTCAGCAACCCAAGATCTGCCGTGCCAAAAAGTCCATCGCCAGCTTCAAGCTGCGCACCGGCATGGCGATAGGTGCCAAGGTCACACTGCGTGGCGAGCGTATGTGGGAGTTCCTCGACAGGCTTCTCTCCACTGCTATTCCTCGCGTGCGTGACTTTCGCGGTATCCCCACAACCTCGTTTGACGGTCGTGGAAACTATTCGCTTGGTGTTACCGAGCAGCTGATCTTTACCGAGATCGATTATGACAAAATTGACCGTACCCGTGGTATGGACATCACTTTTGTTACATCTACAGATAGCGATGCGGAGGCCTTAGCACTGTTTACAGCACTAGGTTTTCCGTTTAAGCGGAACTAATAGAAAGAGTAGATTTATGGCTAAGAAATCGATGATCGCCAAAGGTAAGCGAGATGCGAAGTTCTCTACCAGACAACACAATCGCTGCACGCGTTGTGGTCGTCCTAGGGCGTATTACCGTCAATTTGGACTTTGCAGAGTCTGCCTAAGAGAACTCGCAAGCAGAGGCGAACTGCCCGGAGTACGCAAGGCAAGCTGGTAGTACCGGCAAGTAATCCGGGAAGCCCCGATCTGAGAGGCGCACCCATCACGGGTGGAGGCGAACCAACAGAGAGGGCTCATCTGAAGGAATCATAGGAGGTTTCCAACATGTCAATGACAGACCCCATAGCAGATATGTTAACGCGTGTGCGTAATGCAAACTCTGCCGGTAAAGAAAAAGTAATGATACCAACAAGCAAGAAGCTTGTTGAGATCGCCCGTATCCTTAAAGAGGAGGGCTACATAGTTGACTATGAAGTGATCGATGCGCAGCCTGTAGGCGAGCTTTACGTCACATTAAAATACGGTCCCAAAAAGGAAAAGACGATCCGCGGCTTGAAGCGTATTTCTAAGCCCGGTCTTCGTGTTTATGCGGGCAAAGATGAGTTGCCGCGCGTTCTTGGCGGACTGGGTACTGCAGTAATATCCACATCTAAAGGCGTAATGACAGATCGCGATGCTCGCCAAGCGGGCGTTGGCGGCGAAGTCATCGCCTACGTTTGGTAGAAGGGGGAGGGTAGCAATATGTCTCGTATCGGTAAACAACCCATTAACATCCCCGCTGGTGTTGAAGTGACCATTGATGGTCTAAATGTTAAGGTCAAAGGTCCTAAAGGCGAACTTGAGCAAGCTACATGTGACTATGTATCTGTGAAGCAAGTTGAGGCTCAATTGCTCGTAGAGCGCAAGGACGATACCCGTGAAGCTCGTTCGTTTCAAGGTTTATATCGCACACTAATCAACAACATGGTTGTTGGTGTGAGTGAAGGATTCTTTAAAAAGCTCGAGATCGTTGGCGTGGGTTATCGTGCCGCACTTAAAGGTAACGATCTGGAGCTACAGCTTGGTTATTCGCACCCTGTATTGGTAAAGGCCGACGATGGAATAAAGTTTGAGGTTCCGGCTCCAACACAGATCACCGTATCCGGTATCGACAAGCAAAAGGTCGGTCAGGTTGCGGCAGATATTCGTAAATGGCGCAAACCTGAGCCTTACAAGGGCAAGGGAATTCGCTACGAGGGCGAGTACGTAAGAAGGAAGCTCGGCAAGGCAGCCGGCGCCTAGTAAGAGATAACCTGAGTAAAGGTAAGATCCCCACTGTCCACATGGGGAGAAAACGGAGTTACTTACAATGGATAGACAAAAAACTAAGATTGCAAATCTCAAGCGCAGGCAAAGGCGAGTGCGTGGCAAGATCAGCGGTACTGCTACGGTTCCACGTCTTCGCGTGACGCGTTCCAACAGCAATATTTACGCTCAGATCATTGACGACGTTGCACAAAAGACCTTGGTGTCGGCCTCCTCGCTTGATCCTGAGTTTAAGAAGCAGGACAAAAACGGTGCGGCTAAAGACGGTGCTGAGCTCGTAGGTGAGCTCGTAGGCAAACGTGCGCTGGACGCAAAGATTGAGACTGTAGTATTTGACCGCGGCGGACGCATATTTCATGGCAGAGTTAAGGCTCTGGCAGATGGTGCCCGCAAATCCGGGTTAAAGTTCTAGGAAGGTTGGTCATCTATATGGCAAAAGTTAAAGCACCCGTAGCCGAGCTGCAGGAAAAGGTTGTCTATATCAACCGTGTTTCCAAGGTCGTCAAGGGCGGTCGTCGCTTCGCACTAACTGCACTAGTGGTAGTGGGCGATGGCGAAGGCAGAGTCGGCGTAGGTATGGGCAAAAGTGCCGAAGTGCCTATCGCTATCAAAAAAGGCGTTGAGGATGCCAAGAAGAACATGTTTACGGTTCCGTTAACCGAAGAGGGCACGCTTCCACATGAAGTAATCGGCACCTTTGGCGCCGGTAAAGTACTGTTAAAGCCGGCTACTCCCGGTACCGGTGTTATCGCCGGAGGTCCGGCACGTGCGCTTTTAGAGCTTGCAGGTGTAAAGAACGTACTTTCTAAGTCACTTGGTACTAACAACGCGATGAACATTGTTAAAGCAGCCGCTGAGGGTCTGCGTGAACTTTCCAGCCCCAGCGAAGTTGCTCAGCGCCGTGACACCACCGTAGCTAAGATCTACGGCTGGAAGGAGAAATAATCATGGCAGTAAGCAAAGCTACAAAACCACTTAAGGTCACTCAGGTAAAATCAACTATTGGTTGTCCTGCCGATCAGGTTAGAACCATAAAAGCCTTAGGTCTTGGTAAAATAAACCGTACTGTAGAACACGTTGATAATCCCTGTGTTCGCGGTATGATATTTAAAGTAAAACACCTAGTTAAGGTCGAGGAGAATTAAATGCAACTACATGATTTGGCTCCGGCCCCAGGTTCGACCAGAGATCGCAAGCGCAAAGGCCGCGGACATGGTTCCGGTCTTGGTAAGACTGCCGGTCGCGGTTATAATGGACAGAAGTCACGCGCCGGTGGCGCTAAGAGCAATGGCTTTGAGGGTGGACAAACTCCGCTCGCACGTCGTTTGCCTAAGTTGCCCGGCTTTAGAAACATCAATCGCGTTGAGTATGTACCGGTAAATGTTGGCAGACTGGATGCGATCTTTGCAGACGGAGATGTTGTTGATAGCGATTCTTTGGCAGCAAAAGGTGTCATCAAAAAGTCAGATGCGCTGGTTAAAGTACTTGGGGACGGTGAACTAACTAAAAAGCTTACCGTCAAAGTAGATAAGGTATCGGGGAGTGCGGCAACGAAAATCGAGGCCGCAGGTGGAAAGGTGGAGGCACCTTGTTAAGCGCAATTCTTAATGCGTTTAGGGTTCCGGATCTTCGCAAGAAGATATTTTTTACACTTTCGATCATAGCGCTTTATCGCTTAGGATCGTTTGTGCCGGTTCCCAGCATTCCGTACGGAGCTCTAACAGATGCATTTCAGGCAACGGGGGATAATACCGCGATGGTATTTCTTAATCTGTTCTCCGGAAATGCGCTGGCAAACTTTTCGGTTTTTGCCTTGGGCATCATGCCCTACATCACGGCGTCCATCATCATGCTCATGCAGGGAGTAATTCCCTCGCTGCAAAGATGGGCTCGTGAAGGACAAAGCGGTCAAAAGAAGATCACCCAGATCACTCGTTATGTAACGTTGTTCTTAGGTCTGATCAACGCAATTGGCTTCTTGTTCCTATTTCAGTCTCAACAATACGGCATTGTTTTGCCGGCTGGTTATGAGACGATCACCAGCATAGTAATTGTGTTTGCACTGGTAGCCGGTGTAGCGTTTATCATGTGGATGGGTGAGCTTATCACCCAGCGTGGTATCGGTAATGGTATGTCGATCATCATCTTCGCAAACATCATTGCCGGTATTCCGGGCGCTATCTTTACATCTGTGGAGACGCAAAGCCCTGCTTTGACCGTTCTTATCATTGTGGTAGTGCTTGCGGTAGTGCCGGGTATCGTATTGATCGAGCGTGCACAAAGGCGTATTCCTGTTAACTACGCCAAGCGTATTCAGGGTCGTCGCGTTATGGGTGGAACTTCTACCTATATTCCGCTCAAGGTAAACGGTGCCGGCGTTATCCCGATCATCTTTGCCAGTGCGCTTTTGTACTTCCCGGCTCAATTGGCTGCATTCTTTAATGTGGATTGGCTGACCAGCTTCTCCAATATGCTGTCAAACGGACCGCTTAACTGGTTGCTGAACGCCGTGATGATCGTGTTCTTTTGTTTCTTCTACACCTCAATGGTGTTTAATCCGGATCAAACAGCCGACAATTTGCGCAAGCAAGGTGGATTTATCCCCGGCGTGCGTCCCGGACAGAACACGGTGCAGTACATCAAGAACGTGCTCAACCGCATTACCTTGCCCGGTGGCGTCTACATTGCTGCCATCGCTGTTATCCCAAGCATCATCTTCTTCTATGTGGGCGATGCATTGATCACAGCCTTTGGCGGAACATCGATCCTGATTATGGTAGGTGTGGCACTGGACACTATGAGCAAGCTTGAAAGTCAACTAAAGATGCACCACTACGAGGGGTTCTTTAAATAACCGCGCTCGGGGTGTGTTAAAGGTTTCTACGCTCGCAAACGATCTGTCTAATTCATTGAGCAGCTGCGGAACTCGCTGCTTCGCAGCTCAGACAGCGGGCTCGGGGTATGTTAAAGGTTTCTACGCTCGCAAACGATCTTCTATTTTTACTGAGCAGCTGCGGAACTCGCTGCTTCGCAGCTCAGACAGTCCTCGCTAACGCTCAATAAAAATAGAAGATCTGCTCACAGAGAGAACCTTTAATATACCCCTCGCCTTCACGGGTTGTTGCTGTCTTTGGTTTCTTACGCGTTTATTTCCTTTTTTTGATTCACTTTCTTTCTCG
>QMCD01002930.1_pt2 | contig 12168 bp, 12 predicted proteins | sample 1821841 | NCBI WGS metagenome assembly QMCD01 (sample SAMN01991225, study PRJNA193472) | Termite gut metagenome, whole genome shotgun sequencing project. | isolation source: worker | host: Macrotermes natalensis | reverse complement strand
AAACAACATGAAATTTAGCACTTCAAAGCTGAAGGCGGTATTGCTTTGCGTATCAATTATTTTTTGTAATTATATGCAATCCCAGATAACAGTAGGAGCTGATTTAACACCTAACAAGGGTAGCTTGTTGGATCTTAAAGAATATAATAATCCGGCCCAATTAGCAAATTCGGGTAAAGGACTGGGAATGCCCCGTGTATCATTACAAAGACTGGAGAAGCTCGACCCCTGTGTAGAAAATGCAACTGAAGAAGACAAAAAGAAGCATACCGGACTGATGGTCTATAATCTGACCGATGATACGCCATATGGTCTTTGTCCGGGCCTCTATGTATGGCAGACTACAGAGTGGACAAGACTGCCCGAACCTTGCCCCAAGATATATTACAACACAAAAAAGATTTTGGGAATAGGACTGGATAATTATTCTGTAGGAGCAACTTCTCCAAATGCCGGCGGAAGCATTTTATTACAGAATCAGGCTGCTTTTGGTGAGGATTCAAATAGTATAGTGGGTTTTAAGGGATATACACTGGACTATCTCCGAATACCGTCTCTAGTGGATATCGATTATTTAGGTACACTCGATGCAAAATTAGCCGAAAAGCCGGATATAATCGTTATCAGTTATCCGTCAAGGATATTAAATCAGAACACTGCTGATAAGTTAAATAATTATTTGAATCAGAATGGGGTTCTTATATTATTGCTGGAGGATCCGGGAGGCGTATCTGCTGATACTCAGAAATCTTCTCAGATATTTTTAAGAACTGTTTTTGGGAACACCAATATCACCCAAAAGAACACTACATCCGATGCCTTTTCCGGTTCTGTTTATCAGTATTCAACAACAATAAATGATGAAGTAATAAATGGACCGTTTGGCGATCTCAGAGGAAAGTACTGGGGAGAAGATGCTTCATATACAAGTCTTGTATCCGGATTGCCGTCCGATCAGATTATCGAATATTCGACCGCTTATGACTACTCTATGGGTGTTGCAAATAGTGGCTATATAAACTCATTCAGACATAAAACGAAGAATCTGATTTTCGTAGGAGATGGCGGGTTTATCGTATATCAAAAAGGTTCAGCCACTCCAACGGCATATCCTTTCGGACTAGACAATAATAACATCCCTGTAGAAAGGGCAAACTACGGACGAGGTATCAAATATAACGTTTCCAACTCTATCTTTTTTGGAAATGTAATGGCATGGGCCATCAAGATGGCAGAGTATAACGGGATAAATACCATACCTTAAAAAGGTAGCAGTGGGAAATAAAGGTTAACTCACTTTTTATTCTCACTTATCCTTTTAAACCGGTTCATTGTAGCCAGTACATTATTCACATACTTCATCGTTTCACCACCTCTGAAGTACCCGCTTTTACATACAGGGTCGTTATAGTATTCCGGATTGCTTTTCAGTTCGAGATACTTTTGAACATTTCCTTCCCATATATAAGGATTAGCTCCGTATTTTGAAGCTAGAGCCTGCGCATCATTTACGTGCCCGTTTCCTGCATTATAAGCAGCCAGTATGAATTTTTCACGCTCGCTGATACTCTCTACTTTCCTGAAGATTTTGTCCAGCCTGTCCAGCAATTCGACAGCTGCCCCGATACTCAGGTCAGGATTCATGCGGTCTTCACTGGTCAGGCCCAAGGAAGCAGCCGTACGAGGCATCAGTCCCATAATCCCGGCAGCGCCCGCCCATGAAGTAAGATTGTTCTGGAAGCGGGACTCATGATAGCAAATAGCAGCAAGGAACTGCCATTCGTATTTTGTATTCTTAGCATGTTTCCTGAATAGGTCGTCATAGACAGAAACAGCACCTCTAGGCAGATTTTTCGGAGTTATATACTCTCCCTCAAAAAGCTGTTTGCTCAACTCGAAATACTTCTTTATGATACTCTTGTATACAGGTGTATTGTCATTCTCGGCAAACCACTCGTTAAGAGCATTCGCCAGATTCGGCATATCTTTCCGCACGGCCCATGAAGCCCGTTGTTCGAAACTTATAGGCAAGGAGATGTCAATATTCCTGAAATAAGTGCGGTTTAACCTGGCAATATATTCATCACAGGCTGTATATCTTATCTTGCCCAACGATACCATCTCTATCAGGTCCTCGCTGGTAATAGTATCTTCGCTGACTGTATGAATCCTGATTCCCCCGCCTAATTCCGAATCAAGATTGAGAAGGCGTTGGTGATATTTAGTATCGGCCTCCACATATACTTCCTTACCTATAAGGCCGGTCACATCCTTTATTATAGTATCTCCTTTATTCGCCCTCTGAACAAGAACCTGATGAGTTATCTGCTGCAGCCCGCAATAGGATATAGAATCTTTCAGTTCATTTTGTATAGGCACTGCATAAGCGATAAGATCTCCCTCTCCCCTCTTTAGCATTTCTATCAGCCGGGTGGTATTCTCCGCCACTTTTACATTCAGCTTCAATCCGTAATGATCGCAGAAGTCCTGGGCAAGATCATAGTCATACCCCATCGGCTCTTCTCTGTAAATAAAGTATGAGGTAGAGCTATTGAGTGTAATAATGGTCAGTTCACCTTTCTCCTTTATTTGTTCAAAGTCGTAAACAGACTGCTCCTGCTTCTTCTTACATGAGAAAAAAAAGCAAGATGAAAGTAACAACAGGTAGACGATAAGGTTATATTTCATAGTGCAGCTCCTGTCTTTAATACATTGTGATTCTTCCTCTGGCAACCTGGACCCTTAACAGATCGGCACCTATCAGCATTTTATAATTTAAAATCGCCCGTGATTATATCTTCCACTTTGATATTATATTCCGCAACGATATGATTTATCACATCTGCGGCTGTAGGCAGGTTATCTATCAAGGAGCTTACCTGTCCTATTTCCAGTTCACCCTCAACAAGATCACCTTCAAAGATTCCCTTTTTAGAACGGCCGCGTCCGAGCAACTCACGCATCTCTTCTACCGTCTGTCTTCGGCAGACTGTACTGCATTATAGAACTCATTCTTTATCATGCGGGTAGGGCTGAGCTTTTTCAGAGAGAGAACAGTATCTCCTTCTTTCAGGTTAATACAGAGTTCCTTAAATTCCTGAGAAGCCGAACTCTCTTGTGTAAGGGCAAAACGTGTACCCATCTGTATCCCTTCCGCACCTAATGCAAAAGCAGCCAGCATCCCATTACCTGTACCGATTCCTCCGGCCGCAATGAGCGGAATATGTATACTCTTTCTCACCTGGGGTATAAGCACTATAGTGGATGTTTCCTCTCGCCCGTTGTGTCCTCCGGCTTCAAATCCTTCAGCAACAACTGCATCTACACCGGCTTCCTGACATTTCAGCGCAAACTTGGAACTGGATACAACATGAGTTACTATAATGTCTTTATCCTGTAACTTTTTAGTCCAAAGTTTTGGATTACCTGCCGATGTGAATACAATCTTCACTCCTTCAGAAATAATTATATCCATTATCGTGTCTATTTCAAGGTACATCAGCGGCACATTAACCCCAAAAGGCTTATCTGTTGCAGCTTTGCATTTTTGGATATGTTCGCGAAGTGTTTCCGGGTGCATCGAGCCGGCCCCGATAAGTCCTAATCCGCCTGCATTACTCACAGCCGAAGCCAGCCTCCAGCCACTGCACCATACCATTCCTCCCGAAATAATGGGATATTTTATTCCAAATAAAGATGTTATTCTGTTTGTCATTGTTTATATTTTGATTTTTACTTATTAATCATAAATTGGAAAAGGTTACAAAGGTAACAGAAATCAATTAATAATTAAAAACGAAGAATTAAGAATGTTTTTTTACATAGTTTCTATATAAAGCTGACACTTTTACCCGATTTTCATTCGTCAGTTTTTCTATCATATTCTTCTTTTTTGCTGTTCTCTACTTACCTTCTCTCTCCATAGATAAAGTTTTTCCTGAAGAATTCAATACAAGTTCAACCTTAGAGCCTGTTTATGATTTTAACCTCTCCAGTTGCTCTTTAGAAAGGCTGATGTATTTCAGTCCCTTCATTTTAGCATCACTTACCGCCGACCGAACCTCATAATCAAGAAACTTTCCACGCGAATATTCTTCTATTTCCGAAAGCGGTATTTGTATTTCCCCCTCAATTACAGGTGTTTCTTCCCCCATCTCAGGATCAGTTTCTATTGGTCTTTCTTCCACTATAAGTGGCTCTGATTGTTCTTCCGCTTCCGGAGCGACCTCGTATACATCCGGGATTTCCCTTACAGTCTCTATTGCCGGTTCTCCATCTAAAAATGCAATAGCCTCTTCCTTCTCTTCTTTTATTGCTGTAACTATATCTGCGACATTACCAGGAACAGGAGGAATCTCAACCTTTATCACCTCAGTTTTCACGATTTGTTCTTCCTTATAAGGAGGAGGAGTATCAGCAACCGCCTTGTTTTCTTCAATAATCCCGGATAGGACATCCTCAATTTCATCAATCTTATCCCGTTCCAGTTCATATAGATTATCTATTTCATGCATCTTATATTGCAGCTGAGGCATTTTTCGCAAAAGCTTTTCTCGCTCAAAGCATACAAGTGAAATATATGGTTTGCCGGAAAAAGAGGTTTTGAGATCAATTATTATCCTGTAATCTTTACTCTCCCTCACTTTATAATCTATAAGATCACGGTAAGACAACCGATGAATCACATCATCCTCTTCTATGAAAATGAACTCTTTAGCCGCACTATCATAGCTGAATAAATAGAAGCCGACAGCGCTGTCTATTATCTCATCCTCGTCGAACCCCTCGCAGGTTTTAAGAATAGAGCGAAGCCTTTGAGAATAGGAATCGGCCCAATTAAATCCGCTCGATGGAGTTTGGCTCTGCTCACGGCTTTGCTTTATAAAATGATTTACGAGCCGGATAATGATAAAGATAAGGATTGCATAACCGAATATTGACATTGGGGTAAATTATTGAGAATTTATAAAATGACGACTCTAACAAACTTACAAAAAAAATAGAGATGATAGACTCTTTACAGAGAAAATCGATTGGATAAAATAATTCATATATGACACTAACAGGCATTTAATGTATGAAAATACAAAAGAATTAAATACCTTAGACTCCGGAAATAAGCGTCAACTATGGAAAATTTCATCGACATTGCAGTAAAAAATCAGGAAAAAGCACATGAAATAATAGAGAAAACCGGAATTATCGGAATCTGGGAATCAGTCGGTGCAGAAGTAAACCTTGTAGGTTCTCTTAAAACGGGATTACTGATGTCCAACAAAGATATCGATTTTCATGTATATTCTTCCCCATTGCTCGTATCCGACAGTTTTCTCGCAATGAGTAAACTGGCAGCAAAACCCGGTATCACCCGGCTGGAGTACATAAACGGCATTGAAACGGAAGAACAATGTATCGAATGGCATGTACAATATCAGGCTGAAGACGGATCGGCATGGAAAATCGATATCATTCATATATTGAAAGGCTCAAAATACGACGGATATTTTGAACGAATGGCTAAAAGAATAAATGAAGTTATGACCCCTGCACAGAGGCAAACTATATTGAAGTTGAAATATGAAACCCGTGGAATGGAGAGAATAATAGGGGTAGAGTATTATCAGGCTGTTATCAGGGATGGAATAAACAATGTAGAGGATTTCATAAAATGGAGAAAAGTAAATCCGGTAGGATACATTGTGGAATGGATTCCTTAACCGGATAAAGTTATAAAAATAAAAGTGCAGGCAATATAACACTACCTGCACTCATTATATATTTTCCCCGATTATCCGTTATCCGTTCACTTTCTTATAGTCGGCAAGGAAAGTAGCCAATCCGCTCTCAGTGAGAGGGTGTTTCAGCAGCCCTTTGATGGCGGCCAAGGGGCATGTGGCCACATCCGACCCCACTTCGATACATTGGATAATGTGTTGCGTGCTGCGTATCGAAGCCGCGAGAACCTGAGTATCCATATCGTATGTGGAATACATATCCACTATCTTGCCTACCAGGTCTATACCATCACTGGAAATATCATCGAGACGCCCAACAAACGGCGACACATAAGTCGCTCCGGCTTTTGCGGCCAATAGCGCCTGTCCCACAGAGAAGACCAGTGTACAGTTAGTCCGGATACCTTTTTTGCTGAAATACTTTATAGCTTTAATTCCATCTTCTATGCAAGGTACTTTTACCACAATATTTTTGTGAAGAGCAGCAAGCTCCTCCCCCTCTTTTATCATCCCCGCATAATCCGTCGCTATTACCTCGGCGCTGACGTCGCCATCCACGATGTTACAGATTTCCACATAATGCTTACGCTGGTTTTCCACACCTTTTATCCCTTCTTTTGCCATCAGGGAAGGATTTGTTGTTACTCCGTCTAATACTCCGAGATCGTTGGCTTCACGGATCTGGTCCAAATTGGCTGTGTCGATAAAAAACTTCATAATAGGTTATTTTTTAATGGGTTATTATCTGTACCTCTAAGTTCCGAATATATTTTAATAAAAACAACTCTAATGAGCCTATTGTTTTTTAGGCACATATCATTATCAAATAAAACCTTTCCTTATACGGACAGATCGATTCCGCTAAATTTCAATATGTTTTGTCCGGTCTGATATTAATTATATCTTTGCGTTAACATTAAAACAATTTATGTCTCTTACACGTAAGAATATATTGGTGCTGTAAATAGCCTGTAATCTGTAATACAACTTACTTTTACCGGCTATCCCTTCATTCTTTACCCGAATACTTCATTTTCGGGTGATTTTTCTTTTATATTTTATTAAAAACATTTTGTGACTATCATCTATGAAGGTTTGTTATACCCTCATATCACGATATGCACAAACTAAAAGCATCAATTATCATGGATAAAGAAATAAAAACAACAGAAAAAGAAATAAGACTGGTAGAAGATTTTGATCTGATATTCGACTTTTACAAATTAGTAAACAGACAAGGGCCGGGAAGCATAGAGATAACTAAGCTAGCTCTGAATTTTATACCGGGTCTCCCTGTCAGCTCAAAGATCGCAGACATTGGTTGCGGTACAGGAGGACAAACTATCACACTAGCGGAAAATACCTCAGGGCATATCACGGCCATCGACTTATCGGAAAAATTTATAGAAATACTGGATAAGAATGTCAAACAGGCCGGATTTGAAGACAGGTTCACTAACCTTATTGGCTCTATGGAAGATCTTCCTTTTTCAGACAATGAACTCGATCTTATGTGGGCCGAAGGCTCTATCTACCATATAGGTTTCGAAAAAGGACTGCGCGAATGGCATCAGTATCTTAAGCCGGGAGGATATATCGCAGTGTCGGAAGTATCCTGGATTACAAAAGAGCGCCCGCAGGAAATAGAAGAATTCTGGGTGTTGAACTATGACGGGATCGACACCATTCCTAATAAAGTAGCTGCAATGCAGAATGCAGGCTATATACCTATCGCTCATTTTGTATTACCTGTAAATTGCTGGCTCGAAAACTTCTACGATTTAGTAGAAGCGGCAGTAGATCCATTTCTGAAACAGCAAAATAATAGTGAAGAAGCCAAACAGTTTATAGAAAGCCAGCTGACAGAAATCAATTTGTATAAGAAATACAAAGATTACTACAGCTATGTATTCTATATCGGACAAAAAATCGGATAAATGATGGTTATAGAAACAGCACGACTGAGAATTGTTCCGCTAACAGCGGAGCAATTCCGTCTGCTCTTGCTCGGAGTGGACAGAATGGAAGCAGAAATGGGACTGATACCGTCCGGAGAGAGCCTCGATAAACATGTCCAACAGGCAATGGAGTATCAGTACCAAAAAGCATTATCAGACACAGATAACTTCATCTGGCTTACCAACAGGCAAATCATATTGAAATCGGAGAATAAAGCCATCGCCAGTGCCAATTTTAAAAATTCGCCGCAGGAAAATGCATGTGTTGAAATAGGATATGGTACAAATACCCGTTACCGCAATAAAGGTTACATGACCGAAGCCGTACAAGTAATGTGCGAATGGGCATTAAGTCAGCCGGAAGTAAAATCCGTAACAGCAGAAACAGAAAAAGATAATATCGCATCACACAGGGTATTAAAGAAATGCGGCTTTGTAAATTATCAAAAAAATGAAAATAGCCTATGGTGGAAACTCGATTCAGTAAAAAGCAGTAATATGAATAATATAAAAATTAGAAAAATAGCACAAGAGGAACAAGCTGAAGTATATAATCTGATTAAGGCAGCCTTTGAAACAGCAAAAGTAAAGGACGGAGATGAACAGGACTTCGCCCAAGAATTACGGCAGGGAGATAGTTATATTCCGGAGATGGATTTGGTTGCAGAAATGAATAATAAAATAGCCGGACAAATCATGTTCACAAAAACATATGTAACAAGAACTGACAACAGCAAAACAGAAGCCCTTCTCATTGCACCCATTTCTGTTCTTCCCGAATACAGAAATTTAGGTATCGGCTCTGCATTAATTCGAGAAGGTTTCAGGATTGCGCGCGAGATGGGCTATAAGGCCGTTTTCCTTTGTGGTGATCCTGCATACTATCACCGGTTTGGATTTAAACCTACATCCGCATATGGGATCAGGCATATACTGGAATTCACTGAAGAGAATGTGATGGTATACGAACTGGTTGACGCTACACTTGAAGGTATGGACGGGACTGTAGATTTTTGTTAAAATTTATTGGATTATTATACTATAAAAACGGGCCATATCCATTATTTTTGTAGTCATATTCCAAACACATTATGATTACACGCAAAAAATATTGGTATCATATTATCGCCATCTTCACGGTGATAGTATGGGGGACGACATTTGTATCCACAAAAATACTGATCGGATATGGCCTTTCTCCTGTCGAGATATTCCTTTACCGCTTTGTGCTGGCTTATATAGGAATATGGTTTTTCTGTCCACGCACTCTTTTTGCAAACAGTAAGAAAGATGAACTGTTGTGCGTTGCTGCCGGACTGACAGGAGGCGCATTATATTTTGTATTTGAAAATACAGCTTTGGGTATAACACTGGCTTCCAACGTTTCACTGATAGTATGTACTTCACCTATTTTCACCGCCTTGCTGACATTCCTTTTCTACAAAAAAGAGCCATTAAGACCCCGTCTTATTACCGGATCGCTGGTCGCGCTTGTAGGTATGGCTTTGGTTGTTTTCAATGGTAGTTTTATTTTACAGATCAATCCTCTTGGCGACATGCTGACAGTATTGGCTGCCTTGTCCTGGGCTTTCTACGGCATTATACTCAAACAGCTGAACGGAAAATACTCCACCTTGTTTATTACCCGGAAAGTTTTCTTTTACGGAATTATAACCATGCTGCCTTTCTCCCTGATGGATTCGGCTACATTCACTCCCTCTTTGCTCATCAATCCCGTAATAGCATCAAATCTCATCTTTCTCGGGTTAATAGCGTCGCTGCTGTGTTTTATCGCATGGAACAGCGCCGTGAAAGAATTGGGAGTGGTGCAAACATCCAATTATATCTATTTCGTTCCACTTGTCACATTACTCACATCGGCAATTGTTATCGATGAACATATAACGATTGTCGCACTGTTTGGCTCCGTATTTATCCTGTTGGGTGTCTATGTGGCAGAGAATGGCTTCAAGTTGAAATTCAAACCCGGATAAAGAGACTGTCTTTATCTTAAATATTCTTGTTTTCAATACATCTGTATTCCGATTTTTGTTAGTACCTTTACTATATCCTAATAGATATTGATATAAAATTAACGATATGACAAAAAAAGTATTAGCCGTAACTTTAGTAGCTGCCATAGCCAGTGTTACAGTATATGCTTATATCCAGAACCAAAAAAAGAAAAGACGCAGAAATCTTCCTGTAACCTTTATCTAATTGAGTTCGCTCACATCTGCAATCCCATTGCGGTTGAACAACACACGGTATTTTCTGTAGTATTCGTCTTTATCGGATATACATTGCACAATAAAGTACAATGAATAGACTTTATTGCCTTCTATCTCCACAATACCTTTCTCCTCATCGGACATATATAGCGGAATAGAAGGATTATCCATCTTCTGTGTAAAATTCAGCAGGTTGAAACGGGTAATGTCATTAATGCCCGATAAGCGGTATTCCTTATACTTTTCTATATCTTCCCTCGACAGGCTTACCCATTTACGATAGAGTACAATTTTCTCGTCATAAAACTGATTTTCAGCTTCCACAAGGGGTGAACGGGCCCTTAAATTACGGACTTCTTCGGGCAGCTTGCTTTCTTCGATATAGTCAAACGCTTCTTTTATCCATCCTATTTCCTGCTTGCGGATACTCAGTTTCAATTTGGTATCGAAATACTTTTTGCCCAGTTTGGACGAAAAATAGTAACGCATCATATCTTTTATCCGGTCTTTGAACATATAACTGAATACCAGTATAATAAACAGGTCGGTGGTAAAATTTCCAAACCGCAATGTGGCAAAAAAAGACACGACAGTAGCAAACACCATAGCTATGCCCGCCGCTATACTATAATAAAACTGCTCGGCCAGCAATCCGTCCTTTTTCCGCACTATTTGCAGAAACAGGTCGCTTTCCACAAGCTTCTTCAAAATATTTCGCTGAGAAATGACCAGGCTGTTATGCTTTTCGTCATCCTTATCCAACAGCCTGAACCCACGCTTTTTACGATGAGCGATTTCGTCTTCCACCAATCGGTGTAATTCGGGCTTCAAACGTGCATATACAGGCCGCCCTTCCAGAAATCTCATGATCTGAAACGTGTATTGCTCGGTGATATTCCCAAGGAAGTCGTCTCCATAGAGGAAGAATTCCCTCTGTTGTTGGGTAATATCAGGTTTAGTCAACTCATCCCACATTTCACGGTATTGCAATGCTATATCCCTGATATCACGTATATAATTTTCGACATGTAAAGCTACTTTTTCATCTGTCGTCGTATTCTTTATTATCTGCACATGGCGTCGCAAGGCACTTTTGAGAATACAAACAAACATTTTCACCTGATAGACGAAGCTCTCCGACTTTACCTCATCGGCAGGATTCACCGCCAAATCGTCCAGCGCTTTCTGTAAACGGGGTAAAGGTCCCCGCCCCGCTTTAAGTATTTCAGCCAGTGAGTATATCGGGGTAATGAGACGGATATTATTCTTTACATCTCTGTAGAAATCATTTTTCTTATAGGTAGAACGATTGATATCGAGGCTATTGGGCAGAAACAGCCAGGTGTTGATCTTGAAATCATTCACATCCTTAGTGTTTTTACTGGTAATAAAACCAATCTTAAACTCTAATGAAAAGTTATCGTGTACTTTTACTTCGGTATCAATCATTATTTTTCCATTCGCTGTAAGGATATTTTACTAAAGATGAATTATAGTAACGGCTGTCTCCGGTCACTTCCGCTCCCAACCAGTCGGGCCTGTCAAACCCTTCTTCTTTATCGGCCAGTTCTATCTCGGCCATTATAAGTCCTTCGTTTTCGCCATGAAATTCGTCCACCTCAAATTTACGGATTCCATTCTTGATATAATAGCGCACTTTATCAATAATGCCCGGTTCGCATAGCTTTATCAACTCACGGGCTTCCTCTCCGGGTATTTCTTTCTCCCACTCGTAACGGGACATGCCCGACTCATCCCCTGCACCTTTAATCGTAATATACGCTTTATCTCCTTTTATACGGATACGGACGGTACGTTCAGGCACAGAAGACAAGTAGCCCTGCACGATCTCCTCGTGTGCATAAGCATATTGCTTAAAGTCGCCTCTGACTAAAAACTTCCGTTCTATTTCTAAAGCCATAATCTAATCAGCAAATTTGAAGATAAATAAATTAAATGTTTTCAGCAGATTATCCTGACCACACTGCGAAAAACAATATGCCAATGGATAGAGTACTTATACTTTACCTCATTGGCATATCGGTTATATACTCACTGTTTTATTGAATAATCTGCTTTATAGCTCCCATATCAGGATAGAAGATAACCTTTATAGGTAATTTATTGTTATCAAACATCTTTGGAACGAGTACATCCTGTACACCGTATTGTACAATATCACAATCTTTTTGTACATAGTTTCGTCCGTTGTATGATATCTGCAGAGTGGCTTTTCCCGGAATA
>QMCD01002265.1_pt1 | contig 12168 bp, 3 predicted proteins | sample 1821841 | NCBI WGS metagenome assembly QMCD01 (sample SAMN01991225, study PRJNA193472) | Termite gut metagenome, whole genome shotgun sequencing project. | isolation source: worker | host: Macrotermes natalensis | reverse complement strand
ATATTCTCCTAAGGGGGTTTTGAAAAGAAGTTGTTGCTCTTGTGTTTTCATCGAAAAAGAGCGCACCACTTTATCACCGTCTATAAAAACAATCATTTCTCCTGCTAAATACGCCTTATGCAAAATACTTTTACTTTGTAATAATGCAATATGTTTCTCCTTGCAATTCTGTGGATTAACTTCAATAATGTCATACTCAGTATTTGACCGTTCTTTTTCTTTTAGAATTAAAACTCCATTTTTGTATCGACAAAACCAAATTGAATCTTTACAAATTTCTTTTTCTTCCACAGTCTCGCTTTTGTAAAAAAGCGTTTCACCGCCATTCTTATTTCTCTTTGTATAATATATCCCATTTTGTATAACCAAAAACTTAAGAATCCCAGAAACTACTATTTTTCTTTGGGCAAAAACTTCTGTTGATTCTATCAAATTACCTTTATGATAATAGTAGACTTTATGATCTTCAATTTGAAATTTTGTATTTAATATTTTTAAATGATTTAGTTTTTTATTGCTCGTTTTGGAAATATATGAAAACACAAATTTCTTGTGTATAAAAAACAAGTGAGTATTATTGTAATCCATTCGTTGCCCATATAAATAGTTGTTACAGTTATTGTTCCTCAATGTATTCAAATTTCTCAATTTTACTCTTTTAAATAATGCCTTTAGTATATAGACAATACCTGCTATGATTGTAATCAATAACTTAATGTCTATCATTAGGTACTCAACCAACTGAGTTTCTCCATCATTCCAAAGCTCAAAATCGGTATCATAATGATATGCGAATACGGCAACACCCCAACATATCCAATCGTTAAAAAACGCAATGAAGAAAGATAATAATTTATTTCCATTAGAAAAATAATAGAAACTATATAGCAACGCTGGAAAAACAAATACAGTAAATAATAGCCAATTTGAGTATATCTCCCATTGTTTAGTCGCTAATTTATTTACTAAAAAAACAATTGTTATAAAAAAAGACAAGCAACTAATAATGTAACCCATAATTTTGCCCATATCATGCCTCCGTTTTTATATCATTTAAAATCCCTATTTATTAATACCAGTGAAAGGCAATTTCCACTGGTATTAATAAATATAGTTTTTTGTATCAATTTGCGATTACCATACTTATCTACCTCTTATTACGGGTTTATGGTTTTCATAATTTTTCATATGCTGAAACGCCGTATTAGGTTTTATTGCTTTATTCGCATTATTTAAAGAACTTCTAAAATATAAATTATTTTTTACTTTCGTTCCTTGTGATAAAGCAGTAACCACATAATCCTTACAATTACCGCCTCCTAATAAATAATATTTCAAACGCTTCTCTTCTTTTTTCTTTCTTCGCAAATACGACAATCCTTTTGAAAAGTCACCCTCAATATAAGCTGTTCCATCGTAAGTAACACCATCTTTTGATTTCTTTACTTTATTTACCAAATCATTAGTTTGTGCTTTTCTTGATGTTTTTGCAACAACTTTTCCACGTTCTCTAATTTCCGTAACTAATGAAATTCTATTGTTTGTAATTTTCATTTTAGCACCTACTAAGTTTTTTGCTATATTGCTAGGAGTTGCTGAAGAAAACGAAAAATATGCCCATTGATTTGTTTTTCCTAGTTGTATTGCAACAGCTGTATGACCCATACCCATGGCACCACTTTTTTGTTGCAGCCATATTGCGTCATGCCCTGTCGGATCAATGAAATTGATCGGATTTCCATGACAGTAAGCATAGAGATTCCACGTGTTTGCCTCTCTGATTTCGCCCTTGTAAGAGTCTTGCGTCAAAAACCTCCCAATATTTGGGTCATAGTACCTTGCCTTCTGATAGTACTGCCCGGTCACCTCATCATACACTTCTCCGGTATACATCAGCTCATTTTCCGTCGCACTTCCGCTGATACTGGTTTCCCCATAGTCACTGTATCGATAGGTAACCAACTGCGACCCGGCTTGACCGACTAACTCACGGACACTTCCCCGGATATCTTTGATATAGCCATAACTGGCACTGACCGCACCGGTGCTATTGTATTCGTAGGAAGCCAGCACATCGCCCTCTCCGCCATAGAAATAACGGATTTCCTTCACACTGGTGTCTTCCGCCACCGTACTCCATAGGTTACTGCCGTTATAAAAGTATTGGCGGTCCTCCTGCTGATACTGGTTATTCTTGAGGAACGTGCTGTTCTTTTGGATTCTCTGCCCGTTCCCATTGTATTGATTGGTCTGATGAAATACTTCCGTTCCGTCGCTGTATCCGGCGGCTTGGGTCAGTTGGTTTTCAACATCATACTCATAGGCGGTGCCTCCCCCGCTGTCTTGCTTATAGATGAGATTTCCGTTGGTGTCATATTGGTATTCGTACTCCGTACTACCGGTCTTCGCCGATGTCACATGATTGCGCCCGTTGTACTGGAAGGTCGTCTTGACACCGTTTTTGACTTGCTCAATACAATTCCCCGCTTTGTCATAGACGTAAGTATTCTCCGTTTGGGTGGCCGCCTGGGTTCCGGTCTTGGCGGTCTCCTCACTCCGAATCAGCTGATTGAGAGCATTATACTCATAGGCCGTCGTCCGTTTGACATGGGCACTGGTTTGGCTGGACCAGTTATTTTGATGAATCTCGGAGACGATTTGTGATCTCTTGTCGTATTCATAAGTAAAGGATTCATCGTCCTGACTGCTTGCGGATTTCCGGTAACCGATCTTGCTGACCCGCATCAGCTCGTCATATTGATACTCCTTGACGATATTCGGGGTGTTATTGGAGGAGTATTTGCTGGAACTCCGGACGATTTTGACATCCCCGTTTTCATTGTATTCATATTCTTGAAGCGTTGGTTTCCGGCTGCCGTTTACGCCCTTCACACGTACCAACCGTCCCCATTCGTCATACTCGCTCTCCTGACTCTCTATGCCCCGGCTTCCCGACGGATAAATCAGACGGCTCAGGCGGTTCTCCTGGTCGTACTCATAGGTCAGCTTCTTCTCCTCCAGACGCGGGTCGGTCGGTTGGCTCACGCCTTGGGCAGAGGCAAAGGAGGTCGGATTTCCCAAGCTGTCATAAGTATAACATTCGATATAGTACGGCGTCAACCGATTCGACGAATCTCTCTCGTAGTCTAGCATGGTATAAAGCAGGCCGCTGTCATAGTACTGGTATAAGGTCTGTCTTACCGCCTGTGCGTTCTTGTATTGATGTTTCCCGACAAGTAAGTTCTTCTCATTATAGACGTAGGAGATATAAGTGCCGTTCGGATAGGCCTGCCTTCTGAGATTGCCGGAGGTATCGTACTCATAGGACGTGACATATTCTTTCGTTCCCTCTTTGTCAATCGTCTTGAGCAGCTGTCCGGCTCCGTTTTTCACTTCGCTGGTCTGGTTCCCTTTGGCATCGGCCGTGTTGGTCCGCACGGTATTATCGGTTGTGTTGATGCTCTGGTCGTACGAATAGGTCCGTTTCTGGGCACCGCCGTTCACCGACACTTCCGTCACCCGCTTTTCGCTGTCATAGGTATAAACGGTGGTAATGCCCGCTTCGTCCGTTTCACTGCTGACATTGCCGAGGGAGTCGTACTCTTTGCTGCTGACGAGGGAGTCTTCCGCTGTTGTCAGGCCCGTGGCTGAACGGCGTTCGACGCGGACAGGGTTGGAAAAGCTTAGGGACACGATCCGGAGAGCACCGACATCGGTCGTACTTCCGACCTGTGCGGTAATGCACTGCGGTTGTTGGTCTCTTGTCAGTCTCGTCAAATCAAACGTGACGGTGATTTCTCCCGTCGCGGGGTTGACGGCATCCGGAACCAGACTGTTCAGGTAGCTGTGCTGATAGCCGTCTCCGTAGCCGTACTGGTAGGCCGCGGAGGCCGTATCGTTGAGGCAGATCTTGGTGTAGCTCAAGGAGGTTTCGGACAGGTCGGTCAGAGGCTTGGTTCCCCCGGCGTCGCTGTATAAGATCGCTTTCACTTCCAACCGGTCAAATTTGGCGATGTCCGCAGTGCTGTCATAACCCGCACAATCGGCAAAGCGGAGGGTTCCTGAGGTGGTTCCGTATGCGGTCGGTTTCCCGGCCCGGTTGACGAGCGTTTTGCGGTACGCGTTTTGGGAGTTGTTGACACTGCCCCGGCTTGGTACCAACGTCGGGGCCGGTGTGCCCGCCGTTCCTTGGTGTTTCACCAGACGAATATTCCGCAGCAGATAGCTGCTTCCGCCGGCATCTCCGCCGTCCGCGGGGCCGGCATTCAAACCGATGACAAGGATGACGTCTCCGGTTTTGCTTTGGTGGCTTACGGAATCCCTGGCCTTGATGACCTGATCGGTCAGCCAGGTGCTGTCCGCCGGGTTATCTTCGCTATAGTACGCACCGGCTCCATACGTGGCTTCTTCGGCGGTGCCGGTCACGGAGGTGTAACCCGTCAGGCTGGTCAGAGCATCCGCACGCATTTGCTTCCAACTCACCGGTTCCTCTCCGGTCAGCTTAATGTCATATTTGAGTCGTGAGTATTGTTCCAGAGATTCCCCGGCCGGCAAGGTAAATTTCAGTGCTACCCCTTGTCCGTACGCAGCGGTCTTGACCTGGATGGCTTGTTCGGTCGTGTTCCGGCTGACCGTTGCGCCGGGGCCCAGTGCCTGGTATCTTGCGGTTTCCGCCGGTGTCAGCGTCAGGGCGGACTCGGTGCTCCCGGGTTCATATTTCCAAGCGATGGCGGTAATCGTCAGGTGATCCAGATCCTCACTGTTATTCGCTCCTTTGAATAATAAATGCGTCGCTTCTTCCGTGGCCGTCAGGGTGTATTCCCAACGGAACCCGCTGCCGGAAGGCGTGGCGGCACTCGCTCCCGATAATCCGAAGACGCTGTTGGATACGCCGCCCAGGACATCGTCCGCCAACAGGCTTTGAAAATCTTTGGTGCCATGATGCTGTCCCTGTACAATCAACGAAATCCGGTCGCCGGGACTGCCCATCCGGCTTAAGGGGAAGCTGACCGAACTCGTCTTCGTGACCGTCAGACCCTGGGCGGCATCATATACGGCCGCTCCGCCCGTCAGCCGATAGTTCGATAGATTCATCGCGGTGTAGCCCGCCGGAACCGGCGGCTGTGTGGCGGATGGGGCAACGGTCGGGGTCGGCTCCGATACGGCTCCGCTCTGCGTTTTCCCGGGATTGACGACGGTCTTTTTGACGTTTCCGGCACCGTCATACAGCTGACAGGTGACGGTGCCTCCGGTGGCTCGCGGGGCCGTTCCCATCCGATAGGTACTAAAACTTCTTCCCATGGCATCGAACGTATAATCGGTATAAATGCCGGCTGAAATCGTCCGCACGGTCTGTCCCAATCCGTTCTGGTAGCTGATTTCCGTACTTTGCTTCACGAGCTCTCCGTCTTTGGTTTCGTTGGTTTTGGTCTCGGTCTTGAGTGCTTTGTCCACCCACTTCGATCCTCCGATTCCGTCATATACTCGAATGGTTTCATAGCTATAAGCATATTCGGTTTCCCGGTCGATGGCGGGTTGGGCGGAAGACCCCGTCGTTCCGGGGTGTGTGACGGTCTTTTTGGTAACCCGATTCATGGCATCGTACACAGTCACCGTCGTGACCCCTTCTTTATCCACTTCTTGGGTGATATTTCCATTGGCGTCGTATTGTTTGCGTTCGGTCTCGACTTGTTGGGTTGTCAGCCAGCGGGTGCTGGTCGCAGTTGTCCGTCCCAGATGGTCATAGACATGCTCGGTGATCTGTTGGGCCACGCCGGCCGCCGTTTCATTCGCTTTCCGGTATTCAGTGATGCGAGTCACACGTCCCATGGCATCGTAGGTGTTTTCGGTATACGTAATGGTCTCTCCGGCCACTTCCTGCTCCGACACGATATTGCCGTCGGCATCGTAAGCACTGGTCACCTCACTGCTCTCTAACGCATTGTCTTCCGATACCACCGTCTCCACCTTGGCGACACTGGGAGCCGCCGAGGCCGGATTCTCCTGCCGGTCGGTCGTGGTTTGTGTCTGTGAAATGGCTTCGCTGCTCACCGTTTCATTTCCCTGATCGTCATATTGGGTACGTTCCTGCGAAACCGGCACCCCGGCCGCATCTTTGGTTTCCACTCCGGTCGGCGAATCCTGGGAGGGACTGCTGGTGCTGGTATATTCATAAGCGGTCGTATTGCCCTGTTCATCTCGTTCGCCGGTGACATTGCCCTTGGTATCGTATTGAGTGGTGCTTGTGACATGGTATGTATTCGTGATGATTTCTCCGGAGGCATCGATCTCCTGCTCTACGACTTCTTTGGCTTCGGAAATTGGCAGATACTCCTGATAACTATATTGGATGCTCAGCCCCAAGGCATCGATCCGCTCCCAAACGACACCCCTTGTCTGGTGGTACCGGACGGTTTCACTGGTCTGGGGCACCCCTTCTCTGAATGTGCGGATTTGGGTGGACGAAGCCGCATAGTCAAACGCCGTGGTATCCCCGTTCGGCTGCGTGACCTTTTGGACTTGATTGCCCGTATAAAGAATGACACAGGCATTCCCGTTGCCATCCCGGATTTTTGTGATCCGGTTTTGGGTATCGTACTCAAAACTTCCCATCAGAATCTGTTTGCTGCCCTGTTCATAAGTTACACTCGTCATTTGGGTATACGTGCTGTTATAATGGTACACAAGCTTGCTTTGATCCGGGAACAGGATATGTAATAACCGCACCTTACCGGCTTTGGTTTCATAGTGATAGCTCACGACTTTATCGGTTTCGGTTTGAATGGTCTTGAGTTTATTCAAGGTATAATCATAAGAAAACCGTAACTGATCGCCGTTGGGTTCCGAGATATTCCATAGTTTCCCCTCGGCATTTTCATAACCGTATGTTAAGTCTCCTTTTTCTTTGAGGCGGCTTAGGTTATCGTTTTTATGGGTCGCCCCGGTCGCAGAAATTTCCGAATTCTCCGGCGTTTTGAACGCTTGGGTTGCCGTATGGTATTGCGTCATCCGATACTCTGCGCCGGTTTCGTCCTGATAGACAAAGCCGCCGGTACTCTCTCCGGACGTCTGCATCGTGCTGAAATACGGCAGGTGCCACCCGGCTCCCATCCCTTGGTCTTCGGTACTCTGACTGTTATAAGACGGGGCAATCGAAATCGAAAGGGCGGACGTCGGTACGGTCACGGCTGTCATTTGGAAAAATAAGTTGCCCTGGGTTTCTTCCACACTGCCGCTTCCGCTGCCGGTGGAAAAGTCAAAATACGGCAGATATCCTTTTTTGCCTAAGCGATTCGGGGCAGGGGTTGCCGACGCGGCCGCCGCCAATACCCGGGGTGCACTCTCCGGCAAGGCAGAGGAAAGCAACTCGGTAAGACCGGCCGCAGCGGCCGTAAATACCGAAGCTTCTCTCTCTGCTGATTCGGACAGCGTTGATTCGTACGGTGTTGATTCGGACGGTGCTGATTCCGACGGCGTTAATTCCGACGGCGTTATTTCCGACGGCGTTATTTCCGACGGCGTTGGTTCCGGTTGGACGGGTTCCGTCGGCAAAGTCGGCGGAATCTCCTCGGGATTGCGGGCATAATAATAAGGACTCGCCCAGTAGCCGGTATTTCCGGCCCGGTCGATCGCCTGCATCTCAATCACATAGACATTGGTGGTCGGAAATGCCGATGCCGGCATCGCATACGTGCCGGTTCCGGACGTGCCGATCGTCTCCCATTTCCCGCCGTCAACACGGTACCGAACCTCCCGAAGTGCCGCATCGGCAATCTCGTAGGTCACGACAGCCGGCCGGTCGGCATGTTGCTCCGGGCTGTTCGGACCAAGCGTGATGGATTTGATTTGCGGTTCCGTATTGTCATAATAATAAGAAAAACGTTGTTCCGGACTGACATTGCCGGCACGGTCCACGGCACGGACGCGGATGATGTTGTTGGTTTCACTGGTCAGTGCCACGGTGCCGAACGTCAGGCTGCCTTGTGCGGACTCTCCGGCACGGACATAACGGCCGCCGTTGACGGAATATTCAACCCCGGCTAAGCGGGCATCACGGGCACCGCTCCAGGAAAGTGTGGGCGGTTGGTTCCCCGGCTGATTCGGACGGGTGACGGGCTGCAAGGATACTTTTTGCAATTGGGGCTTGGTTTTGTCCAGATGGATCTCTGTAACATTTTCTTTGCCGCCGTTTCCTTGCGTATCGACGCTCCGGACACCAATTTGATAGCTGCCTTCCTTTAGTTGGGATGTGGGGATCGTAAAACTTCCTTCTTTTTCCTCTCCCATCTTCGTGGCTTCGGAATACCCGAAAAGATCTTTTTCTGAGAGCTTTCCGCCAGCGGTGACCGGAGTGATCCGGTACTGCACAAATCCCAGCGAAGGGGCGGCCGCTTCCCGCCAAGTCAGTTCAATCTCCTCCCCCTTCTGGTAATCGATTTTCTGCAAATCCATCCGGGGGGCTTCCGGCTCATCATAATATGTCACAGACAGCACCGGGCGGGCGGACACATCGAGAGAATCCTCCGACTCCCACCAAGACGCTGTTTCCTCGGCTTCTGCGGCATCGGAAACGGCGGTGATTTGAAAGCCGTGATGGGCTTTTTTTCCTTGCAATACCGCCAGGACCTCCTCCGTTACGTCCACCGATTGTGTCGTTCCGGCTGTTCCGCTCGTTACAAGGGTTCCCAACGGCTCTCCCTCCGGACGGACGGCTTCTACGGCACCTCGGCTGACCGGCACTGACTCCGCATGGGAGGCCGCCTCGTTCGGTGCTGTCCGGGCATACACGGCCGCCTCCTCTCCGGCAGGGCTTTGCTCCGTTTCGGTCACGAGGATGTTGGCACGCTGTATATATTTTCCTTCTAATACCTCCTGCAAACGATCAAACGTCCACAATGAGGAAGAGGACTCCCCGGCGGATGCCGCTTCGGACTCGCCTGCGGAAAGGACGGATTCGATATGAAGCGGTACGCCTTGGATGTCGGAATCTGTGGGGAGTGCCGTCTCCATCGTCAGGCGATAGGTACGGATGATACGATCCCCTTTCTTCTGTTCTTGGGTTAAGGTGATGGTATAGAATCCGGTGCCGATACGATCGCCGGTGTCGGAAGCAATCATCGAAATCGACGACAAGATGCCAACCGGCTTTTGATCGGCCCCGATCATCCGGATTTCTTTGCCCTGTACGCTTTTTTTGCCCGTGACAGGTTTGCCGTCGGCTTCGGCATATGCCTGATCACTTTGCAGCGTATACGAAAGCGTTCGCTGTTTGGTATGCGCCGGCAATACCACCGTTTCGTGTAACCCGTCCATCCGGGGCCGGTAACGGTAGGTAAGCCCGGTTTTTGTGGTATAAGAAACTTCCGAAATCCCCTCTGTTTCGTTGCCATAGGGGTCGGTACTGGTATCTTTGATTGCTGTCGTCTTGGTTTTCTGCGTGCGAAGGGCTTCTCCCTGCTCATCCAGAGGGAGCAGGCGCAGTGACGCTCCCGCATTCTCAAACTGAATGGGTGCATCGGGATGAAAATACGTCGGGACGCTTTGTGTGTCATCGCCCCGGTGGTTTTCATAATAACCGGGACGGTTTTTATTCTTCCCATCGGTAGAATCGGCAATAAACAAAGGCTCATAATCCACCCATTTCTTGGTTTGGGGATGGGCATACCGGATCTCGTCGGTATAAAGCCGGACTTTATGTTTCCCGTCGGCCCGGGACCAGAAGGTGGCATCTTGGGTACGCTTTTCGGTTTGTTCCGACCAGGGTGCCGTTTTTTTGGCTGCTTGGATACGGTCGGCTGCGTTCTGTTGGATGTCCTCTGCGGTCTGCTTGGCCTGTGTGATGTTTGCCCCGGAAAACAGGGATGTATCCGCCAGGCCCAAGGTGAGTGTAAAGATTAGGACGGATACGACGGCTCTTTGCCATACTTTTTTTCTCATGTGACTTCCTCCATCATTTTTTTCTTGTCGTAGAATGCTTCTGCGGAAATCAAAGCGAACATTCGCAGAAACAGCGTTTCCGCAACCTCGCGTCCGCAGAAGTTTGCAAAGCAAACACCGCTCTGCAAAAAGCAAACGGAACCTCATAGGCTTTCCCTATGAAATAAAAAATAACATGAGCTTACGAACCATTTACAAGAGAGGCTCTCAAACATCCGGAATAAAGTGCCATCCGAAAGGATGCCGCTCCCTTGTGCAATCATCGTTAAATTTCATGTTATCTTTAGTATGAGTAGTTTTCACTACTTGAAACTAATATTATATTGTTTTTTATAAGTTGTCAAGCCCTATTTTCGATAAATCATTCCCGGATCCTCTGCGTCCTTTGCTTTCTGATATCCCTCCCGTCTTCGTTTTTCGTTAATCACAGTACGTACTCTCACGACAATCACGGCAATGATTGCCGCAGAAACGGCAGCGGCCGCAATAATCAAAAATACATTTTTCCACGGAAACGGCGGCGTACTGGCTTGTACCACCGCTTCGTCCACCCATTGTTCCATATCAATGCTGTCGGTAAGCATGGCAGTCTCATTGGTTTGATTGTAGACAATATTGGCCCCTCCGGCCTCTTTGCTATTGTAGATATAAGAGAGCTTACCGATTACTTTTTTTCCGTTTTGTTCAATCGGTTTCGCAAAATAATCAATCTTTTTTTCCGCCTTATTCAAAGAAACGTTTTTCGGTAAAATAACACTTCCCTCGCCGTCGAGAGACAGGGTTGGCTGTTCCGCCGAGTAAAAGGGACTGAACTTTGTAAATAAATATTCATCTAGAGTCATGTGGCTGCTATGTGTGCTGTGAAAATTTCTCAAAACAATAATTAAATAATTTAATGGAATCCGTAAAGATATTCGGCTCTCCCTGCAATGCGGACTTGGTTTTCATGACAACACAAATCAGCTCCATATCACCTTTTTTGGCAGTGGTTACTACCGTTGCCTCAGAAACGGATGTATATCCGGTTTTCCCCGCAACCGCATAGTCATATCCGTATTGCGGGTATGTGATCGGGAAAATCATATGATGATGGCTTATGAGGGAACGTGGTTTTTTTGTTTTATTGGTTCTTGGTATTTCATAAAGCCTTGTCCCGGCGATTATCCGAAATTCATCGTTTTTCATTGCCTCCCGCATGATCAGTGCCATATCATAAGGTGTTGTATAGTGCTTTTCGTTCATTAACCCGTTGGGATTGGTAAAGTGAGTGTTTTTGCATCCCAGTTCTTTGGCACGCTTATTCATCTGATCGGCAAATGCCCGGACGCTGCCGTTCAGATGCATGGCAACGCCGTTGCAGATTTCATTCGCCGAATGAATCAGCATGGCATAAAGCGATTGTTCCATGGTGAGTTTTTCCCCCACCTTTGTTCCGATATTGGAAGCGCCGCTTTCTAAGTTCAAAACCGCTTTGCTTTTGTAGGTTACAACTTCGGACATCGTTGAATTTTCCAATGCCAGTAATGCCGTCATCACTTTTGTAATACTCGCCGGATACCGTTTTTGATCCATGTTTTTTCCGTACAGAACCATACCGGATTTTGCATCAATCACGACGGCTCCCTGTGCGGATATATTGTTCGGCCTTTTCGGCCATGATTTTGCATCTGCTTGTCCGGATACGAAAAACAGTAAAAACAAAACCGTTAATAAAACAAAAATTTTTTTCATTCTTTTTTAGCCGCTCGCTTTCTTATTTTGATGATTCTTCTTAATCACTTTCAGCCTTGTGAACTCTTCTCTGTCTTTTTCTTCTAAGGCACTTTCAATATCGGCAACCAGCGCTGTATATTTCGGTATCGTAACATTTTTTAAAGCATTTGCCCGCCGTTGTGTCTTTCGGATACTGTTGGCAAGCCGATATGCGGAATTTTCAACCATTGAGAGCCGAATCGTCAGTTCTTTCACCTTATTGAACTGACGATAGGCATCGTCCAGTGAAACCCTTGTTCCCAAAAAGGGATATACCGGTGCCTGATTTGGTTTTTCAAATTGAACAAGCGGGATCTCCGTCCCCATAACGCTCCGGTGCCTGATCCTGACCGATTGTTCAATAGGAATCGTTTGACTGATGTCCTCGATGTTGCTGATTCCCATTTCAATGTTAGCCTGCTGCAGCATTCGGTAAGCAAGCCGGAAAGTTTGATCGATTTCACTCTGAATTTCTGCTGC
>QMCD01447747.1_pt2 | contig 12169 bp, 6 predicted proteins | sample 1821841 | NCBI WGS metagenome assembly QMCD01 (sample SAMN01991225, study PRJNA193472) | Termite gut metagenome, whole genome shotgun sequencing project. | isolation source: worker | host: Macrotermes natalensis | reverse complement strand
AGGTCATCGCCGCTGCGGGCGATGGGTACCTCGCGCCGGAGCAGCTCCACGAGCTGCTCGATGCCGCAGGCATCACACGCGCCCGGGAGGGGGTTGCCGACACGGAACAACAATGTCTCGAGTTGGCACGCAAGATCGGTTACCCACTCGTGATGAAGGTCGTCGGGCCGGTACACAAATCCGATGTGGGGGGTGTCGTGCTGAACGTACATGACGACGAGACGGTCGCGAAGGAGTTCCGACGGATGATGCAAATCCCCGAGACGTATGCCATCATGTTGGCCCAGCAACTGTCAGGAACAGAGGTGTTTATCGGTGCCAAACGCGAGGGTGCATTCGGACATATCGTCATGTGCGGATTGGGCGGTATCTTCATCGAGGTGTTGAAGGATGTGCAGGTGGGATTGGCACCGCTGTCGCAGGATGAGGCCCTGAAAATGATCCGTAACTTACGTTCGTACAAGATTATTCAGGGTGTGCGTGGACAGGAACCCGTCAACGAGGAGCGCCTCGCGGAAGCTATTGCGCGCGTGTCGGCACTCGTGCGTGTGGCGCCCGAAATCTTCGAGATGGACCTCAACCCGTTGTTAGGTAACGCGAAGGATGTGGTGGCGGTCGATGCAAGGATCCGGATCGAGAAAATATGAACAGTTCATAATATTATGTTAGACTAACGTTAGATAAATTTTACATAAACAACCGAGGTGCCTCAAAATACCACAGTTACATTTACCAACGTTGTTTGTTCCTGGTTAGTTCCCGGCCCCACAAAGGGCTCGGTGCTTGCTGGGTGCAGACGGCACCTTTGGTAAAGCGGAGTGGTATTCGTGAGGCACGGGTGTTGAACCTGCACCCTTTTTTTTGTATATTGGCGACAAATTGTGCAATGCACACACAATAAAAAGGTTACGGGTTACGTTCGCATAAGACAATTTAAACCTACGGCCATGCAAGCCAAATTATCCAAGTCGCTCGATGCGCTACTCGCGCGCGTGCTGCGTCGCGTCACGCAGGACGGTATCCATACCCAGTTCACGGATCACCTGGCCCTCGAGATTCTCTCCGAGGAGGGATCCCTTGCGCAACAGGTGCTGTTGAATCGTATCAAGGATTTCGAGCTCGAACTACTCACCACACGCTTGCGGGATGAGCTCTACAAGACCGGTTCCGGGACCGTACACGGGGCGGCTGCGGCCCAGGCGGAGCCTGGGCCCGAGGCGCGTCCTTCTTCGGAGGACGCGCCTGCGAGTACGGATGGGACATCCGAACTCGTGGCAGCCGCCACCCCCAAAGGAGCGAAGGCGTTTTTCGACGCATTGCGGCAGGAGTTGCTGACGACCTTTGCCGCATCGCGGAGCATCTCCACGGCACACGTGCTGTTGCACATTGTGAGCGACCCGACGATCCTGACGTCCCAAATTCTGGACTCGTACGGCGTGGGTAAGCGCGAGTTGGCAGTGGAGCTACAGAAATTCACGACGCCTCACATGCAGCGTGCCGAGGTGCGCTTCATCGACCCGAGCGGACGCGAACATAATTTCATGCCGGACAGCGAACCCGAGGATGAAGGTTTGATGCTGGACAAATTCGCCACCGACCTGACGCGTCAGGCACATGACGGTGAGTTGGATCCGGTAATCGGTCGTGACGAGGAGATCGGTCGTATGATACGGATCCTGTCGCGCAGAAAAAAAAACAATCCGATTTTGATCGGTGAGGCAGGTGTCGGTAAAACAGCCATTGCAGAGGGGTTGGCGATCAAAATCGCTGCCGGAGATGTGCCCTCGAACCTGAAAAATAAGCGTATTTGGTCGTTGGATGTGGCGTCGCTGGTCGCCGGGACGAAATTTCGAGGCGAATTCGAGGAGCGGATGCACAAATTTATCGAGTTGCTCTCCAAAAATCGCGATACGATCCTCTTCATAGACGAGATTCACACGATCACGGGTGCCGGGTCGTCACAGGGCAGTCTCGACACGGCCAACATCCTGAAACCGGCCTTGGCGCGTGGTGAGATGCAGGTAATCGGTGCCACGACGCTGAACGAGTTTCGTGAGAACATAGAGAAAGATGCGGCCCTCGAACGCCGTTTTCAGAAGATCATTGTCGAGCCTGCCACGGCGGATGCCACACTTGAAATATTGCGTAAAATCGTGTCGCGATACGAAAAACACCACGGTGTCACCTACTCCGAGGAGGCGCTGCGCGAGTGTGTCGAACTGACGGGACGCTATATCTCCGACCGATATTTCCCCGACAAGGCGATCGACGTCTTGGATGAGGCGGGTGTCGTGGCGTCCGGCGAAGTGATGCCCGAACATGTGCGTACGATCGTCACGTCGATGACCGGGATCCCCGTGGACCGTCTCTCCAAATCGGAATACGAACGTCTCCAAGGGCTGCAATCGCACCTGGATGGTCGCGTGATCGGCCAACGGGAGGCTGTCGAAAAAGTATCGCGGTCGATACGCCGGTCACGTGCCGGATTCAAGGACGAGAAGCGTCCCATCGGGGTGTTTATGTTCGTCGGTCCCACCGGGGTCGGCAAAACCCTTCTCGCCAAGGAGGTCTCCAAATGGCTGTTCGACGAGAAAAAAGGACTCGTGCGTATCGACATGAGCGAATATAACGAGAAGCACAACGTGGCACGTTTGATCGGATCCCCCCCGGGTTACGTTGGGTACGGGGAGGGCGGACAGCTTACCGAAGCCGTGCGACGGCATCCCTATGCTGTCGTGCTTTTCGATGAGATCGAAAAGGCCCACCCCGAGGTGTTCAACGCGTTGCTCCAGATCTTCGACGAGGGGTTTCTGACCGATGGACAGGGACGCAAGGTCGATTTCCGTAACACGGTGATCGTGATGACGTCCAACGTGGGGTCTCACGCCATTCGCCGCACCGCCATGGGTTTCGATACCCCCTCCAAAACAGATGCCGCGGACAACACTTCGTCCTATCGCAAGGCGTTGGAGGGACATTTCGCGCCCGAGTTCCTGAACCGTGTTGATGACGTGGTGGTGTTCCGTACCCTGACGCTCGAAGATGTCGAGCGTATCGTGGATCTCGAACTGAGAGAGCTGTTCGACCGTGTCGAACGGATGGGGTACAGCGTGGAGATTACCGACCAGGCACGCCGACTCCTCGCCACTCTGGGATACGAACAACAATATGGCGTTCGTGCCCTCCGTCGCACGCTGACCGAACGTGTCGAGGATCCCCTCACCACACTCGTCATCGACGAAAAACTTAAACGTGGCGATAAAGTCATCGTCGAGAATCATCACGATGACCAAGTCCTTCTCCGCGTCGCTTGACAATCCTTTTCTTACGCAACCGTTTGCTTTTTTCTGACTCAGCTGTACATTTTTTTCCGAGAAGGGTACCGGTGGAGACAGAAACAGGTAGCAAGAGAGATTAGATCCCGAGTTTTTCGCGCAGATCTTGTGGAATGGCGTTTTTGTTGACGGTGATGGACATGGTTTTATACTCGACGAACGGACGCGAAAAGTAGTAATAACCGTCATACGGAGGGATTACATCCCATGAGTTCTTGACAAGGAAAAACGGATTACCGGCTTGGTCGTGTGCCGTTCCGACGATCACCATCCCGTGGTCATCCGTGGTCTGGTAGTTGTCGTACGCCGTCTGGCGCATCTCCTGGGTGATGGTGAGTTCCTTCACGGGACCGTCGAACGTGTAGAGAGCCGCGTCGCGTTCGGCCGGTGTGAGGGCACCCCACTTCTCGGCATCCGTACCCGCGGCATTGTCGAGGCTCTCCTCGGGCACGATACCGATGGCTTTGGTACGCGAAAAACCCTTCTCGGTCATGTCGGTAGCCCATTCGATCGAGTAATCGTTCGCGATGGCGTTGTCGATCACGGACATCAGCTCCGCGATAGGCACGTTGTACATCGACATCCACATCCAGTTGTCAGGCACTTCGAGGATGAACTGCGTGTAGAACGGGTGGTGGGTGTATGAAGAGAGGTGTACATAATCATCCATGTCGATGGGCAGCGACTCGGCGAACGTCATGGGAGTATACTCCACCCCCTCATAAAAGAACGTCTCGGGACGCGGACCGAAGTAGGTGTCGAGGATGGCGTTGAATCCATCGCGCCATACGGGAGTGAGGGTGCCGTTATTTTTGGCACTGATGACGCCATCGAGGTAGGCGTACATGACCGCCTCCAACTCACCGAACACGGGTTTGTCGGTGCCGTAATTCTGCCCATGGTACACCTCCTGTGGGACGATACCGTACTTTTTGATCATCTCGGTGACGTCATGTGCGGCACCGCCCTGTCCCTTGGCAAGATTGCCGTGCAGACGCACATACTTCACGCCCTTGTCGAAATAGGCGTTGCGCACGACCCACATTTCGGCGAGATCCATGTAGGCTCCACCGGCACGGATGATCTCATTTTCGAGGAACGAGATGGTCGAATAGCACCAGCAGGTACCGCTCCGGAATTGATTCTTGACCGAAGTGGAGGGGATCACTTTCGTGTCGGTAAACTTGTATCCGGAGTTTTTTTTCGGCTTGGCTTCCGCGACACCGGCGGTCAGCACCGCCACAGACAACAGCAAAAGGAACTTTTTCATGATTTAACAGGTTTAATTTTTACGGCCCCTGGGGTGCTTGCTTCCGGAGGAAGCATAGCTTGGGCGGGGCCGGGGTTTCGATGGCTCCTGGGAACTGACTATCTTCATCGTCTCCTCGTACGTCAACGCGTCGATATCGGTACCCTTGGGGAGTTTGTAGTTACCGCCCTTGAAGACGATGTATGGCCCGTAGCGACCGTCCTTGACTTCGAGATCGGCATCCTCCGGGAATGTTTTGAGCGGCATTTTCTTAGCCGCCTGATTTTGGATCAGTTCCACGGCACGCTCCTGTGTGATCGTATAGGGATCGTCCGTGCGGTCGAGCGACGTGAACGATTTTCCGTGACGCACATAGGGACCGAACCTGCCGATACCGATGACCAACTCCTCACCTTGATACTCGCCTATGTTTCGTGGCAAGGCAAACAACGCGAGGGCATCTTCCAACGTCAGCGATTCGATCAACTGCCCTGGGCGCAACTTGGCGTATTTGGGTTTTATCTCCTCAACGCCCGGTGCGCCCTCCACACCCTCTATCTCGACCATCGGGCCGTAACGTCCGATGCGTGCCTTCACGATGCGTCCCGTTTTTGGGTCCGTGCCGAGGATACGTTCCGAGTTGTGACGCGGCGTGTCTTCAGCGCCGGCCTTGTCGACCATCTCGTGGAACGGTTCATAGAATTTGGCCAGCATACGATCCCACGCGATCTCACCTTCGGCGATCTCGTCGAACTCCTTCTCGACGTTGGCTGTGAAGTGGTAATCCATGATCTCGCGGAATTGCGATTCGAGGTAGTCCGTCACGACGATACCGATGTCGGTAGGTTGAAGGCGGTTCTTCTCCGTGCCATAACTCTCGGAGAGGGTTTTCGACGAAACGACCCCGTCCGCCAGTGTAAGCTGTTCGTACTCACGCCGCTGTCCCTCCTTACTCTCCTTGACGACATAACCGCGCGTGATGATGGTCGATATGGTGGGTGCGTAGGTGGATGGACGCCCGATACCGAGTTCTTCGAGACGCTTGACGAGCGATGCCTCGTGATAACGAGGCGGCGGTGCCGTGAAACGCTGGGTGGCGGTAATATTCGTGTTCGACACGGCATCGCCGACCGCCATTTTGGGCAAAATGGCGTCATCGCTCGTCGCCGCTCCGGATTCGGATTTTTCGTCGTCCGTGGACTCGATGTAGAGTTTCAGGAATCCGTCGAAACGGATCACCTCGCCCGTAGCCTGGAACTGGTGTTTCGAGTTCGATATGTCGATAACGATCTGTGTACGGTCGAGTTCCGCGGGCACCATTTGCGACGCCACCGTGCGTTTCCAGATCAACTCATAGAGTTTCTTCTCGTACGGAGTCCCTTCGATGGTCATGCGGTCTATGTACGACGGGCGAATTGCCTCGTGCGCCTCCTGTGCTCCCGCGGATTTGGTTTTATAGTTGCGCGGGTTGGAGTAATTTTCACCGAACAGTTTCGTGATCTCCGCCTTGCATGCCCCGATCGCCTGTTTCGACAGATTCACCGAATCGGTACGCATGTAAGTAATCAATCCCTGTTCATACAGATGCTGCGCGGTGGACATGGTTTGCGACACCGACATGCCGAACTTACGGCTCGCCTCCTGTTGCAACGTGGAGGTGGTGAACGGTGCCGAGGGCCATCGCTGTGCGGGTTTCTCCTCGGCTTTCGACACGGTGAACGCCGCATCGGCACAATTTTTCAGGAATTCCTCCGCCTCCGCACGGGTATCGAAACGTGTCGAAAGTTCCGCCTTGAAGAGGGTCTTGGACGGGTCGGCGGCGGGATAGAACTGTGCCGTTATGCGGAAGTAGGGTGTCGATCTGAAGGCGATGATCTCGCGCTCGCGCTCGACGAGCAACCGTACCGCCACGCTCTGCACACGTCCCGCGGAGAGCGACGGACGCACCTTGCGCCACAGCAGGGGCGATAACTCGAAACCCACCAGGCGATCCAACACGCGTCGAGCCTGTTGCGCATCGACGAGATTCATGTCGATGGTTCGAGGTGTTTCGATGGCATGGAGGATGGCGGATTTGGTGATTTCGTGAAACACGATCCGTTTGGTCGTGTCGACGGGCAGGCCCAACACTTCGGCCAGGTGCCACGCGATGGCCTCTCCTTCACGGTCTTCATCGGACGCGAGCCACACGGTATCACTGCTTCGGGCGGCACGTGCGAGTTCATCGACGACTTTTCGTTTTTCGGCCGGCACCTCGTACATGGGTCGAAATCCGTGTCCCACATCGACACCGAGGTCCTTCTTGGCCAGGTCTCGAATATGCCCGTAACTGGACTTCACGGTGAAATCCTTACCGAGAAACTTCTCGATCGTTTTGGCCTTGGCGGGAGACTCGACTATGATGAGATTTGTCATTCTATTTAATTAACGTATACACCACATCCAGTTCGACGCTCTTTGCGACGGTACGTTTCAACCCATAGGCATTGAACGCTTCGGGCCCCAGATAGACCGTTCCGTCGATGGGTTTACCGTCACGGTAGTCATTCCACAGCGATTGGAGGTGACGCGATATATCGAGCAGATAGCAGGCGCGGCTTCGGTTGAGGTGTCCTCCGAAGGGCAGGTCGGTATTGATAACCTTTTCGTACAGGTAGTCGTAATCGGCCACGGCGATCATCTTGTGGTAGTCGGTGTAGAGTCCCAACCGGAGCATCGAGCCATCCAGAAGGGAGGTTACGGATACCGGATCGAGTTGCGTCCAGTCGGTGTCGTCGAGATAGACGATTAGCTGTGCCCTGTTGAACGCGAGCGACGTGTAGGGAGATCCCTCATTAGCGGGATCTGTATCGAGGAGCGTGGCGAGTTCGGCGAACAGTTCTTCGGTGAAGGTAAGTTGCGGCACGACGCCCGACATACCATCTATATACAGTTGGGTCGGAGGCGACGCGACAAGATTCATATCTATGGATCCGGGTGCATAGTCACGCTGCACGACATTGATCGACGCATCCGTGCGTTTTTTAACCGTTTCACCCTCTTCATCCGTCTCCTCATCCGTCAGGAAGGCATAGCTGGCCGTCAACGTGTCACGTACGAGTGTCGGATCCTCCGGGTCGTTCCGATGCGCATAGAGCATCACGCCGGTGCCGAGCAGGTCTGTCGCGAACATATTTCCCTCTCCGCCGTCGGCGAGGGAAATATAGAGGCAGCCGCGGCTGCCTGCATCGTCCGACATGAGTCGGTCGATGAGTTCGCGACCGGTGTCGGTGGGGTGTAACGTGATGTACTCCGTGTAGGGTCCCGTCGTGGAGCCATCGGGAAACGTGAAGGTGAATGCCGGAAGCGACGACAAAAGTGTCGATGGGTCGAACGTGGGATAGAACAGCGTGTCCGGATGCGCGGCGAGCAGGTCGTTCATCACCGCGGCCGGAATCTCGTGAATGTTGTAGTGCATCGGCTGCAGTGTGTCTCCGACATGCTCCTTGATGAACAGTTTCAACTGCATGGAGTCGAACACGGCATCCGCACCGAATCCATTCTCCACATCGGAGAGTGCCGCGGTGTGGAACTGGGAGATAAACCCGGCGCGGCGTGTGCCGAATACCGGATCCGTCGTGGCACCGAAATATCCGCGTCCCAGGTTGGACGAGCGTACCGAATCCTGCTGATGCAGGCGTGCCCTCATGAGTGTCGAATTAGGGAACAACGCGTAACGCGCCGTACCGATCTGCATCTGCTCGCTGTCGGGCTCCAGTCCGGCCCCCAACCGGTCATCCACACGCGTGCACGAGAAAAAAGCCGATACAATACCGGCCGCGATGAGTAACGATATGATGATCTTAGAGCGTGCCATAGAACTTGTTATAGGCCGGCGCCAGGGCCGCATCGGCAGGTAAATATTCCAGTACGGGTCTGCCGGATTTCCGCACCCATTGCAACACCTGCGGATCAATCTTTTCAGAACCGAGCACCACACCGTCGACATATTGCAGCACGTACCGGCACAGATTTTCATACGTCGGCGTGTCGAGCATCGCGAGCGTGTCGTCCGTCACTCCCTCGGCCGCGATCCGGTCTTTTATCCCGTCGATTCCCTCCGCGGTCTCGTCGTAGAGCGACATCACCACCTTCACGTCGCGGAAGATCGGGTCATCGGCAAACACTTTTTTCAGATAAATGGGCACGATACTCGAAAACCACCCGTGACAATGCACCACCGTGGGTGTCCATTGTAGCTTTTTCACCGTCTCCAACACGCCCCGCGCGAAGAAAACGGCACGTTCGTCATTATCCGAAAAAGCGACACCCTCCTCATCGGTGAGCATCGCCTTACGCGAAAAATAGTCGTCGTTGTCGATAAAATAGATCTGCACGCGTGCCGCCGGGATCGACGCCACCTTAATAATCAACTGGTGATCGTTGTCGTCGATAATCAGGTTCATCCCCGAGAGACGGATCACCTCGTGCAACTGATGCCTCCGTTCGTTGATGCATCCATAACGCGGCATGAACGTGCGGATTTCGCGCTCCTGCATCGCCTGCGACAGTTTTCGGCACAACAATGCCTGTTCCGTTTCGGGCACATAAGGAGTTACCTCCTGACAAACATATAGTATTCGGCGAATCGACATTTTCACAAAAGTAATGATTTTAATTAACAATTAAAAATCCTTTTCTTTTGCAATGTCTCCAACTGTCGCTTTCTTAGAAGAAAAAGCGGCAATTGTGGCAGAGAATGGGACGGGGAGGGTTGTTGATAACTTTCCGGATTTTTAATTTGGAGGGCACTATTTGGTTGGGAAATTTCGTTTATCTTTGTTGGGAGTTTTAACCTCCTCATTACAATTTTTTATGGAAACATTTATCGTTAAGCGCGACGGCCAGCGCGAACCTTTCTCGGTCGACAAAATTCAACGTGCCATCGCCAAGGCGTTCCTCTCCGTGGGGTCGTTTGCCACGCAGGACGTGATTACGAATATCCTGAGCCGCGTCAGCGTGACGGACGGAATGACCGTCGAGGATATCCAGAACCAGGTCGAGGTGGCGCTGATGGCCGAGAGGTACTACACCGTCGCGAAAGCCTATATGCTCTACCGCCAGAAGCACCATGAGGATCGCGAGGTGCGTGACAAGTTGCAGTTCCTGATGGACTATTGCGACGCGTCGAACGCCGCCACGGGATCGAAGTTCGATGCCAATGCAAACGTCGAGTCGAAGAACATGGCGACGCTGATCGGTGAGTTGCCGAAGTCGAACTTCATCCGTCTGAACCGCCGCATGCTGACCGACCGGTTGAAGGAGATGTATGGCAAAGAGGTGTCGGACAAGTATCTCGACATGTTGGACAACCACTTCATCTACAAGAATGACGAGACGTCGCTCGCCAACTACTGTGCTTCCATTACCATGTACCCGTGGCTGATCGGCGGTACGCTCTCGATCGGAGGTAACTCGAAAGCCCCCACGAACCTGAAATCGTTCTGCGGCGGATTCGTCAACATGGTGTTTATCGTCAGCTCGATGTTGTCCGGGGCATGCGCCACACCCGAGTTCCTGATGTATATGAACTACTTCATCCAGATGGAGTACGGCAAAGAGTATTACAAGGAGGCGGACAAGGTGGTGGATATGTCGCTCAAACACCGCACGCTGGATAAGGTGTTGACCGACTGTTTCGAGCAGATCGTTTACTCGATCAACCAGCCCACCGGGGCACGTAACTTCCAGGCCGTGTTCTGGAACATATCGTACTACGACCGTTACTACTTCGAGAGTCTGTTCGAGAACTTCGTCTTCCCCGACGGATCGAAACCCGATTGGGAGTCGTTAAGTTGGTTGCAGAAGCGTTTCATGAAGTGGTTCAACCGCGAGCGTACCCGTACGATCCTCACCTTCCCTGTGGAGACGATGGCGCTGCTGACCGAGAACGGTGATATTAAAGATAAGGAGTACGGTGACTTCACGGCCGAGATGTATGCCGAGGGACATTCGTTCTTCACCTACATCAGTGACAATGCCGACTCGCTGTCGTCGTGCTGCCGCTTGCGTAACGAGATTACCGACAACGGATTCAGCTATACGTTGGGCGCCGGTGGCGTGTCGACGGGATCGAAGAGCGTCCTGACGATCAACCTCAACCGTTGCATCCAGTACGCCGCACGCAAGGGCATTCACTGGCAATTCTTCCTCGAAGAGGTGGTCGACCTGGTACACAAGGTGCAGATCGCCTACAACGAGAACCTGAAATATATGCAGGAAAAGGGCATGTTGCCGCTCTTCGACGCAGGGTATATCAACATGAGCCGCCAGTACCTGACAATCGGTGTAAACGGATTAGTGGAGGCTGCCGAGTTCCTCGGTATTCCGATCACTGACAACCCCGAGTACGAACACTTCACACAAGAGGTGTTGGGCATGGTCGAGAAGGCGAACAAGAAGTTCCGCACGAAGGACCTGATGTTCAACTGTGAGATGATTCCGGCGGAAAACGTGGGTGTGAAGCATGCCAAGTGGGACAAACGTGACGGTTACCAGACCAAACGCGACTGCTACAACAGCTATTTCTACGTTGTGGAGGATGAGTCGTTGAATATTCTGGACCGTATCCGTCTGCATGGACGCAAGTATATCGAGCACCTGACGGGTGGATCGGCCCTGCACCTGAATCTGGCGGAACACCTGTCCAAGGAGCAGTATCGTCAGTTGTTGCGTGTCGCCACACAGGAGGGGTGTAACTACTTCACGTTCAACATTCCGAACACCGTGTGTAACGAGTGTGGACACATAGACAAGCGTAACCTCACGGCATGTCCGAAGTGCGGCAGCGAGAAGTTGGATTACCTGACGCGTATCATCGGTTACATGAAACGCATCTCTAACTTCTCCGTTCCACGTCAGAAAGAGGCGGCCGTGCGTCACTATGCGCCCAATCCCAAGAGTCAGGTGGCGTGAAGGTAGCCAGTTACGACATAGTTTTTCAAGAAGTTCCGGGCGAGATTACTCTCGCCCTGAACATTTCCAACTGTCCGAATCGCTGTGAGGGATGTCACAGTCCGCATTTGTGGGAGGATACGGGTGAGGTGTTGGATGAAGCGTTAATGGGCGATCTGTTGGAGCGGTATGGCGGTGCCGTCACGTGTGTCGCGTTGATGGGTGGCGATGCGGAACCGTCGGAAATAAATCGGTTGCTGGAATTTGTCCATGCACATCGACCGTCATTGAAAACCGCGTGGTACTCCGGACGCAGGGAGCTCGCTCCGGAAGTGAAGTTGAGAAATCTCGACTATCTCAAACTCGGTCCCTACATCGAAGCACTCGGAGGTCTCGATAAACCCACCACCAATCAAAAACTATATCGTGTCACGGATGGTGAACTTCATCCTATTTCTTTCTAAAACCTTTTTCTTTTTCTAAAACCGTTTTTTTTAAACCACCGCTTTTTAGTGAAAAGGCATCGTAACGATGCTCTTGCCCCATCCCCCTTAATCCCCCTTGATAAGGGGGAACTTGACGCAAGTTACAGAATTTTTGGTCGCGAGGACAAAATCACCGTCAGGTGATTAGGGACTTTTGAGAAAAAGAC
>QMCD01004525.1_pt1 | contig 12170 bp, 13 predicted proteins | sample 1821841 | NCBI WGS metagenome assembly QMCD01 (sample SAMN01991225, study PRJNA193472) | Termite gut metagenome, whole genome shotgun sequencing project. | isolation source: worker | host: Macrotermes natalensis | reverse complement strand
ACATAAGTTCAAAAATATTAGAAAATAAGTTCAAAAGGGTATTGCTCATGACGTTGGGTAATGAGTTATGATTGAGCAAAGGACGATGAGCGCCGCAGTCCGTAACCCGCTTGTAAATTTTGAAAGGTATGATTCTGATGATGAAAAAGCCGCTTAAATTCATGTTAATTGTGTTTGTTTACAGCGTCCTATATACGATTTCCAACATGGTTTTGCCATTCTCGCAGGCTTTTAAAAGCATGAACGCGGCCGCCGACCCGTTATCGGCCGTTTTTCTCATGATAGTCAGCGTATTTAACAGCTATTTGATTTATTTTATAGCTTCGCGTTCATCGTGGAGAGGCTCTAAGCGGGTTGCCGGGATTGTGTTTACGGTATTTATGGTCTCCTCGTTCATGACGCAGATCGAAACGCTGTTCTTCGGCTCCGCCTTCGAGGCGCTCACAACGGCGGACGTCATATTGATCATGCTTGCTCCGCTTCCGTCCATTACGGCCGCTGCGCTGCTCTGCGTAAAGCTTTACGGCGCCGGCGATACGGCCGCCAAAGCCGGACCGCTCCCGCTTATGCCGCTCATTAAACGGATTGCAGCGCTTGGGGCAGTCTATACCGCGATATACTTTCTGTTCGGCTATTTTGTGTTCGAGGCTTTGAGGGTGTTCTATTCCGGGAGCCCGGAGGACGCGGGCTTTATCGGCCAGCTTATGAACAACGAGCTCGTCATTTATCCCTTCCAGTTTCTTCGCGGCATGATGTTCGCCGCGTTCACGCTGCCGCTGCTGTCCATGCTGCGCGGGAATAAGAACGCGTTTTTCAAAAGCGTTTGCCTCGTTTATCTCACCGCCGCCGTCGTGCTGATTATTCCGAACCCGCTCTTCCCCGATACGGTACGGTGGGCGCATTTTATAGAAATGCTTTCATCCATGCTCGTTTTTGGGATAATTACCGGGCTTGCGATGTATAGGCCGCTTGATAAGGGCAGTATATGATGCATTCTATCCTCTCCGAATATACTTTGGCATGCTCAATGCGGTATACTATTGCCATAGCCCAAAGCTCTATTCCGCTATACCTGCGCTGGCGCCTTGAGGCGCGACTACGATCCACGCGCCGCGTTCTGGCTCCGCCGCGGCATCGGCCTGGCTTCCCTCGAAGCTGGGGTCTGCGTGCGTCGTAATCGCCAGCACTTCCCCGCTCTTTTTCGAGAACACGGCCGCTCCGTCGAACGGCGCGAGCGCGAACCACGTATCGGGTCCGGCCAAGCCGTCCATCGCCAGGCCAAATACGCGCTGGGCTTCGATAACCGCCGCTCTTGTCTCCTCGCCGAACGAGCCGCTTACCTCGATTTTCGATATCGAAGGATGCGAGACCGCCAATTCGTTGAGGCGCGTTTGCAGCGCGCGCACGTCGCTTGAGTCCGAGTCGTTCGTAACATAGATTCTCTCGTCAAATACGAAGTGGAAAGCATTAAGCTCCGGCTGAACCGCAGCCGTTGGGGGTGCATCGTCAGATTCCAATTCTGCCGGGACTGCGCACGCGCCCAGCGCGCCCGCAATAGCGGCAACAAGCATGAGCAGCGCCGCGGACAGCGCTTTTATCGAGTTGGATGTACGTTTATAGTTCATGATCGCAATTAACCTTTCTTTTAATACAGCCTTGTCCCGGCACATCGTAGCGAGCGCGCCGCTAAATCGATCCGGGGATAAGGCGCTGATGAGCGTTTCGCCGTAGGCTTGCTTGCCTTGCGCGTCCAGGGCCTTGATAACGGCCTCGTCGCAGCTCAATTCGCAGGCTTTATCGATCTCCCGATGGATGAAATACGCGAGGGGATTGAACCAATGCGCGCAGCAAACGAGCAAGCTGAGCCACTTTAGCGGGATGTCGAGCCTTTTGTAATGCGTCAGCTCGTGCTCTAGTACGCATATCAGCTCCTCGCTCGAATAAGCCCTGTCCGGCAAAACGATAACCGGGCGGAATAAGCCCATAAGCATCGGCGTCCGCGCGAGCGGATTGCGCTCTATGGCGATCTTGCCGCTATGGAGCCGCTTTAGCGCCTGTTCCTCGCAAGGGCGCGCGCTGCGGTGCGCTTTTTTCAGGCGCGCGGAAAATCGGGCGTATCCGAATACTTTTATTCCAAGCGCGATCGCCGCGCCCGCGAGCCAAACGAGCAGAAGATAATCGGCCGCTCGCGTGGCCGCGCCGGATTCATCGCTCGCCCGAACCCGCTCGTTGAAGCTGAATACCTCGCCGGGCTGAACCAATATCGGCTTATTAGGGCGGTATATCCCCGCTGACAACGCCGCGCTTGCGCTCGTATCGGCGGATATACCGGGTATCGCGCGGAAAATCGAATCCACAGCGCTGAACCCGAACGAGACGGGCAGCGCCAGCCGCAGCAGCACGACCAGCCAGACGTAGTATTGAAACGCCTTCGGCAGTCTATTTCGAAACGCCCTTTTTAGAGCGAACAGCAGCAGCGCGAGCGTGCTTCCCGATACGGACAGGGACAGAATCAGCTTCACCGCGTCCGGCATCCTACTCACCCACCTTAAACATCGCCCGCAGCTCGGCAATATCCGCGTCGTCCAGCGATTTCGCGCTGACCAGCGCCGCGACGAGGTTCTTGGCGCTGCCGCCGTAGAGCTTGTCGATGAGCGCGCCCGTGGCGTATTGGCCGTATTCCGCCTCGCTAACGAGCGGCGAGTACAGTACCGGCGAGCGCTTTTCCGCGCGGAGCGCGCCCTTATCCACGAGCCGGTATACGAAGGTTTTTACGGTTGAGCCGTCCCAGCCGGTTTGCGGTATCAGCGCGGCGCGCATTTCCGCCATCGAGAGCGGGCGCTTTTCCTGCCACAGCATGCGCAGTACGCGCAGCTCCGCGTCGGATATTTTGGATAAGCTATCGATATTCATCGCGACACCTCCGAGGTTACGATCGTAACCTCACCTATAGGTTACAACTGAAACCCGGCGTTGTCAAGAGTTTTATTACAGGCAAAAACGATATTGACTTGGTATGACTAATTTGCTTTCAAGCGCGCGGATGTGTCATAATGAAATATGTCGCTCGCCTTGGGACGAAAAGGAGCATTGACTATGTCAAAACCATTTGTACCGCTGTTTGCGCCTGAAGAAATAGCCGATGTCGCGGAGCTGTACGCAAACGCCGGCGACTATGCCGAAGTACGCTTGGGAGAAACGGTCTTCTTTTGGCGGCAGCTTACGAAGGTGCGGTACGCGCCGCTTTCCTCCATAGCCTGGGCGTACATACGGCAGGAGGACAGCCGCCTGACGATTTGCTGCGGCAAAGGCGTGTATCAGAGCTTCTTCCTCATGCTGATGGATGCGAATGGGAACCGGGTGAAGATACCCATCGAGATGGAGAGCAACATACGCAGCGTACTTCTGGCGCTGCAGGAGCGCTGCCCTTCCATCGCAATCGGCTATACGGAGCAAAACGCCGCGCGCTTTATAGCGCCTGCGCCTGGATGAAAAGGCGATGAGCCGTATAGCTTCAAGGCCTCGGAGTAACCGCCCCTATTTCTTGCCGCCAAGATCGGCAGCCCGCGCCGCGAACGGCATCGCTCCTTTGGGCCGGGCATATCTCATCGGTTCGGTTTCCAACGCCTCGTTGAGCTTTTGCAGCGCCTTTTTTTCTATGCGCGACACGTAGGAGCGGCTTATCCCCAGCCTTTGCGCGACTTCGCGCTGCGGATGGCAGCAGCCGTTCGAAAGGCCGTAGCGCAGCTCGATAACGATTTTTTCGCGCGGCGAAAGCGCGTCGAGCAGCACGTGCTGCAGCTGTTCGACTTGCAGGCGCAGCTCGACCTCGTCGGGGACCTCCTCTATATATGACCCCAGCACGTCCGAAAGCGAAATTTCGTTGCCCTCGCGGTCGACCCCGATGGGTTCCTGAATCGAAACCTCGTTTTTCTTTTTCCTCTCGGCGCGAATAGACATGAGGATTTCATTATCTATGTTGAACTGTGTGACGCGCTACAAAAGCGACGCCGCGCCCTCGTCCAGAAATACGGTTGCGGCATGATGGAACTGCAAAACCGAAGCGGGGCACGCGGGACTCACAGCATCGCGAAGCATAGCTTTAACGGCTTGAGCCTTTTGCTTGCCGGTCGCGATCAGCAGTATCTCGCGCGCCTTCATAATAGAGCCTATGCCCATGGACATAGCTTTCTTCGGCACGTCCTCGATGCGCTCGAAAAATCTTTGGTTAGCCTCGATCGTGCTTTGGGTAAGCTCGACTATGTGCGTTCCGGAAGAGAATACGCCGCTCGGTTCGTTGAAAGCGATATGCCCGTTATGCCCGATGCCGAGAATTTGCAGATCGATGCCGCCCGCTTCGGCAATAGCCGCGTCATAGGCGGCGCAGTCGTCGCTTAGGTTGGCCGACACGGGATGAGGAACATGCACGTTCTCCGGCTTAATATTGATCTTTGAGAAAAGATTGTCGAACATGAATCTATAGTAGCTCTGCTCGCGCGCCCGGTCTATCCCGACGTATTCGTCCAGATTAAAGGTGCGCACTTCGCTGAAATCGAGCATGCCGCTTTCGTGAAGCCGTACTAATTCCTGATAGGTCGGCAGCGGAGTGGAACCCGTCGCCATCCCCAATACGCAATCGCGCTTTTTCAGGATTTGCGAGGCAAAAAGCAATGCCGCTTCCTTTCCGATTTGTACGTCGTCTTTGTATATTCGTATTTCCATGAACAGCTTCTCCTCTTAATCATATGAATCCCTGTAATAGCAAGCTCCGGCGCGTTAATCGGCGCTTACGCCGCCGTCTTCGCTCTCTCCAAACGCGGCGACGACCGCTTTGGCAAAATACTGCGGCAGATGGAAATTGGGCGTTTCATTTTGAATCGGGGCGTACGCGGCGTAGTGCTCGATAGCGGGGTCTTCGGAGATCTTATAGAAATTGCAGTAGAAGGCGCTCCCTATCGTAAATGCGGCCAGGCCGCCTATGCGCGCAAGCACGCTCTCTGGAACCAGCAGCTCCACAGACCATCGGTCCGGCTCAACAGCCGCTTTTACGCCGGTCAGGGCGTAGTCCTCGTCGGAGAGGAACTGCCGGCCCTTCCGCCCATAGCCGTATTTCGCGTACATGGCCCCGTTGGCGTTGATTTCAAAGTTAAAGTAGAGGCTGTCCGCCGTGGGCGGGCCGCTTTGAAGGTTGGCGTCCGGGAAGGCAAAGAACGCTTCCATCGCGCTGTCCTTGCAAACCATGTCCCTGTGGTTCGCGCAGGCCCGTTTTGGGCCGCTTTCAAGGCAGGTCATTTTAAGGTACAGCCCCTCTCCCGCCAAGCAGCCCATCCGCCCGAAGGTTTCCGGGCGGGGGGACGCTGTTGTCCACATAAAATGCTTAACCTCAAAAACGGGGCAGCTTGAAAGCTCCTCCCTGCTATGGATCATGTACGTTTTGTAAAGCATTTCGTTCTCAAATCATCTTCTTCATTTCATCCGCGACGAATTGCACCTTTGTGCCGACGACCACCTGCACGCTCGTCTTGCTGGGGCGGATAACGCCGGCCACGCCCGCGGACTTGATCTTTTTCTCGTTTACCGCCGCGTAATCCTTTATCTCGACGCGCAGCCGCGTTATGCAGTTTTCCAGCGACGCGATATTAGCCTTGCCGCCCAGGCCGTCCAGGATAGTCGCGGCGACCGAGGCAAAGTCGCTGTTGCCGAGCGTTACCGCCTTCTCGGCTTCTACGTCGTCCTCCTCGCGCCCCGGCGTCGTCAGATTGAACTTCGTTATCGCGAAGCGGAACACGAAATAGTATACCACGGCGAACCCGAGGCCTATAATGGGAATCATCCAGGGATTTAGTCCCATCGGGGCGTTAAAGCTCAGGAACCAGTCTATGAACCCGCCGCTGAAGTTGAAGCCGCTGCGAACGGGCAGCAGCGCGCAGATAAAGCCGGAGATGCCCGCGAGTATGGCGTGAATCAGGTACAGGACGGGCGCGAGGAACATGAACGCGAATTCCAAAGGCTCCGTTACGCCGGTAAAGAACGCGGCCAGCGCGCCGGAGAGCAAAATGCCCGACGCGATGCGCTTCTTGCTGGTTTTCGCCGTATGATACATGGCGAGCGCCGCGGCGGGGAGGCCGAACATCATGAACGGGAAAAAGCCGGTCAAATACTGGCCGGTCTGGCCCAAAACGCCGCCGTCCATAGTCCCCCAGAACTTCGCGATATCCGCGATGCCCGCTAGATCGGTCCAGAACACGGTGTTGAGGGCGTGATGCAGGCCGAAGGGGATGAGCAGGCGGTTCAGGAACATGTAGATGCCCGAGCCGATCGGCCCGATGGACAGGATCGCCTTTCCAAGCCCGACCAGCGCGTTGTAGACGAACGGCCAGACGAAGAACAGTACAAGAGAAGCAAGAAGCGACACGCCCGCCGAGACGATGGCGACGCAGCGCTTTCCGCTGAAGAACGACAGCGCGTCGGGCAATTTGGTGCCCTTGAATTTATTATAGCAAAACGAGCCGATCAGGCCGCACAGGATGCCGATAAAGGCGTTATTCAGCTTGCCGAAGGCCGCGTCGGTTGCGGCGGCGTCGATGCCCTGGAACATGGCGACGGAAGCGGGGGCAAGAAGATTCTGTACGACCAGCCAGGAGATCATGCCCGCCAATGCCGCCGTGCCTTCGCCGTCGGTGGCCATGCCGATGGATACGCCGACGCAGAACAGGATCGCCATATTGTCTATAATCGCGCCGCCGGCTTTTAGTAAAAATGCCGCGACTACGCTGTTCGCGCCGAAATCAGGGTCGATCCAATAGCCTATTCCCATGAGAATCGCCGCCACGGGCAGGCAGGCTACAGGCAGCATCAGAGACTTGCCGAGCCGTTGCAATGTTTTCATCATATGTCAGACCCTCCTTCGTATTTTAGCCGCTACAAATTCTCTTTTAAAAATGATTCCAGCTTTTGCGCCGCTTCCGCCTCGCCGTCCCCGTCGAAAGACATCGTCAGCTCGTCGCCCTGCTTCAAGGACAGCCCCATCACGCCCATGATCCGCTTAGCGTCCACCATTTTCGCGGCGGTTCCGATCTGGATCTTGCAGCCGAAGGCCGCCGCCGCCTTCACCAGCTTCCCCGCGGGACGGGCGTGAATCCCCAATTCGTCCGTGATCACATACTTGATTTCCACCATGTCCGATTCCTCCTGTTGTTTTCTATGCACAAGCAAACCTTTACTTCGGGCGAATCGGCTTGTGCTTTGCTTTTTTATGCGCGAGTCCGCCTCCCGCGCACGCGGGTCTATTCGATTTCGCGGATGCGCTTGCGCAAATCCAGCGTAAATACCGGCGAAACGGAAAGCTCGTCGAAGCCCATCTCGACCAGCTCCGCCGTGATGGCGGGATTCGCGGCCAGCTCGCCGCAGATACCGGCCCAGATGCCGTTTTCATTGGCGGCCCCCGCGATCTTTCTCAGCATTTCGATCACGGCGGGATGGAGCGGATCGTAAAATTGCTCCAGCTTATTGTTCTGCCGGTCTATGGCCAGGGTATACTGCGTCAGGTCGTTCGTGCCGACGCTGAAGAAGTCGACCTCCTTTGCGAGGATAACGGCGGCGGGCGTCTCGATCATGATACCGAGCTCCACCTCGCCGATGAAAATCCCCTCCTCCGTCAGCTCGCCGCGCACGTCCGCCGCGATTTCCTTGCACCGCCGAACCTCCCACAATGACGCGATCATGGGGAACATAACAGCAACGTTGCCAAAGGCGGACGCGCGGTAGACGGCCCGCAGCTGCGTGCGGAACAATTCCGGCCTGTCGATGCAAATGCGGACGCCGCGCAGGCCGAGCGCCGGATTTTCTTCCTCGTCCAGCTTGAAATAATCCACCTTTTTATCCGCGCCGATATCCAATGTGCGGATGACCACCTGCTTGCCGCCCATCCCCTCGGCTACCTTTCGGTACGCTTCGAACAGCTCGTCCTCGGTGGGGTAATCCTCACGGCCGAGATACAGGAACTCGCTGCGGAAAAGCCCGATGCCCTCGGAATCGTTTGCGTGAACCGCTTCCAAATCGTCCACGCTGCCGATATTGGAAAAAAGCCGGACGGTTTTGCCGCTCTTGGTAACGGTCGGCATTCCCCGCAGCTTGTCCAGCACTTCCTTGCGGGCCAGCTCCTCCTTTTGCTTCGCCAACAGCCCAGCGCCGGTCTCCTCGTCCGGCTCCAGATAGCACATGCCCGTTTCGCCGTCGATTATCATGTCCTTCGCCGTAAGCGACGGCTCCAGCGGTATATCCGCCTGTACGATGCACGGGATATTCATCATCCTGGCCAGGATCGCGGTATGGGAGTTTGCGGAGCCTTTGCGGATGACAAAAGCACGTATTTTCGCCTTGTCCATTTGCAGCGTTTCGCTTGGGGTCAGATCCTCGGCGACGACGATCACCGGCTGCGAAAACTGCAGGCTGGTGCGGCGGCCAAGCAGCGTATCCGTCATCCTTTGGGAAACGTCCCGAACATCCGTCGCCCTTGCCTTCATATATGGATCGTCTAAGGACGCGAAGAACTCGGCAAATTGCTGCCCGGCCTGAGAAACCGCGTAGGGGGCGGAGCAGCGATCCTCCTTGATCAGCTTCTCAACCGCGTCGTTATAGTCGCCGTCCTCGAGCATCATCCGCTGGACGTCGATGATATTTGCCTCTTCTTCGCCGAGCTCCCGCTTGGTTTTTTCAAACAGGGCCTCCAGTTGCTTGTCGGCGTCCTCTTTTCCCTTTAAAAAGCGGTCCCATTCCCCGTCCGTATCCTGAACGCGGACATCCTCTATAATCGCGTTCAGCTTTTGCAAAAGATGAATCGAGCCGAAAGCTACTCCCGGAAAAACCCCTTTCCCCTGATATACGACCATAGACGCACCTCCCAATAATCATCGCGAAAGATTTTACTTTTCAAGCCGTATCAGCTCTTCCCCCGCTTTTACGGCGCCCGCTTGCATGTCGAAGCCCTTAAATTCGTCGGAATTGCAGACGACGACCGGCGTAACCGTATCGTAGCCGTCCGCCGCGATGCCCTCCCGGTCGAATTCCATCAGCAAATCGCCGATTTTCACCGAATCCCCATTATTAGCGTGAATCGTATAATGCTTTCCCTTTAGCTTTACGGTATCCAGCCCGACATGAATCAGAACCTCGACGCCGTCCTCGGACGTCAGGCTGACCGCGTGGCCGGTATCGAACATTTGGCTCACGACGCCGTTTACGGGAGAGGCTACCCGCCCGCTCGACGGCCGGATAGCGACGCCCTTGCCAAGCAGCTCCTCGCTGAAGGTCGGATCGTTTACCTGCGACAGCGCGATAGCTTCGCCCTCCATTGGCGAAAGGACTTTAAGCGCCTCCTTCCCTTTTCCAAACATATTTTTCAGCTTACCGAACATAATTGCGTCTCCCCTTTCCGATTATTTTCCTTAAGTGAACAGATGCGTCTGCTGCATGTGAAATGGCTGATGATTCCCACGCCATATATCCCTAAAGCAAAAATCCGAACCCAGCGATTACGTTCCATACGAAACCACAAAATTCGGCCCAGTCCTGATTTCCAGTTTCAGCCTAAATAATGCATTATATTGAAATGGAGTTATTATTTTCCTTTATTGAATCATACGCTTGCCGAATTGTCCACTAATTATACGATATTTACAATAATTTTACAATATTTAGAATATATGGAAGCTACGGGTGCGCGCCATAAATGTCCTCCGCAAGGCTGGCATACAGCGCCTCGATTTGCCTGTCGTTCAAATCGAGCGATTCGATGTATCTTATCGCGGCGGCACAGCGAAAGGCCGCTATTTCTTTGTGTATTTGCGCCAAAGCTTTTTTGTCGGCCGGATAGTGGATTACCGCCTGCTTGAACACATAGCGCCCTCCTTTCGCTGCTATGTATAAGTGTATTTTGCCGTTGGTCGTCCCTATTCGCAGGCATAGTATAAAAGCGCCGTCATAAACGCGTTGACGGGCCGTATCTTCTTTTGCTGGGAAGGTTTATTTTATAAGTTATCCGCGTTCAGACTTCTATACAGCCCTTCCCGCGCCAGCAGCTCGTCGTGCGTGCCCTGCTGAACTATGCGCCCGTTCTCGATTACGAGAATGATATCGGCGCTTTTGATGGTGCTTAGGCGGTGGGCAATGGCGATGATGGTGCGGGTACCCGCGATCTCCTGTATCGCTTTTTGAATCTGCTCCTCCGTCTGGTTGTCTACGGAAGCGGTCGCCTCGTCGAGAATCACGATAGGCGCGTTGCGGAGTATGGCGCGGGCTATGGCTATGCGCTGCTTCTGTCCGCCGGACAGGCGCGCGCCGCGCTCGCCCACTTGGGTCTGGTAGCCGTACGGCATGCGCAGTATGTCGTCGTGTATCTGAGCGACGCGGGCTGCCTGTTCGATATCCGATTGCGAAACTCCGGGCCGCGCGTACGCGATGTTATCGGCTACGCTGCCGTTGAAGAGAAATGTATCCTGCATGACGGGCGCGATATGCGAGCGAAGGCTTTTCAGCGTAACGTCTTTCAGGTCGTGGCCGTCGATAAGCACCCTGCCGCGCTCTGGATCGAAAAAGCGGCTGATGAGGTGTATCGCCGTGCTCTTGCCCGCGCCGGTTGGGCCGACGAGCGCGACCATCTGCCCCGGCTCGCAGCTGAAGCTTACGTCGTCCAGAACCGGTATGCCGTCCTCATAGGCGAAGCTGACGTGTTCGAATGTGACGCCGCCCTGAACGGAGGTTATGGGGCGTGCGCCGGGGGCGTCCCGGATATCGCTTTCGACGTCCAGCACCGCGATCACGCGCTCAGCGCCCGCGTAGGCGGTTTGGGCGTCCTCCAGCAGCTTGGCTATGCCGGACACCGGGGTGTAGAACAGCGCGAGATACAGAAAAAAGCTCACGATATCGGCTACCGAAATCGTGTTTTGCAATGCCAGCGCGCCGCCCACGCCCACGACGAGTATTGTGCCGATAGCCGAAATGAATTCCACGGCCGGGTGGAAGACCGCGCTCAGCTTAAGCGCGCGCAGTATGGCCTTGGTGTATACGCGAGCCTGGGACAGAACGCCCTCCGATTCGGCTTCCTCCTTGCCAAACGCCTGTATCTCCGTTATGCCCGAAAAGTTGTCCTGCAAAAGCGCGTTGAGCTGCGCCTGCGAGCCGCGGGCTTCGCGGAAGTTGGGCCGGACCTTTTTGACGAAAAACCAGCCCGAGAGTATGATGAGCGGGATTGGGATCAGGACGAGCAGCGCCAGCTGATAGTTTATAGACAGCAGTATGGCCATTACGCCCAGCACGGTCACGGCGTTGGTGACGGTTTCGGGTATAAGGTGCGCGAAGAGCTGTTCGAACGTATTGGTATCGTTCAGTACGCGGCTCATGAGGTCCCCGGTCTGCTTTTGGCGGAAAAAGCGCAGGGACAGGGATTGGATATGGTCGTAAACCTGTACCGTTATGTCCTGCACCAGCGTCCAGGCGGCCTTATGCGCGAGGTAATTGCTTAAAAACCGCATCAGCACGCGCAAAAGGTACAGCCCGGTCAAAAGCGCCGCCAGCATAGCGATACCGTTGAGCGCCTCATTCGTTACGCCGCGCTCGACGAGCCCGATCATAGCGGAGAGTATGCGCGGCGCGGCCAGATTGATAAGCGTCATAAAAAGCGTGGCGAATATGGCGGCGATATAGTAGCCCTTATATCTGCCCGCCTCGCGGCCAATACGCCATAACAGCTTCATTGCGCCTCCAGTTCGCGGTATCCGGTCGTACGCTTAAGCCCTAGCCGTCGATATACTGAATCAACTGTTGTGCGTCTTCAATGCCCGAGTAGTCTCCAATGCCCACAAGCGCCGACAAGGCTGCGCCAAACGCCGCTTCTTCGTTGTGCGCGGGCATGGATACCGGCAGCTCGAATTGCTCCGAAAACAATCTTCGCCAAACGGGATTTTTGCGAAGCCCATTCCCCGAAACCACCAGCCTGTCCGGGGTAATGCCTAATTGCGGCTTAGCGGCCTCGTACAGGCGCATCATTTCGTCCACTACGCCGCTTAGAACGCCCGCAATGAAGTGTTCCGGCGTAAAGTTGGCGATGCCCAGGTTTTCAATCGCGCCGCGCAGCTTCGGGTTGCTCCGGGATCCGTCAAAGGCCGTGTTTA